>ERZ1106919.965-NODE-965-length-20935-cov-5.452682_pt1 | contig 20935 bp, 16 predicted proteins | sample MGYA00403654_ERZ1106919 | MGnify/ENA primary metagenome ERZ1106919 (study PRJEB35170, sample SAMEA104062450) | human gut metagenome | biome: human gut; feature: human-associated habitat; material: faeces | place: Denmark | collected 2012-10-08 ... | reverse complement strand
ACGATTTTGGAAAGAGGGAGGGGTCTGTCCAGTCGGGAGAGAGACCTGTAATGGTAATTCAGGCGGACAACTTTAATGCAAACGCTCCGACAATTATTGTTGCGGCTGTTACAGCTGTGATGAAAAAGAAGTATCTTCCTTCACACATCATTTTGGGTGAGGACTTCGGTCTGAAGAAGCCGTCAATGGTTCTTCTTGAACAGATACAGACCGTCAATAAGGATGAACTGACAGACTACATTGGTTCGGTAAACGATGAAAGGCTTTGGAAGCAAATTAACGCAGCTCTTAAAAAGACTTTCGGTTTATGGATTTACAACACAGACGGAGATGTTCGTTGCTTATGCCCCAAGTGTCTGAGCGACTATATCCACGACCCAAACTATGTTGTCAGGCGTCTTGACCCGTTTGCGAAAAGCAAAGACCACTGCGATAAGTGCAATAACAGCGGTTGGGATTACATCGTTTATGACAAACGCACCTCGGTCAAAGGAAAGGGGTGCAGGAATGTCAAATAGCAGTGAAAAAAAGAAGCGTTACAACATTCCTCTTTGGTGTAAACCAAACCTGTCTATTGAGGAGGCGGCAGCTTATTCCGGTATTGGAATGGGAAAGCTTTATGAAATGACGGAAAGTCAGGATTGTCCTTTTGTTCTTTGGATTGGTAGCAGAAGAATGATTAAAAGGAAAGTCTTTGACGAGTTTATCGAAAGGCAATACTCGATTTAAGGAAAAAGTCAAGTCTGCGATGAGCCGATTCGCATAATTGGCTTACCGCAGACTTTTGAGTATGCTGTAATCACCAAAGGCAAGGAGGTTACAGCGTATGTCTGACAAACAACTTAAATCCAATATGTCGAGTGTCCCAATTTGGAAGAAGATGAACCTTACGGTTGAAGAAGCTTCGGAATATTCGGGCATTGGCACATCAAAGATAAAAGAACTATCGAATTGCGAAGATTGTCCTTTCGTTCTTTGGAACGGGGCAAAGCGATTGATTAAAAGGAAACAATTTGAGGAATACCTGTCATCGCAGTATTCCCTCTGATGGAGGTGGTGTTATGGGAAATAAGCAGACTGAATTGAATAATTCAGGTAATCAGGTGGAAACCGTGCCGGTTTGGGTAAAGCCTTACCTTACGATTGATGAAGCGACCGCTTATCATTGATGTGAACCACACGCTGGTTTACTATGACCATCGTACCGAGGGCAGTAAGCGTGGCTGTTACTTCAATGTTAATACGACCAAAACCCCGGCAGGAAGAAGAAAAGTGCCTATGCTCGGTTTCGTCAAAGAAGCATTTTTAATGGAAAAAGAAAGACAGGAATTACTTGACCTTCATTGTGAAGCGACTGTTGACGGATACACCGATTTTATCTTCATCAACCGTTTCGGACAGCCGCAACATCAGGCAACCCTCAACAAAGCAATTCGCCGTATTATTCGTGACTGTAACGATGAGCAGTTGTTGAAAGATGAAAATGCAGAAGTATTGCTCCCGCATTTTAGCTGCCATTCTTTAAGGCATACTTTCACAACAAGAATGTGCGAAGCAGGGGTAAATGTTAAGGTCATTCAGGACACGCTCGGTCATAAGGATATTTCAACTACGCTCAACATCTATACCGATGTAACAAAGGAGCTGAGGAAGTCCGAATTTGAAGGTCTTGACTCCTACTTCAAAAATGAGTATAATAAAGTGTCGGTTTGACAGATTAAATTGATACGGACTTCATAGTTGGTGGATAAAAGCATTTACATCATTTACATCAATTCTTACACAAAGCCCCCACGAAACTAATCGAAAATAAAGTAAAGTAGGATTTTGAAAAAATCTGATTTGCGACTTATTTTGAACTATGTTGGGTTATAGCAAGAATTGAAACGATGTCCTAAATCGTCCCGACCATGAAGCCGCTGGATACCGACAAGAAGGCTGAAAAGGCCATTTCCGCGCCTGCCGCGGCTCCCGTGCAGGAGAAGATCGACTTCTCCAACGTGAAGATCGAACCCATCTTCAAGGACATGGTGGATTTTGAAACCTTCTCCAAGAGCGATTTCCGTGCCGTGAAGGTCAAGGAATGCGAAGCCGTGAAGAAGTCCAAAAAGCTCTTAAAGTTCGTTTTGGACGACGGAACCGGCACAGATAGGGTCATTTTGAGCGGAATTCACGAGTATTATGAGCCGGAGGAGCTGGTCGGTAAGACCTGCATTGCAATCACCAATCTGCCTCCGAGAGCGATGATGGGCATTGACTCTTGCGGTATGCTGATCTCCGCCGTGCATCACGAAAACGGCGAGGAAAAGCTCCATTTGCTGATGGTCGATCCTCACATTCCGGCAGGCGCAAAGCTCTATTGATTGCCCCCTGATCGGGCTAAAAAAGCCTCTCGTACACCAATCCGTACACCAATTTACACCAAGGGTGCACCACGGATGCCGAGAAAAATGTGCGATTGAATTTCAGCCTCGCAGAAGTGATTCTGCGGGGCTGTTTTTTTGAAAACTATATATTCAGATATGAGACTCGGTGAGAAATCACCGGGTCTTATTTTTTGCGCTCACTACGCCTACTAAACAGGCGCAGTGGGCGCTTTTTTGTTTTCTAAAACCGGCACAAAAAATTTTTTTGAAAAAGTGTGGGAATCTCGCAAAAAAATTCGGCAAAGAGAAAGTGAGAAGGCGAAAAGCCTTCCGGGAACCTTGAAAATTTCATATACATTCATCAGATACATTCCTTGAGCCAACAGCCAAATGAAGGTACGCCAAGACCCACCTGCCGCTAACGGTATCAGCGGGACAAAAGGTGGAGAGCGACCCCGAAACCATTCTGAAATATCTGGCAGCTACGGATACGGCCACGACAGGCTTAGGGTATAATGATACTTTTCTACGGAACCGGCGGAGTACCCGGCGGGGGTGAGATTCCCATGGACCCGATTCGCTATCGGGCATCTGATGACTTCCTTTTCTGCATTTAGGGTTCGAGGAAAAATGAAATGCAGCAACGAAAGCCCCAAAAGGTATTTTGAGGCTTTCGTGGATCAGAAATGATTCAAATTCAGAGAAAGGAGGAAAACCCCATGGAAAACTGTAAGGTGATTGCCATCACAAATCAGAAGGGCGGCGTTGGCAAAACGACGACCACAGTCAATCTCGGTGTGGGACTTGCAAGCTCCGGGAAACGGGTCCTGCTGGCGGATGCTGATCCGCAGGGCAGCTTAACGGTGAGCCTCGGCATAAAGAACCCAGACGAGCTGGATGTATCGCTGTCTTCCCTTATGCAGTCGGTCATTGATGATGAGCCGCTTGCGGAGGGTGCAATTATCCGGCACCAGGAGGGTGTGGACTTGCTTCCCTCGAACATTGAGCTCTCCGGTATGGAAACAGGTCTGTTCAATGTCATGAGCCGTGAGTATGTTCTGAAGAACGCCATCGACGGCATGAGAAAGAGCTACGACTACATTCTGATTGACTGTATGCCCTCTCTGGGTATGATGACGGTCAATGCGCTGGTTGCGGCAGACAGTGTGATTATCCCGTCTCAGCCGAACTTCCTGTCAACCAAAGGTCTTAACCTGCTTCTGCGCTCCATTTCAAAGATCAAGCGGCAGATCAACCCAAGATTAAAGATTGACGGCATTTTGCTGACGATGGTGGATAACCGCACCAACAACGCCAAGGCGATTATTTCCTCGCTCCGCTCCACCGTGGGAGAGAACATCCGCGTGTTCCGTTCCGAGATTCCTTTTTCGGTAAGAGCTGCGGAGTGCAGTCTTTCCGGAGAAAGCATCTTCTCCCATGACAGGAACGGCAAGGTCGCAGCAGCGTATGAGGCACTCACAAAGGAGGTGACAGAGCTTGAAGAGCGTGCAAAAAATCGATCTGGGCCTGACCGGGTACGATGAGCTTTTCATGAATGACGCGGAGCGAAAGGAAAATAAACTCCCGCGCATTTATGATATCCCCCTCTCGGAGATTGACGATTTCCCTGACCATCCCTTCAAGGTGAAGCTGGATGAGGACATGGATCAGCTTGTCCAGAGCATCAAGGAGCGCGGGATCATCACACCTGTCACGCTCCGACCGAAGGAAGACGGGCGGTACGAAATCGTATCAGGGCATCGCAGAAAGAAGGCCTGTGAGCTTGCCGGCTTTGACACCGTGAAGGCTGAGGTGCGGGAGATGACCCGCGACGAGGCCATCATTCTAATGGTGGAATCGAACCTGCAGCGCTCTGTGATACTGCCCAGTGAAAAAGCTTTTTCGTATAAGATGAGGCTGGAAGCTATGAAAAGGCAAGCGGGCAGACCGTCTCAAAATAATTCATCCCCAGTGGGGATTGATTTACGAGGCAAGCAATCTCTTGATGTATTGGGCGAAGAAGTCGGGGATAGTAGGAACCAAATTCATCGCTATATTCGCCTTACCGAGCTCATTCCGGAGCTTCTGGATTTGGTTGACGAGGGACGCATTGCATTCAGGCCTGCGGTGGAGCTTTCGTACCTGCAAAAAGAGGAACAGAGTGCCCTGCTGGAGCAAATCGCTTACGCAGATGCCACGCCGTCCCTCGCCCAGGCCATTAAGCTGAAGCGGTTCTCTCAGGACGGAAAGCTGAACAACGAGGTCATTGAGTCGATCATGAGCGAGGAAAAGCCGAATCAGAGAGAAAAAATCAACATCAAGTACGCCGAGGCCAGAAGGTTTATCCCTGCCAGCGTTCCTTACGAAAAAACCGGTGAGTATATTATGAAAGCGCTGGAATATTATCACCGGTATCAGGAACGGCAGAAGAGTCGGAATGACGCAAGATAGGTTCTTCGCCAAGGGGGCAGTTTACCCTTTTGACGCTGCGTCAGCGCCGTTCCCCCTCTCACACTCTCCCCCCTCATTTACCGGCAATACCAGCTCAAAAGGAAAATATACAGGCGGCACAATTGAAGAAAACCAAGTGCATTCGTACAATATGAGAAAAAACAGTCATTGGAGGTCATCCCATGAAAAAGCTTCTTATATTGTGCGTACTTTTGCTTGCCGCATTGCTTTCCGGATGCGCCGCAGAGCCTCTGCAAGGGCAAACGGCAGGAAACACACCGAAAGCTCCAACGCCGCAGGAAGAAACGCCTGCTTTCTTTGAGCCGGTATCCACAGATTCAAGCGCTCCCGCCAGAGCACCGACAGAAGCCGCCGATCCAGCAGTTTGCATATCAAATGAGGACAAGCACGAAAGCGGCTCTGCTGTTTCTTCTGAGCCGGCAAGCGGACCCACTGAATCGAATGCACCGGCATCGGAGGAAACCAAGCAGCCGCCCGTGCTTCCGGAGGAGCCGGTGGAAACAGAGAACCCCACAGAGGAACCATCCATTCCTGCGATAACCGAGCCGGAACCGACTTCGGAGCCCGAGCCCACATTTGATATCGACTGCTGGATTTCCTACGCAAAAAGCACGGCGGTGAGCTTGGGGCTGACCTTGGATAGCTCAGCAACCGATTGCTGGGACAATCCGATCACCGCGAAGCCGATCTGCATCTACCTGGAGCGAGACATTAGCTCACGCCTGAACAGATATGCGAAGGATGGGGAGATAACTGCTGTCTGGATCTGGTACGAATGCGTCGGCACAAGCAGCTACCTGATCTATATCGGGTACGCATAAGCATCAACAAATCAATACACCGAAATGAGCATCGTGGAAACACGGTGCTTTTTTCATGCCTTGAAGGAGGACAGAACGAATGAAGAAGATTTTCAAAAGAGGAATGTCGGGGCTGCTTGCAGTCCTTATGGCATTCACCATGCTTGCAGGCTTTGGCACGACCACAGCCTTCGCCGCAAGCGAAACAGCGGAGTCCTATATGATTTCCTTCCCCCGTGACGGGGACGCTGCTCAGATTTACTCCGAGGACGCATGGGGACACTCCGCGAAAAGCTATATGAACGGCTGGGCAACAGGCTCCAGCAACTATACTACCCTGCACTGCATGGATTCCTTTGACGGGAAGGTGTGCTACTGCATCGAGCCCGGCCTTTCCCGAAATGTCGGCGATACCTATCACGGCTTCGGTGAGGATTTCTGGGATAACTATCCCAGCCAGTACAACAACACCATCGAGCCGGACGATATTAAGCTGCTGCTGGGCCGTATCATGCAGTATGGCTATCAGGGCAACCTTTCCACCTCGTGGAGATCGCAGAACGATTCCGATGCGGATAAGCTGGCCCACGCCTTCGCTACCCAGCTGCTCGTTTGGGAAACGGTTGTGGGCGAGCGCGATGCGGACTTTGACCATGTGAGCACCGGCGGCTATGACGAGATCCTGTCGCTGGTTTCCCCCAATCATCCGCTGTATAGCCGAATCATGGACTATTACGACAGCATCGAGTCCAGCGTGCAGAGCCACGCCGTTTGCCCGAGCTTTATGAGCAGAAGCAGCGGCGGCGCAAAGACCATTGAGCTTGCGTGGGACGGCAGTCAGTACATTGCCGAGCTCACGGATACCAACCACGTGCTGTCACAGTTTACCTTCTCTGCCAGTGAGACGGGCTTTCATTTCAGCGTGTCGGGCAACACGCTCACTATCACCACCGATACGGCTCCCAGCGGCAATGTGACGATCTCCGCAAGTCGAAGCGCTTCCCGCTGCGGCGTTCTTGTTTGGACGGACTATAAGTACGGCCCCAACGGCGGCGTTCAGGATACCATCACCTATACGGCCTCCGTCAGCGACCCTGTAAGAGCGTTTCTCAAGCTGAAGGTCAGCTATGGCGGCGCTAAAATCATCAAGACCAGCGAGGACGGCAAGGTGGACGGCATTACCTTCACCATCACCGGCGAGGGCGTCAATCAGACCGTTACCACCGACCGGAACGGTGAAATTCGCATCGACAATCTGATGCCCGGCACCTATACCGTCACCGAGCAGAGCTATGACAAGTATGTGCCCCAGGAAAGCCACCGTGTTACCGTGCTTGCCGGACAGACGGCGACGGTTTCCTTCAACAATGTGCTCCGTCGCGGCGATCTGACCGTGACCAAGACCTCCGAGGATGGGCTGAACCAGGGTGTGAAGTTCCACCTTTTTGGAACCTCTCTCAGTGACCTGCCTGTGGATGAATTGCTGTCACCGATGAAAACGGTGTGGCGACTTTCCGGGATGTGCTCATCGGCACCGGCTACACACTGGAGGAGATGGACACCGCCATTCGCTATGTGGTTCCCAACAGCCAGAGCGCCGCAGTGGAATGGAACAGTGTAACCAATAAGAGCTTTTCCAACATCCTCAAGAAATTCAATGTCACCGTCACTAAGAGTGACTGTGAGGTCGGAACGGCGCAGGGCGACGCTTCGCTTGCCGGTGCCGCCTACGGCATCTATAAGGGCGATCAGCTTGTGGATACCTACTACACCGACGAGAACGGCCAGTTCACCACCGGCTATTATGTCTGCGGCGACGACTGGACGATTCGTGAGATCAGCCCCTCCGAGGGCTATCTGCTGGACAGCACCGTTTATCCTGTCGGTGCAGAGGCGGCCAATTACACCGTTGAGCTGAACGCTGCGCCTGCCGTGGCTGTGAGCGAGCAGGTGCAGAAGGGCAATATCGCCATCATCAAGCACTCGGATAACGGCGATACGCAGATCGAAACTCCCGAGGAGGGTGCAGTATTCGCCGTTTATCTGAAATCTGCCGGCAGCTATGAGGCGGCAAAGGATACGGAGCGGGACTACCTGACCTGCGATGAAAACGGCTTTGCCCAAAGCAAGGACCTGCCCTACGGCGTGTATACCGTGCATCAGGTCTCCGGCTGGGAGGGCCGTGAGCTGATGAGCGACTTTGATGTGTTTATTGCTAAGAACGGCGAGACCTACCGCTACCTCATCAACAACGCTAACTTCGAGTCCTTCATTAAGGTCATCAAGGTGGATGCGGAGACCGGCAATACCATTCCCTATGCGGGTGCGGGCTTCCAGATCTTCCGTCCGGATGGCTCCAAGGTGGAAATGACCTTTACCTATCCGGAGGTTACCACCATCGACACCTTCTACACCAATGACGCCGGCATGCTCATCACGCCGGAGAAGCTGGAGTTTGGCAAGGGCTACTCCCTCAAGGAGGTCTCCGCTCCTTACGGCTATGTGCTCAGTCATGAGGCGGTCAAGTTCGATGTGACCGAAGAGAATTCCACCGAGGAAAGCGGCGTGACGGTTGTTGCGGTGAAGCTGGGCAACTACGCGCAGAAGGGCATCATCAAGATTTCCAAAACCGGTGAGGTGTTTGCCTCTGTTACGGCGGCGGACGGGGTCTATCAGCCGGTCTATACGGTGCAGGGACTTGCGGGAGCAACCTATGAGATCAAGGCCGCGGCGGACATCTACACCCCGGATGGTACGCTGCGCTGTAGTGCCGGTGAGGTGGTGGATACGGTGACCACCGGCGCAGATGGCATGGCGGAGAGCAAGCCGCTGTATCTGGGAAAATACGAAATCACCGAGATGAAAGCCCCCGATGGCATGGTCGTAAACAAGGACGCCCATACTGCAGAACTTGTCTACGCCGGCCAGGAAATTGAGATCACCGAAACGGCTGCCAGCTTCTGCAATGACAGACAGAAGGCGCGGATTTCTCTTTCCAAGGTGCTGGAGCAGAACAAGCAGTTCGGTATCGGTATGAATAACGAGCTTTCCGCCGTGACCTTCGGCTTCTATGCCGCCGAGGAGCTTACCGCAGCAGACGGCTCTGTCATTCCGGCAGACGGACTGATTGAGATTCTGTCCCTTGACGAAAACGGGAAAGCCGTGCTCAAGAGCGATGTTCCCTTCGGCAGCTACTATGTCAAGGAAATCAGCACCGACAGCCACTATATGCTCTCTGATGAGAAGTACCCTGTGACCTTCGCCTATGCCGGTCAGGAAATCCCCGTTGTGGAGCTTGCCGTCAATGACGGAAAGAGCATTACCAACGAGATGATCTACGGAGAGATCCATGGCATGAAGAAGGATGAGGACGGCAAGGCGCTGGCCGGGGCTACCATCGGCCTGTTCCTCACAGACGGCACAGAGCCTATTATGACCACTGTTTCCGCAGAGGACGGCAGCTTCTCCTTTACAGGTATCCCCTATGGCGAGTATGTGGTCCGTGAAATCGCCGCGCCGGAGGGCTATGTGATGGATGAGACGCCTTATACCGTGAAGGTAGATCAGAACGGCGCTGTGGTCGAGATCGAGATCACCAACAAGCTCATTCGCGGCAGCGTTCAGCTGACCAAGGTGGATAAAAACTATCCCGACCACCATCTGAACGGCGCAGTCTTTGAGGTGTACCGTGACGGAAAGCTCGTGGGCCAGATGGAGGAGCTGTCCGACGGCGTCTACAAGCTGGATGATCTGCCCTACGGCGATTACACGCTGAAGGAAACTGAGGCCCCCAAGGGCTTCTTCCTTGATGAGAAGACCTACAGTTTCTCCATTAAGGAAGATGGTAAAACCGTCGTCGTGGAAAATGAGGCCGGAAAGGGCTTTGTCAACCAGGCACAGACCGGAGGCATTCGCATTGAAAAGACTTCGGATGACGGCGTACTGAAGGGCTTCACCTTCCGCGTGGAGGGCTCGGATATCACCGGCAATGCCTTCAGCAAGGACTTCGTGACCGATGAAAAGGGCCAGATTCACATTGATGGCCTGCGCATCGGCGATTATGTGATCTCCGAGGTGTCCAACAAAGCCAACGAAAAGTATGAGCTTCCCGCAAATGTCACCGTAACCGTTCACGAGGGAAAGACGGTCGTTGCCAAGTTCCATAACAAGCTCAAGCCTGTTACGGATATTCCCAAAACCGGAGATACCACCAATATGCCTCTTTGGGCGGCACTTGCCGGTATCTCTGCAATCGGCGCAGGTGCAGCGGCCTTCTTTACCTTCCGCAAAAAGAAGGAGGTAGGCAAGCATGAACGCTAAGGTCATTATCGGCATCGGTCTTGTGGTGTTTATTATCGCAGGGCTGATCGTTCTTCGCCTGAAGAACAGAAAGTAAAACGGCAAGGGGCGGCATCTTTTTACAGATGCCGCCCCGCTTATAAAAGGAGACGCTATGGAAGAGACAAGAAAAATCGGAGATTACTCCGTAAAGTATTCCATGTATATCGGGCACAAGGATATTGCTCTGGGCGAGAATCCCAACGCCGACAAGAATGAACGGTATATGTGCTGCTTCGTAGAGACCAACGCTATTTTCGAGCGCTATTCCGGAGTGCTGGTCAGCGACGATTTTGCAGAGATTGCAAAGGTGTTCGGCCAGCGCGTAGCGGATGCAGCCGAGGAGATTATTCAGGAAAACGAGAGAGCCTGTCAGGAGGTCGGCATAAATGAGGAACTCATGGCAGAAAGCTGCGCGCCGGTTTCCTACAAAGATTCCATTGAGAACAAGGTGGTTGTCGTCAAGGGCAGCATTCTCCGGCCTGAGTTCCGCCACGGCAATCACCAGCTTATGCTGTGCACCGGCGGCTTTGGCGCGCAGGCAAATGCGCGAGGCCGTACCTGCTGCTGCATTTCTCTGTACGACGGGAGAAAGACCTCCTTTTACCGCACGGATTTTCTCGGCGTCATGGATGAAAAGAAGCTTCCCGAATGGGCGCAGAAGGGCTTGGAGAAAGCGAAAGAGATACACGCGCAGGAAAAGAAGCCGGCTAAAGAAAGAGGTGACGCAAGATGATCGAGTATGAAAAAAGAGCAATGATCGAGGCGGAGGACAAATATACCTTTCGCCAGAGCACGCAGATTTCCATGCAAACCGGACTGATCGGGCACCTCCGGGCAGACATGGATACAGACGGCAACGGCTTTTTCAGCAGCTGGTTTGATTTCCGGGAGGAGCTGAAAACCGATGAGTTCAAGGCAGAGTTTGATGATGTAATCAACTCTCTGCGTGAGGAAGGCGACATTCTTCATAACCGCAGGGCGCTTGCCAAGTACTGCTATTGCACACCCCAAAGCCGTATGCAGGAGGAACCGGGCTACTATGGCGTTCGTGTGGATACCGAAAAATATGCCTATCTTCTGCGCCTGAACCCGGACAGAGGCGAATACAACCTGTACTGCTATTGCTATCGCCGGGACTGGCTCAATCAGCACCTGAAGGACGCAGAGAAAGGAATCCGGTTTATTGACAGCCATTACAAGGAGCTATTTCGCATTCCGGATGGCGGCAAGGTGAAAATCCACTATTCGTGGAATGAAGACCAGATTCGCACCTGCCGGTATATCGACGACTACCATGTGGAGATCGGGAGCAACCTCTATCACATTTGCGAGTTTGCCGAGCGCATGGAATACGGCGGCCATACCTGCGAGCCGGTTCGGGACAACCTGCCCGAGCGGTGCTACAGCGTTCTTTCCGGCAGCGACGAAATCATTATCATCAAGCGCGGTGAAAAGGGCTACTTCAAGACGGACATTCCCGTTACCGACAAGGACGAAGCCCAGAGCATCGTGAACGAGTACAACACAAAGCTCGGCGTCAGCCGAGCGCAGGAAGAAGCGATGAAGGCCGGTTCTATGTTCGGCTTTCAGGTGCCCGCCGCTGACCCGAGAAATTATGACGCAGACGGAAAGCCCGTGATGCCGAAGGACAGAGGTGATGCACGATGAGTAAGGACGATTATCGCATCTGGTCCAATGCTGACCTTGACTATGAGGAGTGGAAAGACTGGATAGAGGAAGAATATCCGACGCTTTCCGAGGACGAGCGCGTCGCCATGATGTATGAGGAAAATGGGCATTATCTTGAGGACGAACGCCTGAATTTGGACATTCAACTTTCCCAGCCCATTCTGGTTGTTGCCGATCTGGGGCTTTGGAATGGCAGGCGCACGGGATACAAAGAAATTCCCAGCGGCAATATCCGGGACTGCCTTTACTCTGATTACGACTACACCACATGGTATGTGGACCGAAACGGAGATTTCCGGTGCGATGACACCCACCATGACGGAACAAACCATTATCTCTATCGGGTATATAAGGACAATGTTTCCCAGGCGCAGAAAGACCGGCTCAAAGAAAAAATCTACAACGGCACAGCCACCAGGGCAGATATTGTCCGTGTCACCCGCAGGCTTGGCGATGAGATCGGGAAGGTGTATGGCTGGAGCTTTCCAGCCCGGCAGAGAGAGCGAGGTGAGGCACGATGAACCATGCACTGCCGAGCGAAAGTTATATTGCCAGACTGGACTATTTGGCTTTCAACGGAAAAGTATGCAGCAGCGTTGAGTACAGCGATGAGCAGCGCTTCCTGGAAGACCTGAAGGAGTCGCTTTATCACGGAGAGCCGCTGTGCGTCGTTCTCTACCGAGACCGGAACGGCAAGACGATTTCTCGTGCGTTTCTGAACGACCTGGATACACTGCCAAAGGGACTTTTCATAGAGGACAGTTCCCACAGAAAGCCGAAGGAAAGGGGTGAAGCACGATGAGGGTAAATGCCATGACAGAGAAGTTTGAGGATGTGACGGTTCTGGGGCATCCCATGCTTTTTACCTGCCTGCGGGTAGACCGTGATACCGTTCCACAGGGCATGTACATGTACGAGGTTCGCCACGATGATGACCAACAGGGCGAGCCGGTTCAGATTGCCAACTGGATCATGGTGAATCATTGGGGAACATTGATTTCCAATAGACCCATTCGCTTGGAGCCCCGACCGGATGGGAGAAACGCCTACCGCGACATTGATCCTGAAAACAATTGGATCTATGAGGGCACGCTTACTACCGTGAAGGAGTACATGGAGAAGAATCCACCGGCGGTTCATAAGCAAAAAGACCACGAACCTGCGAGATAAGGAGAAGCTATGGATAAGAAGAAAGCCATCTGCGAATATCTCCGCAAAAATCATATTGGCAAAGAAAATGCCATCCACAGCAAGGAGCTTGAAAAGCTGTTTCTGCTTGACGGACGAAATATTCGCCGCAAGATCAGTGCCTTGCGGCAGGATGGCTTTCCTATTTGCAGCGATGAAACGGGCTACTATTACGCAGACAACCAAAAAGAGATCAACACCACCGTCTGCCGGTTAAATGAGCTTGTGACCAAGGTGTCCAACGCCAGGACCGGGCTTTTGTTTGCATCGATCCTCGGAGAGAATGCGCAGACCGTTGAGGTCACGATCAAAGTAAGATAAGGAGGGAGTTCCCATGCCGAGCAAATACAGAATCATTTTGGAGATGGCGTCCCAGACTGCCAGGGATATCGCCTCCAATGCCGCCCGATATACCGATTTTCTGATTACGGCGGCAAACAACTACAAGTACAGCTTTAAGGAGCAGCTGCTCATCCATGCGCAGAAGCCAGATGCAACGGCGTGTGCGGAAATCGACACATGGAATAAACTCGGCAGATGGGTAAACAAGGGCACGAAAGGCATCGCACTGCTGATCGACAGAGATGTTCCCTACAAGCTGAGACATATCTTTGATATCTCCGACACCAACAGCCGTGCCGGAAGGAACATCACCCTTTGGCAGATGAAGCCGGAGTACGAATATGCGGTATCGGAAAGCCTTCAGGCCAGCTTCGGCGATGTGGAGGAGCCGCGAGATTTCCCGCACCTTCTCATGGATATTTCCGGTTATGCCGTGGAGGATAATCTTTCAGATTATCTCATGGAGTTGAACGCTGTCAAAGCCGGCAGCTTTCTGGAGGAGCTGGATGACACAAGCCTTGAGGCATGGCTGAAAACCACGCTGAAAAGCAGCGTCGCTTTTATGGCGCTCTCCCGTGCAGGGTATGAGCCGAGGCAGTATTTTGACCGGGAGGATTTCAGCCACCTCTTTGACTTCAACACCGTGGAGGTTATCTCCGTGCTCGGTGCCGCAGTCAGCGATATTTCTGAGATGGTCATCCGTGAAATGGGCGAAACCGTCAAGGAAATGGAGAAGGAGGAAAAGCGGAAAATTCGCACATTTGCGCAGACCGGTCCTTCTGCGTATCATAAGAACCGAACAGAAAACAAGGAAAGGAGCAACGAACATGGAACTGACCTATACGATGCAGGGGGACTATCTGATTCCCGATCTGACCGTGCCGGAGAGCCCGAAGCTTGGGAAGTATGGAATGCTGCGGCGGACATTCCTCCGCGAGCACCGGGATGGGATCTACACCGGGATGCTGCTGAACGGAACACTGAACAGTCATCTGGAGGAAGTGGACCGGCAAGCCAACGAGATGATGGAACGCCTGACCCGACAGATGGCAGAGAAGCAGTGCGTGACGGAGCGCCTGAAAGCGGAAGATCAGATGAAATGGGTGCAGATGATGAATTCCATTCGTCACTCGGCGGAGGAAGTGATTCTGAACGACCTAATCTACGCGTAACGCTCCCCACAGTTGAACAGCAACAGGAAAACATCGCAGAGGCGGAGGACGAAAAATCCTCCGCTTTTTCTATTTCTCAGGAGGATATCGATGCCATTCTGACACGGGGCAGCGGCATCCATCAGGGCAAATTCCGCATCTATGAGCAGTTTCTCAAACAGGAGTCTCCCGAGAGCAACATCACCTTTTTGAAAAACGAATACGGCGTCGGCGGCGCGTATCCTGCCGTTTCCGGCAGAAATCTCGATGAAAGACACGACGCCAAGGGAATCAAAATCAGCAGAGGCAGAATCTCTCGGCCCGATGCAGAATTGCTTTTGCGGTGGAACAAGGTCGAGAAGCGGATCGGGGAACTGATTCGTGCCGACCGCTATCTGAGCCAGACCGAAAAGGACAACTATCCTGCCTACCGGGAGCAGGCAGAAGCTCGGAGGAAACGAGGTGAAATCTCTGAGGAGTTCCGGTCGATTGTCTATGATTACAATGACTTCGTGACGCAGCTTGGTGAGGAAAACAAAGCATTGAATCTGTACTATCTCTCAAGCTGCTGGAGTGCGTTCAGCGTGGGCGAAAAGAAAATGCACGCCCGTACTGCGGCGGGCGACTTCATCCTCCCCATGATGCGCGAAGCGATGAATGCGATCATTGCGGACAACACCCACCTGACCGCACGATGCGAGGCTATGTTGGAAGCGTTGAACAGCGATGTGGCGAAGTCCCTTGAACCGACATTTGATGAGCTGAACCCTCCGCCGGAGCCCCAGAAGGAATACCGCTATCATCTTGGTGACACGGTCTATATCGGCACACAGGAATACGAGCTGCTGTCTTTTGACGAGAAGAAGGTCGTCCTCTTTGATACGCAGTTCCCGCTGTTTAACAAGGAGCTGACTCGTGAGGAGTTCGATAACCGGCTCAAAGAAAATCCGCTGAATGACAGGCTGCTGCAAGTCGTGGAAGAACTCCCTGTCGCAGACAATACGAAGGCGAGAATATCCCTTGACACCGGCAGTAACAAGGTTCACTGGATTTACTTCAATCCCGATGCAGATGCAGGTGGACAGTATGTTTCCGGTGACCTTGATTTCTCTGTTTTTGAAGAGCTTGTCGAGCAGTATGACATTGCCAACCATCCGGAAAACGACGCCGACTTCCGAAATGACCTTGAAGAAATGTCGGATCAGTTCCTTGCGGACATCAATACTCCGTTCTTCATGGAAGCTGAAAATGACTATGAGATGGACTGCGACTATGTCGAGTTCACGCCGGAAAACCTCCTGAAGATTCACGAGGATATTCTGTCTTTAGAGGCAGACCGGGAAGCAGCGCGAGAGACTGACCGATATGAGGCGGAGTTTGGTGCGGACGGCACACGGGTATTCAGAGAAACGGAAGATTTGGCAGAAGACGATTCCGAAATTGAGAGCCTAACGGACGAAGAATTGGATGCTCTGCCCATCAGCACCGTCAAAGACGGCGAGGTCGTGACATACCCCAATGCGGAGGCCTTGCTGGATGACCAGGAAGAAGCGCTCGCCCCGCCTCTACAAGTGAAAAGGCCTTCCAAGATCGCGCCTCATGTGCTGCATCCGGAAATCAACACCGAGTACCGCACTAACTTCCAAATCGAGAGCGATGATATCGGTGTGGGCACGCCGCTGGAACGGTTCTATCACAATATCCGTGCCATTCAGCTCCTGAACAAGCTGGATGCGGAAAACCGATTGGCAACACCCACCGAGCAGCGTGTGCTTGCCGACTATGTGGGCTGGGGCGGTCTATCCGAGTTCTTCAAGGAGGACAATCCCCATTATGCCGAGCTGAAGGATGTGCTTTCCGATGAGGAATATGCGTCGGCGAGAGAATCCACGCTGACGGCCTTCTATACGCCGCCCGTGGTGATCAAGGCGGTGTACAGTGCCCTGGAGAACATGCACTTTCAGACCGGCAATGTGCTGGAGCCCTCCTGCGGCATCGGCAACTTTATGGGGCTTGTTCCCGAAAGCATGAATGACGCGAAGTTCTATGGCGTGGAGCTGGACAACATTTCCGGGCGGATCGCCCAGCAGCTGTATCAGAAAAACAGTATCGCGGTGCAGGGCTTTGAAAATACAAACCTTCCCGACAGCTTCTTTGACGCGGCAATCGGCAATGTCCCCTTCGGGCAGTTCAAGGTGCCGGACAAGCGCTATGATAAGCACAACTTCCTCATTCACGATTATTTCTTCGCCCGCACCTTGGATAAGGTGAGACCCGGCGGCGTGATTGCCTTCATTACCTCAAAGGGTACGCTGGATAAGGAAAATCCCAATGTTCGAAAGTATATCGCGCAGAGAGCCGACTTGCTCGGCGCTATCCGGCTACCGAATGATACCTTCAAGGCCGCTGCCGGCACAGAGGTCACATCGGACATTATCTTCCTCCAAAAGCGTGACCGATTGGTGGATATTGAGCCCGATTGGGTGCATCTGGCCACCGACGCCAATGGCATCCGGATGAACGCCTATTTTGTGGACAACCCTGAAATGGTGTTGGGCGACATGCAGATGGTCAGCGGACCTCACGGCATGGAGTCCGCCTGTATTGCTTATGAAAATGCAGAGCTTGGGGACCTCTTGCGGGATGCTATCCAGAACATTCATGCCGAGATTACCGAATTTGAAATCGACGATCTTGAAGCGGAGGATGAGGACCTTTCTATTCCCGCTGACCCTGATGTGCGCAATTTCAGCTTCACGGTGGTGGACGGTAAAATCTATTACCGTGAAAACAGCCGCATGAATCCCGTGGATGTTTCCGCGACTGTCGAAAGCCGCATCAAAGACATGATTGCTATCCGAGATTGTGTCCGGACGCTGATTGAGTACCAGACGGAGGATTATCCCGATGCCGATATCAAGGCGGAGCAGGAAAAGCTCAATCGGCTCTATGATGATTTCAGCAAAAAATATGGGCTTATCAGCGCAAGAGCCAACAACTCGGCATTCAATTCCGACAGCTCCTACTGCCTGCTTGCTTCGCTGGAGGTGCTGGACGATGAGGGCAACTTCCTCCGCAAGGCAGATATGTTCTCCAAACGAACCATCAAGCAGAAGGTAACGGTGCAGTCGGTTGACACGGCTTCCGAGGCCTATGCTCTGTCTCTTGCGGAAAAAGCGAGAATCGACATGCCGTATATGTCACAGCTCACCGGCAAAACCGAGCAGGAACTGTTCGAGGATTTGAAGGGTGTGATTTTCCTCAACCCCATGCACATAAGCGAAGAGGACGGCAAGCCGAAGTATCTCCCTGCCGATGAATATCTCTCCGGCAATGTCCGTGAAAAGCTCCGTTGGGCAAAGCAGAGTGCGGAGCTCTACCCCGAGGATTACGGAGAGAATGTCCGTGCTCTTGAGGCGGTACAGCCGGTTGACCTGACGGCAAGTGAAATTTCCGTGAGGCTTGGCGCAACATGGCTGCCTCCGGAAATCATTGAGGAGTTCATGTTTGAACTGTTCAGCACCCCACGCTACTGCCAGTGGAACATCCATGTTCACTACGCGCAGTACACCGGCGAATGGAATGTGGAGGGAAAGTCCTACGACCGCAGCAATGTGAAAGCCTACAATACTTACGGCACCGGCAGAGTTAATGGCTATAAGATCATGGAGGAAACCCTGAACCTCCGGGATGTAAGAATCTTCGACTACATCGAGGACGGAAACGGCAGAAAAACGGCTGTGCTCAACAAGAAAGAAACCGCCATCGCACAGGGCAAGCAGGAGCTTATTAAGCAGGCCTTTGCAGACTGGATATGGAGCGATCCGGAACGCCGGGAGCAGCTAACCAAGCTGTATAATGAGAAGTTCAACAGCATTCGCCCCCGTGAGTATGACGGCAGCCACCTGAATTTCGTGGGAATCAATCCGGAGATCACGCTGAGGCCGCATCAGGTCAATGCCATTGCCCATATCCTCTACGGCGGCAACACCCTGCTTGCGCATGTAGTTGGGGCCGGGAAGACCTTCGAGATGGTAGCGGCGGCCCAAGAGAGCAAACGGCTGGGCTTGTGCCAGAAAAGCCTGTTCGTGGTTCCCAATCACCTGACGGAGCAATGGGCGAGCGAATACCTCCAGCTCTATCCCTCCGCCAATATTCTTGTCGCCACCAAGAAGGACTTCGAGACCAAGAACCGCAAGAAGTTCTGCGGGCGCATTGCCACCGGCGACTACGATGCGGTCATCATTGGGCACAGCCAATTTGAAAAGATCCCCATGTCCCTGGAACGACAGCGTGCCATCCTGCAGCAACAGCTGGATGAAGTGCTGGACGGCATTTCTGAATTGAAGAAAAACCGTGGGGATAATTTCTCCATCAAGCAGCTGGAGCGAACCAAGAAAACGGTCAAGCAGAAGCTGGACAAGCTCAATGACCAGTCCCGCAAGGATGATGTTGTGACCTTTGAAGAGCTGGGCGTTGACCGTATCTTCGTCGATGAGGCGCATTACTATAAAAACCTCGCCGCATTTACAAAAATGCGGAATGTGGGCAACATCAGCCAAACCGAGGCCATGAAGTCCAGCGACCTGTATATGAAGTGCCGGTATCTGGACGAGCTGACCGGCGGCAGAGGCGTTGTGTTTGCCACTGGCACACCCATCTCCAACAGCATGGTGGAGATGTACACCATGCAGAAGTATCTCCAGTACGGAGCGCTGCGCAGGAATGACCTTCTCCACTTCGATGCCTGGGCTTCCACCTTCGGCGAGACGGTGACAGCCATCGAGCTCTCCCCGGAGGGCACGGGCTACCGCGCCAAAACGAGGTTTGCCAAGTTCTATAACTTGCCGGAGCTTATGTCCATGTTCAAGGAGACCGCAGACATTCAGACAGCCGATATGCTCAAGCTCCCCGTGCCGGAGGCCCATTACCACAGTGTTGTTTTGAAGCCATCGGAAACGCAGAAAGAAATGGTGGCGGGATTGTCTGAACGAGCCGAGCGTGTCCGCAATAAGATGGTGGATTCCAGCGTGGACAACATGCTCCTCATCACCAATGACGGCAGAAAGCTCGCCTTGGATCAGCGGCTCATGAACGATATGCTCCCCGACAGCGAGACAAGCAAGGTGGGCGCGTGTGCGGAGAATGTTTTTGACATCTGGCAGCGCACCGCCGATCGGAAATCGACACAGATGGTATTCTGCGACTTGTCTACGCCCCACGGCGACGGCAAGTTCAATGTGTACGATGATCTCCGAAACAAGCTGATTGCCAAGGGCGTTCCGGCAGAGGAAATCGCCTATATCCATACGGCAAACTCCGAGGCGCAAAAGAAAGAGCTGTTTGGCAAGGTGCGCTCCGGTCAGGTGCGTGTGCTCATCGGTTCCACGCAGAAAATGGGAGCCGGCACCAATGTGCAGACGAAGCTTGCGGCACTTCATCATTTGGATTGTCCGTGGCGACCGTCTGACCTGCAGCAGCGGGAAGGACGAATCATCCGCCAGGGCAACGAAAACAAGGAGGTCGATATTTACACCTATGTTACGGAGAACACCTTCGACAGCTACCTGTATCAGTTGGTGGAATCCAAGCAGAAGTTCATTGGGCAGATCATGACCAGCAAATCCCCGGTGCGTTCTGCGGAGGACATTGACGAAACTGCCCTGAGCTATGCGGAAATCAAGGCGCTGTGCGCCGGCAATCCCCACATCAAGGAGAAGATGGATTTAGATATTGATGTGTCTCGCCTGAAGCTGCTCAAGGCCAACCATCTGAGCCAGCGCTATTCGCTGGAGGATCAGATTTTGAAGGAGTTCCCCCAGAAAATCAAATCGTTGGAGCAGCGCATTGAGGGCTATCAGGCGGATATTGACCAGCGCAAAAGAAATACCGAGCCCAACGAGGACGGTTTCTCTCCCATGATTATGCCGGGCGGCACGGTAAGAGAAAAGAAGGCTGCCGGCGATGCCATTCTCGGCCTTTGCAAGTCCATGACAAGCCCCGATCCGATTCCCATCGGCCAGTACAGAGGCTTCGATATGGAACTGTCCTTCGACACCTTCAGCCGAGAATATAAGATCACGCTGATTCATCAGCTGCGGCATACGGTCACGCTGGGAACGGACATCTTCGGCAACATTCAGCGACTGGATAACACCCTCAGTTCTTTTGAGGAACGAATGGCAGCGTGTGCCGATCAGCTGGAGAACACCCGGGTTCAGCTTGAAAATGCAAAGGCCGAGGTACAGAAGCCATTCTCCCAGGAGGAAGAACTGAAAGCCAAATCGGAACGGCTAAATGAACTGAATGCGATGCTCAATCTCGACAAAAGAGAGAACGAGATCGTGGACGGTGAGCGTGGCGAGGAGGAGCCGCAAAAATCATCCGCAGACAGAGAACGCTAAAAAGAAAATCACAGCGGCAATGTGGAATACCTGCATTGCCGCTGTGATACGCAAGCCGGGAAATGTACCGAGTGTGCGATAGAATGAGGCTGATAAATCGGGATTTACCTCTATTCAAACATACAAGCTCTTGACAATAAAGCTCCTATATAGTATGTTTTTAATAAACTACTATATAGGAG
>ERZ1106919.961-NODE-961-length-21024-cov-6.430350_pt1 | contig 21024 bp, 15 predicted proteins | sample MGYA00403654_ERZ1106919 | MGnify/ENA primary metagenome ERZ1106919 (study PRJEB35170, sample SAMEA104062450) | human gut metagenome | biome: human gut; feature: human-associated habitat; material: faeces | place: Denmark | collected 2012-10-08 ... | reverse complement strand
TCCGATCTGAGCAGGTAAAGGATCTCTTAAACATCCAAAGCCCTGACTTTCTTCTTTTAGGACAGATTCTTTTAGACAAAGGCATAATTGACAATACCACTCTCGAAAAGAGTATACATGATTACCGCAGTGAGAATGCTATTTCCGATCTTGACATGGTACTCGAGGATAAGGACAGTATAAATCATCTGATAGGTCATTTTTTTGCCAATACAGGCATAGATCCTTCTGCCATTGACATTATGTATCTTGAGCTTTTGTTTAACAGCTTTATCCGATTTGTCGGTGATGACTACACTCCGCTCTCTGCCGAGATATGTGACAGCTTTAGTGCGGACTGCATGGTACGTCAGGACATCGAGGGCAGCTATGCCATATCTACATACATAGGCATGAGTCAGACAACAGCCATCAATTTTGCATCACGCTATGTAAATGAATCATTTTCAGTATACGACGAGTATGTACAGGCATCTCTCGATGATTTCCTGAACCTGAACAATGGACTGTTTCTGGTCAACTGTTCAAATGATCAGGCACTTGAGCTTACTCTCACTGCACCTGAGCATTTTGATGGACAGACACGCAGCTTCAATAAAGCCTGCAAGCTCAAGCTGTTATACCCTTTCGGAGCCATTCACTTTATTATTGAATTCTAATATCTCTGCAAGGCGGTTTCAGTAATCTGATAATTATTTACTCTATAATTAGAGCACAAAAAGAACATCTGCAAACAGCAGATGTTCTTTTATGTTGCGCTATATATAATTATATATCAGACCAGTTACAATTATATGATTAAATGGCCAAAGGGTAACAATATATTATTACTGCACACCGAGCATTTTCTTAACAGTGTTTTCCATCTGATCCACATCACATACTGTGTTGTGAAGAATCTTTGCATCCCTGATTTCCTCGATGGCATTTGGTACCTTAACCTTGCCGAGCTTTGAAAGCTCATCAACAAGCTCAAAGTCTGTCATTGAATCGTACTTAGGATCAATTGCATCCATCACACTTCTTGTGAATTTGAACGGGCTTGCTGTAGATGCGATAACTGTCTTTGTGGCTGTATCACCTGTAGCCTCCTTATACTTGTCATATACACCTGCTGCAACTGCTGTATGAGTATCAATAATGTATCCTGTATCCTCGTAAAGCTTTTTGATAACCTCAGCGGTTTCCTTCTCACTTGTGTAATTTCCATAGAAGTCAGAAAGCTTTTCCTTCATCTCAGGTGTTACAGTGTATTTGCCATCCTTAGCAAGTGAAGCCATAAGCTGAGCATTCTTATTTGCATCATTTCCTGCGATACGGTAAATGAGTCTCTCAAGGTTTGAAGAGATGAGAATATCCATGGATGGTGAATTTGTGAGGATAAACTCTCTGTTTTTATCATACTCTCCTGTTGTGAAGAAATCGTAAAGCACCTTGTTCTCGTTTGAGGCGCAGATAAGCTTTGCAACAGGAAGTCCCATGTTCTTTGCATAAAACGCTGCAAGTATATTTCCAAAATTTCCCGTAGGAACAACGATATTTATCTTCTCATCCTTTGCGACAGCTCCCTGTGCAAAAAGCTTTGAGTAAGCATATACATAGTACACAATCTGTGGTACAAGACGACCTATATTGATTGAGTTGGCAGATGAGAACTGATAGCCTGCGGCATCCATCGTCTCTGCAAGAGCCTTATCATTGAACATAGCCTTTACTGCTGACTGTGCTTGGTCAAAGTTGCCGTGAATACCCACTACATGAGTATTGGCACCCTTTTGTGTAAGCATCTGCTTCTCCTGAATCGGGCTGACACCATTCTTTGGATAGAAAACGATAATCTGTGTACCCTCAACATCAGCAAAGCCTGCCATAGCTGCCTTTCCTGTGTCTCCTGATGTGGCTGTCAGGATGACAATCTCGTTTTTAACATTGTTTTTCTTTGCAGATGTGATAAGTAAATGAGGCAGAATGGATAATGCCATATCCTTGAAGGCTATTGTAGAGCCATGGAACAGCTCAAGGTAGTAAGCCCCGTCAGCAAACTTAAGCGGTGCAATCTCAGTAGTATCAAACTTGCTGTCGTATGCCCTGTTGATACAATTTTTAAGCTCTTCCTCTGTGAAATCCGTAAGGAAAAGCTTCATAACCTCATATGCTACCTGCTGGTATGACATCTTAGAAAGCTCCTCAATAGAAACATCAAGTGCCGGAATGCTCTCAGGTACAAATAATCCTCCATCATCGGCAAGGCCCTTAAGGATAGCCTGTGAAGCTGTTATTTTCTTTTCACTGTTTCTTGTGCTTGAATATAATAAATCCATTTTTTACCTCATTTCTCTTTTTATCTTATCTAAATCCATATTGCTGCATCTATATGCAGACAATTATTATCCTTTATAGTATAATAAATTTCATATATCAAATCAATAACAAAAATGCTACAATTTATTTGTAAACAACATTACTTTTAATATTGTACTAAAAACTCCCGCGGTTATATAACCTCGGGAATTTTTATAATTACTTCTGATTTATATAGTTTACAAGTCCCTCGCAGTCGATAATCTTCTGCATGAACGGTGGGAAGGCCTGTCCCTTAAACTTCTCTCCTGTTGTCTCATCTGTGATGATACCGGAATCAAAGTCTACAGTCACCTCATCACCGGCATTTATTGCCTTTGCTGCCTCAGGGCACTCGATAATAGGAAGACCTATATTGATTGCATTTCTGTAGAAAATTCTTGCAAATGTCTCTGCGATAACACAGCTTACGCCGGCAGCCTTGATGGCAATCGGTGCATGCTCTCTTGATGAACCACAGCCGAAGTTCTTGTTGGCTACCATGATATCCCCGGCCTTTACATTATTTACAAAATCCTTGTCGATATCCTCCATGCAGTGTGTTGCAAGCTCCTTAGGATCAGAAGAATTCAGATATCTTGCGGGAATGATTACATCTGTATCGACATTGTCTCCATATTTAAATACACGACCGTGTGCTGCTTTCATTGTGCTTCCTCCAATCTTTACATAACATCCTTTGGTCCTGAAATCTTACCTGTAATGGCACTTGCAGCTGCAACAGCAGGGCTTGCCAGATAAACCTCAGAATCCACATGACCCATACGTCCGACAAAGTTACGGTTTGTGGTAGATACGCATCTCTCGCCCTCAGCGAGCACTCCCATGTATCCGCCAAGACATGGTCCGCAGGTAGGTGTGCTCACAATGGCACCCGCCTCGATAAATGTCTTAAGAAGACCCTCTTCCATAGCCTGAAGATAAATCTTTTGTGTTGCAGGAATCACGATAACCCTGATACCATCCGCAACCTTTTTACCCTCAAGAATCTTTGCTGCAATACGCAGATCATCCATACGGCCGTTGGTACATGAGCCGATTACTACCTGGTCAATCTTTACATCGCCCACCTCATCGATGGTACGTGTATTGTCAGGCAGATGTGGGAATGAAACTGTAGACTTAAGTGTGCTAAGGTCGATTGTATACTCCTCATCATACTCTGCATCACTATCAGCCTCATACTCTGTGAACGGACGCTTTGAATGCTCCTTCATGTACTCTCTTGTGAGATCATCTACAGGGAAGATACCATTCTTGCCGCCGGCCTCGATTGCCATATTGGCGATAGTAAATCTGTCGTCCATAGAAAGATATTTAAGTCCATCTCCGACAAACTCCATTGACTTATAAAGTGCGCCGTCCACACCAATCATACCGATGATATGAAGGATAACATCTTTACCGCTGATCCACTCAGCCGGTTTTCCGACAATATTGAACTTGATAGCAGAAGGTACCTTAAACCAGGCCTTGCCTGTAGCCATTCCTGCTGCCATATCAGTGCTTCCCACACCTGTAGAGAAGGCTCCTAAAGCTCCGTATGTACATGTATGTGAATCGGCTCCTATAATCACATCACCTGCTACGGTCAGTCCCTGCTCAGGTAAAAGTGCATGCTCTATGCCCATTTTTCCTACATCAAAGTAATTTGTAATCTCGTTTTTGCAGGCAAACTCGCGAACACATTTACAGTGTTCTGCTGACTTGATGTCCTTGTTTGGTGCAAAGTGATCCATAACGAGTGCGATTTTATCTTTATTAAACACTCCCTCTACCTTCATCTTGTCGATCTCATGAATCGCTACAGGTGAGGTAATGTCGTTTCCAAGCACAAGATCTAAATCAGCCTCAATGAGCTGTCCTGCACTAACAGAGTCAAGGCCTGCGTGTGCAGCAAGAATCTTCTGTGTCATTGTCATTCCCATGCTTATATTCCTCCTAGCATATAAAAATATTGTATTATGATTGTATCTGAATCAAGTTTACTTAAGACATCATAACATATGATTTTCCATAATAAAAATACATAATAAACATATTTACCATAACTAAATCTCATGGTATAATAAACACAGATTTGTTGATGTTCACACCTTTTTGTGACAAGCAACGATTACAGCCCATTAAAAGTACAAACCACAGGAGGTACAAATGAACCAGAATCTCTCATCTTACTGGATTTTCTATACTGTCGCCAATGCCGGCAATATATCAAAGGCAGCCAAGGAGCTCTATATCAGCCAGCCTGCCATCAGCAAGTCAATTCAAAAGCTTGAGGACGGACTGGAATGCAAGCTTTTTTCCAGAAGCTCCAGAGGTGTCGTCTTGACCGATGAGGGCAGGCTTCTTTATGATCATGTAAGCGAGGCCTTTGAGGCATTAAATGAGGGGGAGGAAAAGCTGAAGCGCTCAATAGAGCTCGGTGTCGGCCAGCTTAAGATTGGTGTCAGCTCAACACTCTGCAAATATATGCTTTTGCCATATCTCAAGGAATTCATACACAGAAATCCTCATATAAGCATCTCAATCGAATGTCAGTCCACCAATGAGACCTTAAAGCTCCTCGATGATGACAAAATAGATATAGGTCTGATTGGAAAACCAGCATCCCTTAAGACTTTCAATTTCTATTATCTGGACAACATCGAGGATATATTTGTCACTACAAAGGACTATCTGCGCAACTTAAGCGCCCGTGGTGTCAAAAAGAGCGAGATTTTGCAAAACTCTACTCTCATGCTTCTCGATAAAGGCAATATGACACGTAAATATATTGATGATTATCTGCAGGAGAACCAGATACACGTAAAGGACTCTATAGATATATCAAATATGGACCTGCTCATCGACTTTGCCAAAATAGGCGTAGGTGTGGCATGCGTCATAAAAAGCATAGTTTCAAAAGAGCTTGCTGACGGTACCCTGATTGAAATTCCTCTCGGCATACCAATCCACAAGCGTGAGGTTGGCTTTGCTTACAAGGAGTCTTCAAAGCTTTCCACCTCTTTACAGACCTTTATCAAGTTTTATGAGAGCTACACACCAGAGGATTTTTAAATAACAAAATATGACCCCGGAGGTATTACCTTGAAAGAACAAATACACACTATCCCCATATCAGACGCCTTTGACAATGCCGGTGAATGCCCCTTCTGCTATATAGAAAAACGCACCGAGGATCACGTCATGGATTTTGTACTTGGTCATGGTGCCTCTTACATGGAGGCTGACATACGCGATATGACCGATAAGGAGGGCTTCTGCCGTGCACATTTCAAAAAAATGTTTGACTATGGCAATTCACTCGGAAACGCCTGGATACTAAAAACCATGTACATGCGCCATATTGAGGAGATGGACAAAGAATTTAAGAACTTTAAGCCTGATTCAGTGCAAAAGAGCGGTCTTTTCAAAAAAGCAAACGCCTCCTCCAATTCCATCGTGGACTGGATTAACAAGCGTGAATCAACCTGCTTTATATGTGACAGCGTAAACAAGACCTTTAATGCATACATGAAGACCTTCTTCACTATGTATGAAAAGGATCCTGAACTAAAAGAAAAATTAAAGAACACAAAAGGATTTTGTCTCGATCACCTGAAAGTGGTTCTGGAAGGAGCTGACACTTATTTAAAAGGTGATAAGCGCAAAGAATTTTACGATATCGTGCTCCCTCTAATGCACGACAACATGAACCGCATATATGAAGATGTTGCATGGTTCATCGAAAAATATGATTATAAAAATAAAGATGCCGACTGGAAAGATTCCAAGGATGCGATCCAGCGCGGTATGCAGAAGCTTCGCGGAAGTGATCCATCACTTCCACCACATGTTCTCAAAAAATAAAATCACCCGGTATTCTGCCGGCCGTCTAGTGGCTGTGCAAAATACCGGGTGATTTTTATTTCATTACGATGTTTACAATACGTCCCGGAACATAAATCTCTTTTACGATATTTCCTGTAAGCTTATCTGCAATAACATCCTTTGCTTTTGCAATAACCTCATCCTTAGGATCCTGTTTTCCGATTTCAAGAGTGCCCTTAGTCTTTCCGTTGATCTGTACAGCAATCTCTACTGTATCCTCAACAGTCTTTGCCTCATCGTATACCGGCCATGGCTCAAATGCGATTGTATCGTCATGTCCCATTCTCTGCCAGATTTCCTCACCAACATGTGGACATACACAAGAAAGCATCTTGATAAGCCCCTCTGCAAACTCTCTAGGACATCTGCCTGCCTTGTATACTTCATTGACAAAAATCATCATCTGGCTGATAGCTGTATTGTAGCCAAGTGCCTCGAAGTCGTTTGTGACCTTCTTTACTGTCTGATGATAGATTCTTGTGAGCTTTCCGTCATCCTCTTCGATAATATTCTCAGGCTCTGTAAAGAAATTCCATACACGTGTGATGAATCTCTTTGCTCCCTGTACGTTGCTGTCGTTCCAAGGCTTTGAAACCTCAAGTGGTCCCATGAACATCTCGTAGAGACGAAGTGTGTCAGCGCCGTACTCCTCGACTACATCACTAGGATTTACTACGAACTCCGGGAATCTCTTGCCCATCTTGATACCGTTTGATCCAAGGATCATTCCCTGATGTACAAGCTTCTTAAAAGGCTCCTTTACAGGAGATAAGCCCTGATCAAAGAGGAATCTGTTCCAGATTCTTGAATACATGAGGTGTCCTACCGCATGCTCCGGTCCACCAACATAGAGATCTACAGGCATCCAGTGCTTTAAGAGCTCCTGATTTGCAAATTCCTTATCATTGTGTGGATCTATATATCTCATATAATACCATGAGGATCCTGCCGAGCCAGGCATGGTGGATGTCTCACGAGTACCCTTTACGCCGTTTCTGTCATACTGCTTCCACTCTGTAGCGTTCTCAAGAGGTGCCTTGCCATTCTTGCCCTTGTAATCCTCAAGCTCAGGAAGGACAAGCGGAAGCTCATCATCAGGAAGGAAATAGATTGAACCATCCTCCTTGTATACACATGGAACAGGCTCTCCCCAGTATCTCTGACGTGCAAAAATCCACTCACGGAACTTGTAGTTTACAGTTCTCTTTGCCACGCCCATCTTCTCAAGCTTGGCTGTGATAGCTTCCTTAGCATCCTCAACTACCATTCCGGTAAACTCCTCTGAGTTGATGAGCTTGCAGCCCTTTCCAAGGTAATCGTGCTTCTCAAATGCATGCTCTGATACATCTGCACCATCAATTACCTGAATCATCTCAATATCATGAGCCTGTGCATACTCGAAATCTCGCTGATCATGGGTAGGAACTGCCATAACAGCACCTGTACCATAGCTTGCCAGTACGAAATCACCGATGAACATGCGCACTTCCTTGCCGTTTACAGGGTTGATACAATGAAGTCCCTTAAGCTCACAGCCTGACTTTGTCTTGTTAAGCTCAGTTCTGTCCATATCGCTCTTCTTTACAGTCTCATCTATGTAAGCCTGAACCTCTTCTTTGTTCTCGACTCTGTCCATGAGACCCTTTACTATATCTCCGTCCGGAGCAAGCACCATAAATGTGATACCATATATTGTCTCGATACATGTAGTAAAGATAGAGAACTCTCCACCGCCTACAATCTGGAATTTGACCTCGACACCTGTGCTCTTGCCAATCCAGTTTCTCTGCATTTCCTTGGTAGACTCAGGCCAGTCTATCTCATTAAGCCCCTCAAGGAGCTTTTCTGCAAATGCCGGCTGGTCAATAACCCACTGTTTCATGTTCTTGCGGACTACAGGATAGCCGCCACGCTCTGACTTGCCATCTATAACCTCATCGTTTGAGAGAACTGTTCCAAGCTCCTCGCACCAGTTTACAGGCATATCAATATGCTTTGCATATCCGGCCTCATAAAGCTTCTTGAAAATCCACTGTGTCCACTTGTAAAACTCAGGGTCACTTGTAGAAATCATCTTTGACCAGTCATAATCAAAACCAAGCTCTCTTAACTGCTTTGAGAAGGTCTCTATATTCTTCTGAGTGAAACCGTTTGGATGATGACCTGTGTTTACAGCATACTGCTCTGCCGGTAAACCGAATGAATCATATCCCATCGGATGAAGTACATTGTAGCCCTGCATTCTCTTCATACGCGACATGATATCTGTAGCTGTATAGCCCTCCGGATGTCCAGCGTGAAGGCCTACTCCTGAAGGGTAAGGGAACATATCAAGTGCATAGTATTTAGGCTTTGAAAAATCCCAAACATCTGTCTTGAATGTCTCGTGTTCTTTCCAGTATTCCTGCCATTTTTTCTCTATGGCCTTGTGATTGTATGGTTCTGACATACTTGCCTCCTTATATCAAAAACGCTCCGCCTCTCAAAGAGACGAAGGCGTATTTTTAATCCGTCTGATTAACATTCATAATTTTACACATCACACTATATTTTGTCAAGTTTTGCTATATAAAAAACCCGGTGCATCACTGCCCCGGGTCTTATTGTCATATATATCTGACAGATTAGTTGTTGATGAGCTTGTCGCTCTCATCATTCCAGCTGTAAAGCTTACGGATTTCCTCACCAACCTTCTCTGAAGGATGCTCAGAAGCAAGCTTTCTCATAGCCTTGAAGTGTACCTGACGTCCTGCTGGTGACATATCAAGTAAGAACTCCTTAGCAAATGTACCATCCTGGATGTCAGAAAGAATCTTCTTCATAGCTTTCTTTGTCTCAGCTGTAACAATCTTAGGTCCTGTTACATAATCACCATACTCAGCTGTATTAGAGATAGAGTATCTCATACCTGCAAAGCCTGACTGGTAGATAAGGTCTACGATGAGCTTCATCTCATGGATACACTCGAAGTATGCGTTTCTTGGGTCATAACCAGCCTCACAAAGTGTTTCGAAACCAGCCTGCATAAGTGCACAAACACCACCACAAAGAACTGCCTGCTCACCAAAGAGGTCTGTCTCTGTCTCTGTTCTGAATGTTGTCTCAAGAAGACCAGCTCTTGCTCCACCGATACCAAGACCATAAGCAAGTGCCATGTCAAGAGCCTTTCCTGTCTCATCCTGCTCTACAGCTACAAGACAAGGAGTTCCCTTTCCAGCCTGATATTCTGAACGTACTGTATGTCCAGGTGCCTTAGGCGCAATCATTGTTACATCAACGCCCTTAGGTGCCTTAATTAAACCAAAATGAATGTTGAAACCATGAGCGAACATAAGCATGTTACCTGGCTCAAGATTTGGCTCGATATCATCCTTATAAAGCTTAGCCTGCTTCTCATCATTGATAAGAATCATGATGATGTCAGCTCTCTTAGCAGCCTCTGCTGCAGTAAATACTTCAAATCCCTGCTCCTCAGCTCTCTTCCATGACTTAGAACCCTCATAAAGTCCGATAATAACATGACAACCTGAATCCTTAAGATTTAATGCGTGTGCATGTCCCTGGCTACCATAACCGATAATAGCGATTGTCTTACCGTCAAGTAATGATAAATTACAATCTGACTGATAATAGATCTTAGCTTCTGCCATTTTAAACTACCTCCATATAAATGTGTTTTATATTGTAAAAGTTCTCCGGATACTCCAAAGAATTATTACATCTTATTCAAATCTGCGCTTCCTCTTGCAAGTCCTGTAATTCCTGTTCTTGCAATCTCCGTAATGTTGAAATCTTCCAGAAGTTCCACAAACGCATTCATCTTGCTTAAACTTCCTGTAAGTGCAATTATCATGGACTCCTTAGATACATCTACAATATTGGCTCTGAATATATCTGCAATAGAAGATACCTGCTGTCTCTTCTCTGGTCCACATTCAACTTTAATCATAACAAGTTCTCTGCATACTGATTCATGTGCAGGAAGCTCCACAATTTCCTTAACATCTATAAGCTTATTAAGCTGTTTCTCAATCTGTTCAAGTACATCATCTTCACCTGTTACAGCTATTGTCATACGTGACAATTCAGGATTGAGAGTTTCACCAACCGTAAGGCTGTCTATATTATATCCTCTACGGCTGAACATTCCAGCGACACGGCTAAGTACACCAGATGAATTACCCACGAGAATAGAAAAAACTGCTCGTCTCATAACCTAATCTCCTAAATTCTGATATTAAAATGCATAAAAATGCATTTATTGTCAATTATTATAACACAGAACATCAATCTGTCAATTGCCCACTTATAGCATTTACTACTCCAAGAACTACCATTCTGAGCATGATAACATCTGTATCACTCCACTTTCTTCTGTTAGTGCCAAATATATCAAATTCTACCATATATTCTTTACCATCAGCACCATCAGCCTTCATCTGAAGAAACGAGCATATATTGTTGTCTCTGAGTTTTCTAAAAACTTCCGGGAATTCTATAGTAAGTGACGCTATATTATTCACCATGTTAACGCCATATTCATCAAAATGATTCACAAATTTATCATCATTAACATATGCTGCCTCAATTACATTATTCTTATAGTGACCTGTACTGTATATGCATTCCATATCATTACCACTGTAAATACTTATTCCATGAATATTAAGCTTATCGGTAAGCTCTGAAAGCACTTCTTTTACTGTCATCATTCCAAGCGATACTTTCATTACAATATTGGTTGCAAGCTCATATTTAGCCATAGGCTTCATAAAGCCACTTCCAAATGCAATGTCATGCTTCATGTCAGCCAGAATATCTCCATGCTTATTATAATCATATATAATATATCTGTCCTTGCCTTTTTCCTTGGCTATATAAAGTGCTGCATCAGCTATCTTAAACAATGTCTCAAAATCACTGCCATCCTTGCCAAACTGTGCGATACCAATTGATGTTGAAAACATATACTCTGGCTGCTTCTGTGCAAGCGATACCTTAAGTCCCTTTCTCATTGCCTTAAGCATAATGCGAAGTTCTTCAATCGTAACATCTTTTATAAGTACTATAAATTCATCTCCGCCTATGCGTCCAACAATTCCACGTCCGCCAACTGATAATTTTAATGAATCTGCAAATGCTTTAATAACCTCATCACCAAAATAATGTCCATAACTGTCATTAACACTCTTGAAGTTATCAATATCAAGAATCATCAGGAACATCTGGCGGTTTCTGTCTGAAACCGCTGTTTTATTGATATCATCGGTTATCATATCTGTTACAGTCTTCTTGTTATATATGCCTGTCGCTAAATCAAGTTTTGCCTCATCTACTCCGACATACTCCTGAACAGTTCTGGTTCTTCTATCTGGTTCAGATATTACGCCTACTGTAATTCTGTTTTCTCCATCAGCCAGAAGTGACTGTCCTCTGAAGATAAGATTGTCAACTCTTTCTCCTTTAGACATAACAGATGACGACAGCTTAACAATAAAGTTATTCATTCCACTTGCAATTGCTGTACATAATGCTTCAAACTGAACAGCATCATCACCTGTTACAAAGCCCTTAGTGATACACGCTTCTTTCCATTCCTTAAGACTGGTTCTCTCAAATATCTCAGATTTATTATTACGATAACAATATATTGTAATCATTCCAGAAACAGGATCATATTCAAATATCTTCTCATCAATAACATTAATTATTGCCCTGTATTTTCTTACACGGTGATAATACATGTCAAAATCATTCGAAATAACAATTATATCCTGTGCCACAAGCTCAACCATACGGTCTGTACCAACTTCATATATACGCTTCTTTACCAGAAGCATCCATCTGTATGAACCATTCTTTATAAGACATCTGACTATATAATATCTCACAGACATATCTGAATTAATAAACTGCTCAAAACCCATGACATCATCCGGATGCACCAGTCCGTTAAATGCAGAAAGCATGGTCTCGCCCATGAGATTGTAAAATCTTTCATCACCTATTTTAACTACATATCTGTTATCAAGTGTAAATTCTACTTCATTAGGCATGTTGCCTTGATATGAAGTATCCAATTCGTATCTTCGCATAAAAAGTCCCCCATTCTAAGGAACAGGACAATTATTCTCTAAGCATGCTGTCCCTGACTGGTTTTCTCAACCTTAACTTTAAGTATCATTCTTCCTCGTACATCAAGAGTTCTGAATATATATCCTTTGTATTCTACCTCAAAGTTCTCCCCGTCATCAGGTATCTTCCCAAGCTTATAAATCATAAAGCCGCTCAAAGTATCAATATCTTCGCATTCAAACTCTATTCCTAACTTAGCTTCTACATCCTCAAGATCCGCCTGACCTTCTATTATATATGAACCGTCTGCGTCGGTTACAATCTGTTCTTCTTCTTCATCATATTCATCAAGAATATTACCAACGATTTCTTCAAGTATATCTTCCATCGTGACAATTCCTGCTGTCTGTCCATATTCATCAACAACAATAGCCATATGAATCTTTTCTGATTGCATCTGTCTGAATAACGGACTTATATTTCTTGTTTCAGGTATACAATATGGCTTAAAAAGTACTGTATCTTCTACATCTCTAAGCTTCCTATCCTGATTATCCTTATCAACATATATTTTAAGAAGATCCCGGATATGTAAAATACCTGTAATATTATCAATGTCTCCATCATACACAGGATATCTTGAATAATTCTCTTTCATTATCCTGTCAAATGCTTCTCTGACAGTAATATCATCATCAAGTGCCACGATATTGTTTCTGTGCGTCATTACATCAGACGCCTGTTTCTCGCCGAATTCAAAGATATTACCTATCATCTCAGCTTCATTTTCTTCAAGAACACCCTGTTCATGGCTCTCATTAACCATATCCATTATCTCTTCTGTTACATCTTCATCTCGTTTTCCCCTGCCAAATAACTTAAGCAGAGATGAAAACCTCTTTTCTTTCCCATCCGCGGGATGGCCGTCATTCATAGCTTTCCTCCATATTTATAAGTTGTTCTTTAATAAATAATTATCATTTCAATAATAACACATTATTATGCTGATAGTCAATTCATCTCAAGGCTTACAGACAATGCTTTATTCACCTGTCCTATTATATCATTATCAAGGTGACATACCTTATCTTTAAGTCTTCTTTTATCTATTGTTCTCAACTGTTCTAACAGAATAACCGAATCCTTTACCATATCGTATCTGGCAGAATCGAGTTCAACATGAGTCGGCAGTTTGCTTTTATGCATCTGGCTTGTTATTGCTGCACAGATAACTGTCGGACTATGTTTATTCCCCGTATCATTCTGAATTATAAGTACCGGTCTTATTCCCCCCTGTTCTGAACCAACCACCGGTCTTAAATCTGCATAAAAAATATCTCCTCTTTTTATTACCACAACTGTCACACTCCTAAAGCTATATTTCTTACCTTGGCTTTAGTATTGCCTGATTTTAAGTGTGTATTCAGTTATCATTTATCTTTTCAGGACATATGCAATTGCTTCTGATATATCTGCTGCCGTCATTCCGGCTCTGCCTTTGCCTGATGCCGCATAATCCCCTGCTTTGCCATGAACATATACAGAAAGACATGCTGCTTCAAATGCATCTAACCCCATGGCTGTCATTCCTGCAATAAGTCCAGTAAGCACATCACCGCAGCCTCCTGTGGACATTCCGTCATTTCCAGTACAGTTAATATATACTTTCTGTCCGTCAGTAACTACTGTTCTTGCATCCTTTAATATGCATATACATGAATGTTGTATTGCATATTCCTTAGCAGACTCAATCATATGCTCTTTAATATCAGCAACTGTCTTTCCTGTAAGCCTTGACATTTCCATAATATGAGGTGTGATTATAATCTGCCCTTCTCTGCTTCCTTTATAATCAATATGTTCGCCAGCAATAATGTTAAGTGCATCTGCATCAAGTATTCTTACTTTATCATCTCTTTCAAGAACACATCTGGTAATCTCTGCTGCTGCCACGTTCATAGATAATCCCGGTCCCACAGCTATACTTTTTGCCCATTCAAAATCTGCTTTAAGTTCTGCTGCCAGCGGCATATTATCCTGATATGTTGATATCAGACATTCTGGCATTCTGCATAACAGTGCTGTCTTATTAATCTCATGTGTAAGTACCTTTACAAGCCCTGTTCCACTTCTGTATGCGGCTGATGCACTAAGAATTGCGGCTCCTCCCATATTCTTAGAGCCTGCTATAATAAGTGTTCTGCCATATGTTCCTTTATTAGAATCAGGTTTTCTTACAAGAAGTCTGCCCACATCTTCATCGTCATATGTAAAAATACTGCCGAAACATTTGACTTTTTTATGTAATATATCCTCTGTTACAAATCCTGCATTAATGACTTTTACACTACCACTGTATGAAGCTCCCGGGTAAAACATGATACCTGTCTTATTATATCCAAATGTGATTGTGTAATCTGCTTTGACAGCAATTCCCATAATCTGTCCATTATCTGCACTTATGCCTGACGCAATATCAACGGCAATTATCTTCGTATCAGGATTCTCCCGGGCTTTATTAATTGCTTCTATAACCTGCGCATATCTTCCCTCAACTGCTCTTGATAAGCCAATGCCAAATATTGCATCTATAATATAATCATATTCAGAAAAATCAATATTGCCATCATATTCAACACAGTCAAGATTACCGACAATTGATTTCTGAAGCCTGTATTCATCAGTTCCCTCCGATGTACCAGCAAACACAACATGTACATCAATTCCATCTTCATTAAGCTGTCTTGCTGCTGCAAGACCATCTGCACCATTATTCCCGCTTCCGCATACACACACAACTTTTATTCCTGTTTTCTTATTGTTGTGCTCTGCATGCTTTCTTAAAAAAGCTGAAACCCCCAGTGCTGCTCTTTCCATAAGCACCACTGAGGGAATCCCAAATTCATGTATTGAACAGTTATCAACTGCTTTCATTGTATGTGAATCAGTTAAATATCTCATACCTCTTCCTCATTTACCTTATCAAGTTCCTTCATAACGTCAGGTCCTAATATGTCATGCATTGCAGAATACATGCGGTTATTAACCTCTTCCTTATCTTGCTTGATAAGTATATTCTTCTTTAACTTTACTCTTGTTGCATTAATCCACTTATCCAGAACCTCAAGGTCTTCCTTATTACTGTTAATCTTGTTATAACACACCTTTACTGTTTCAATCATAAGACGCTCATTGGCATTAACAAGATCTCTTGGAATATCGAGTGCTTCATCTTCAAGAGAATTAATCTTATCCTTAGCTTCCTGAATAAGTCTCTGATTCTTCTCCATCACTTTTGCTCTCTTAGGATCATTATCCTCATCCTGCATATTATCAACAACATCCTGAATAAGCTGATTCTTTATTTTTTTTACTTCCTTAATATCATTATTAACCTGTCCCTGCTTCTTAAGAAGCTCATTAACCTGTTTTTCCCAATAACAGATTTCATCAGTCTTTAATTTATCCGTTATAAGATGATACCATCTCTCATCAAGAGTAAGTATCGGTATCTGTTTTATGGCTGTACAACTCTTCAGCTTTTCAATATCAAGTTCTGCCATATTATCCTCCCAAACAGTTACTTCCTGTTAGCAATAGTGTATGAAAGTCTCATAAGACTTTCTGACAAATGTACATTTTCAACAATAACATCATCCGGAAGATTAAGATCTGTATGTGCAAAGTTCCATATAGCCTTAACTCCTGCATCAGCAACAACCTTCGCTATCTGTCTGGCAGCTTCCTTCGGAATAGTGAGTGCAACAATCTCAATTTCATTATCTTTAATAAAATCAGTAAGCTCATTCATCATTCTTACTTCTATTCCACGAATCTTAGTTCCTTTAATCTTAGGATTATTATCAAATATTCCCTTAATAACAAAACCTCTCTTCTCGAAATCACTATAGTTAACAATAGCCTTTCCTAAATTACCGGCTCCGATTATAACCATATTGTGATTACGGTCTATACCAAGAATCTTACCAATCTCTTCATAGAGATACTGCACATTATATCCATATCCCTGCTGACCAAAGCCACCAAAATTATTAAGATCCTGCCTTATCTGTGAAGCAGTTACTTTCATTCTGGCGCTCAGTTCTTTAGACGATATTCTCTGCACACCAGACTCTATAAGTTCTCCCAGATATCTGTAATATCTTGGCAGTCTTCTTATTACCGCCGACGAAATCTTTTTCTCTTCCATTAAACCAAACCTCCAGACCACGATTGCTCATTTTACCAAGATATAAACGAGTATATAAATAAACTATAACAAGCTATACATAGTATAACCATTTTTCTTTAATATGTCAAAATTTTAACCAAGAACTCTTTTAGCAATATCAACAGATTCTTTTGCATCCTTTGCATAGAAATCTGCATCTATCTCTTTAGCATATTCCGGTGTAAGTACCGCACCTCCAACCATGACCTTGCAGTCAAGATTATTTTCTCTTATAAGTGCAATTGTTTCCTTCATAGATACAAGTGTTGTTGTCATAAGAGCTGATAATCCGCACAGTTTAACATCATTATCTCTTATTGCATCAACAACTGCCTGGTACTCAACATCCTTTCCAAGGTCAATAACATCATACCCATAATTCTCTAGGAGAACCTTAACAATATTCTTTCCTATATCATGAACATCACCCTTGACTGTAGCTATAACTATCTTTCCTTTGCTTACAGGGGCATTATCAGACATAACCATATGCTTTCTTATAACTTCAAATGCTGCCTGTGCAACACCTGCTGACATAATAAGCTGTGGAAGGAACAATGTACCCTTCTCGAATTCAGCACCTATCTTATCAAGTGCAGGAATAAGCACCTGATTAACAATCTCCATTGAATCCATCTTCTTAAGAAGAGCCTCTGTTATCTCAGCACCTTCATTCTTAAGTCCTTTTTCAACAGCATAGAAAAGATCATCTCCTGTATAGTTTCCATCTTTCTTTTCCTTCTTGACAGGATCAATCTTAGAAACATTTGGCATAGCGCCATAGTTTTTTATGTAATCAACTGAATTCTTATCAATATTAGCAAGAAGCTTATACGCCCTTACCGCGCCTGTCATCTCTGGGATGTTAGGATTGATAATTGCAAGGTCAAGTCCGTTAGTAAGTGCCATTGTAAGGAAAATGTGGTTTACAAGCACTCTGTTTGGAAGTCCGAATGAAATGTTAGAAACACCAAGCACTGTCTTTAAGCCAAGCTCATTCTTAACTGTATGAAGTGCATTAAGAGTTTCCATTACGCCCTCCTGCTCAGCAGAAGCTGTGAGTGTAAGGCAGTCAATATAAATATCTTCTTTAGGGATTCCCATTGCAACAGCCCTGTCCATAATCTTCTTTGCTATCGCAACTCTGTCCTCTGCCTTCTTAGGAATACCATCTTTATCAAGTGCGAGTCCTATAACTCCTGCACCATATTTCTTAACAAGAGGAAGAACATTGTTAAGAGACTCCTCCTCACCATTAACTGAATTGACAAGCGGCTTACCATTGTATACACGGAGTGCTGCCTCAAGTACTTCTGGTATTGTAGAATCAATCTGCAGCGGAACATCCACAACTGCCTGTAATGACTTTATTGTATCAATCATCATTTCACGTTCATCAATTCCCGGAAGGCCTACATTGACATCAAGAATATCTGCGCCACCTGATATCTGCTCTAAAGCCTGTCCAAGAATATAATCCATATCGTGTCTTAACAAAGCTTCCTTAAAAAGCTTCTTACCTGTAGGATTGATTCTTTCACCGATAATTCTTGGTTCATCAACAACAACAGTGCTTGTAGCTGAACACACTGCACCTGGAATATATTTGTGTGGTGCTGCCGGATTGCCTTCTCTTTTTAACATCTCTGATAATTCTTTAATGAACTCAGGATTAGTTCCACAGCAGCCGCCGAATATCTTAATGCCATATTTTCTTAAATCCTTCATGAAATCTGCAAACTGGGCTGCAGTAACATTGTAAAGGTTAGTTTCAGGGTCAGGAAGTCCTGCATTAGGCTTTACTACTATCGGAAGATTAGTCCATTTTACAAGTTCTTCAATAACCGGCTCTAATTCTTTAGGTCCTAATGAGCAGTTAACGCCAAGTGCATCAACACCAAGTCCTGTAAGTGTAAGAGCCATTGCCGATATAGAGCAGCCTGTAAAGGTTCTCATATTCTGTTCAAATGTCATCGTGGCAACAATAGGAAGGTCGCTGTTTTCCTTAGCTGCAAGTACAGCAGCCTTGACATCTAAAAGGTCAGTCATTGTCTCAAATACAACAAGGTCTGCTCCCGCAGCTGCTCCTGCCTTTACTATCTCGGCATACATATCATATGCTTCTTCAAAGCTTAATACACCTGTTGGCTCAAGAAGCTGTCCGATTGGTCCTACATCGAGTGCAACAAGGCCGTCCGGCTTTACTGTATCTCTTGCCTTCTTTGCATTGACAATCCCGGCAGTTACAAGCTCCTCAACACTTTTTCCGCATTCTTCAAGCTTATATCTGTTTGCACCAAATGTATTGGCATATACCACATCTGATCCTGCATTGTAATACTGCTCTGCAATTGAAACAAGAAGCTCAGGTCTTGTTATATTAAGTACTTCCGGCGTCTCTCCCATCTTCATGCCCGCTGCCTGAAGCATTGTCCCCATAGCACCATCAAATATTATATAATCCCTAGTTTTCAAGAGTTCTCTGAATCTGTCAGCCACTACAATGTCCTCCCATTTCTCTGTATGCGCAGGTTTTATTAAGATTGCATGTTGCACAACCTCTGTTCTTAGTACTTACAGGCTCCTTAGTAAGTCCAATAACCGCAGTTACCGACTTTACCGGAGCCAGCATATATGATTTATTAAGATTAAGTCCTATCTTTTTACCGGCGTCTAACACCTTCAGAAAAGGCTCCTGCATGCTTATTGGCAGGTCACCATAACCAATTCCAAACCTGAATGTCTGGTAATAATCAGGATATTCCTCTCTTAAAAGCTCTTCAACCTTATCACATGTCTGTTCAACAGCTACACTTGCCAGACTGTCAAACACCAGTGCCTTAGCCATATCCGTAAGCTGCAACACTCTTAGCTGTCTGTCAATACCTTCCGATATCGTTACAGCCATGCATATTGCACTGTCACATTTATACAGATGTTTCTTAATGGACTCGCCCGGAAGCACCATGCTTGTATTCTTAAATGCCACACCGTCTTCATTAACTGTAAAATCAAGCTTCTTATAAATAAATCTTGGAACTGCGGTCTTTAATACAAGCTCCTCACATTCATCCATAAGCTCTTCCACCCGTTCATCAGGTGCATTTTTCTTATAACCCAGATATCTTAACGCTTCTTTTCTGTTAAGACTGGTAAGCTTAATACTTTTCTCCATTTCTTCTTACCTTGCCGCTTTTACTTCTGCGTTCTTTAAGTTTGTCATGTTTTCCACGGGACTCGTCTTTTCTTCTTCTAGTATCTGGCTTTGACTTGGATTTTCTTGCCGGCTTGGCAGATACATTTGCTTTCTCTACATTAACCTTTCTGCCCTTGATAAGTACATTGTCATTCATTGCTGCAAGTACTGCTTCCGCATGCTTTGCAGGAACATCAACAAATGTATAATTATCCATCATATCAATTGCACCAACAAGTCTTCCCGGCATTCCTGATTCTCCTGCAATCGCTCCAAGAATATTGGCTGGTGTAATCTTGTCCTTCTTACCAACATTAATAAAGAGTCTTACCATTCTTGATGTATCTGCATTTTCATCAAAATGAAAATTCTCTACCTCATCGATTCTGTCCAATGTATCTCCAACTATCATCTTAAGAAGAGCTGCTGCCATATCCATTGATGTATAATCTTCCTGATTAACATGCTCCTCAACCATATCAAGCATGGCTCTGTGCTCATCAGCTTCAATCATCTCTTTAATCTTGTCAAATATACCATCCATCTTGGTGTTCTTGACATCATCAAGTGATGGGATTGGCTTTGCAAGAATCTTGGTCTTGCAATATCTCTCAATATCCTTTAACTTATATACTTCTCTTCCAGATATAAATGAAAGTGCAAGTCCTGATTTTCCAGCCCTTCCTGTTCTTCCTATTCTGTGTACATAATATTCTTCGTCCTGTGGAAGGTCATAGTTAAATACTATATCAACTCCGTCAACATCAATTCCTCTTGCCGCAACATCAGTTGCAATAAGAATTTCTGTCTTTCCACTTCTGAAATCGTCCATTACACGGTCTCTCTGTTGCTGTTTCATATCTCCGTGTATACCGTCAGCAAAATATCCTCTGCCCTTAAGCTCTGATATAAGCTCGTCTACCTGTCTCTTAGTGTTACAGAACACAACTGACAGCTTAGGATTGTATATATCAATAAGACGGCTTAAGATTTCTGTTTTATTCTTAGGTCTTACTTCATAATAAAACTGATCAATATTAGAAACTGTAAGTTCTTTTCTTACAACCTTTATAATCTTAGCGTCTTTCTGGAATTTTCTTGCAATCTCCATTATAGGCTTAGGCATTGTAGCTGAGAAAAGAACTGTCTGTCTTTCCTCTGGTGTCTCTGTAAGAATTGTTTCCATATCCTCACGGAATCCCATATCAAGCATCTCATCAGCTTCATCTAATATAACCATAGATACCGAATCAAACTTAACAGTCTTTCTTCTCATATGATCCATAAC
>ERZ1106919.954-NODE-954-length-21098-cov-2.832581_pt1 | contig 21098 bp, 18 predicted proteins | sample MGYA00403654_ERZ1106919 | MGnify/ENA primary metagenome ERZ1106919 (study PRJEB35170, sample SAMEA104062450) | human gut metagenome | biome: human gut; feature: human-associated habitat; material: faeces | place: Denmark | collected 2012-10-08 ... | reverse complement strand
GCTCATTCCACCTTTGTGAAGTATGCTGATTTGTGGGAGCGTAATCAGCATTAATCAAAAACAAAAAGTGCGGTCAAAATTAACCGCACTTTTTTATTTCTTTAAGGCAAGAAAAATTAGTTTTTCGCTGCTGCGGCTGCTTTCACGATTACTGCAAACGCAGGCGCTTTAAGTGAAGCACCGCCCACTAATGCACCATCGATATCTGGTTGAGTGAATAATTCTGCTGCATTAGCATCATTTACTGAACCACCGTATTGAATGATCACTTGATCTGCTACAGCTTGTGATTTTGCTGCGATGTGGCCACGGATAAATGCATGAACAGCTTGTGCTTGTGCTGGAGTCGCTGATTTGCCAGTGCCGATTGCCCAAATTGGTTCGTAAGCAATCACTGCACCATTAAATGCTTCTACGCCTAATGCGTTGATGACTGCATCAATTTGACGTGCACATACTTCTTCAGTTTTACCTGCTTCGTTTTCAGCTTCAGTTTCACCAATACATAATACTGGCACTAAACCTGCTTCTTTTAATACACCAAATTTTTTCGCCACAAATTCATCGCTTTCTTTGTGGTAAGTACGACGCTCAGAGTGACCGATAATGATATATTTTGCACCAAAATCTTTTAACATTTCAGTTGAAATATCACCAGTGAAAGCACCTTTAACATTCACATCAACGTTTTGTGCACCTAAAGCAATTTGGCTGCCTGCAAGTGCCGCTTCAGCTGTACCTAAGTACATAACAGGTGGGGCAATTGCCACATCACAACCTGTTACACCTTGTAATTCAGCTTTTAATCCTTCGATTAATTCTTTGGTGAACGCTTTGGAACCGTTTAATTTCCAGTTACCCATCACTAAAGGACGACGTGCCATTTTTGTTTCTCCATATTGAATAAATAAAAAGTGTGTTTACTATACCAAACTTTGGGCAGATTTCTTTGTGCAAAATCACATTTTGAAAATTTTTTTGGGGAAATGATGATTATTTTGTGCTAAAAAGCTACAATCTACTGTACGGAACCGATAAAAAATAAATAATTTTATAAATAAACGGAAAATAGGTCTGGTAACAATGAAAATTTTCAAAGCCGAACAATGGAATATAGAAGTGCTTGCTCCACTCTTTGAAGCCTATCGACTTGCCAACGGAATGAGTGAAAATCCTGACCGCACTTTAACCTTTCTAACAAATCGTATGCGTTTTAATGAAAGCATGTTTTTTATTGCTGTAAACGAAAATGCACAAGCGATTGGCTTTGTTCAACTTTATCCTCGCTTATCTTCTTTACAACTACAACGCTATTGGCAATTAACTGATATTTTTGTCAAAGAAGATAAACATCAAGCCGACATTTATGCTGCCCTTATTTCTAAAGCAAAAGAGTTTGTCCGTTATACACAATCTAATCGTTTAGTGGCAGAATTAAGCCAAGCCCAACAGAGTATTTTAGAACGCGAAGGATTTAAACTAAACACGAAAAAAAGTTTGTTTGAATTAACTCTCTAATGCATACACTCCTTAATCAATATTGGGATTACTTGCGAATTGAACGCCAAGTAAGCCCACATACTCTCACTAATTATCAACATCAGCTAGATGCGATTTTAGCGATTTTGGCTGAAAAAGGTATTCAACACTGGCAGCAAGTGAATCCTAGTGTGGTTCGTCTTATTTTGGCGGAAAGCCGTAAGCAAGGTTTAAAAGAAAAGAGCTTAGCATTACGTTTGTCTGCTCTTCGTCAGTTCTTCAGCTATCTTGTGCAGCAAGGTCAACTGAAAGTGAATCCGGCAACAGGTATTTCAGCGCCGAAACAAGGCAAACATTTACCAAAAAATATTGATGCTGAACAAGTCCAAAAATTGCTTTCAAATGACAGCAAAGATCCGATTGATTTGCGTGATCGAGCCATGATGGAATTAATGTATAGTTCAGGGCTTCGCTTATCTGAATTGCAAGGCTTAAACCTTAATAGCATTAACACGCGTGTACGTGAAGTCAGAGTGATTGGTAAAGGAAACAAAGAACGTATTGTGCCTTTTGGACGCTATGCTTCTCATGCAATTCAGCAATGGTTGAAAGTACGCCCTTTATTTAATCCTAAAGATGAAGCCCTTTTTGTGAGCCAACAGGGAAATCGCCTCACTCATCGCTCTATTCAAAAGCGAATGGAAACCTGGGGCATTCGCCAAGGATTAAATAGTCATCTCAACCCACATAAATTACGTCACTCGTTTGCCACTCACATGCTGGAAGCAAGTTCGGATTTGCGGGCTGTTCAAGAGCTTTTAGGGCACAGCAATTTGTCCACTACGCAAATTTATACGCATTTGAATTTCCAACATCTTGCAGAAGTGTATGATCAAGCCCATCCTCGAGCAAAACGAAAAAAATAAGCAAAGTGCAGTCAAAAATCGTCGTCTTTTTTAACCGCACTTCTAAACAAAAAGGCTACCTTTCGGTAGCCTTTATTCATTTAACTATAAGCTAAATGCTTGAATATAAGGAAGTTTACCTTTCTTCAGCATGTCTTCAATACCGCTTTGATGATCATTTTCACCTAAGCCTCGTAATTCAAAGGTAACGCCAACACTGTTATCATAAACCACCTGATCGTTACGTTGATTCTGACGACTCGTCACATAACGTCTCGCTCCTACGCCAACAGACCAACAGCACGAGTTATATTGTACACCCACATATTGCTCAACTGGTTTTTTCAACGCAATATCTTGATAGTATTTTCCGACAAGCGCCCAGTTATCTGAGACTTCCCATGCCGCTACGACACCAACCTGTTTAATATCTTGTTGGTAACGGTTAGCAGACGCACCTAAGTTTTGGTTGATATACTCTTTACTTGCGTAGCGATAATTTAACTGAATCAGATTGTTCTTCATCGGGTTAAATTCCAAACTGCTATTTGCCAATGATGCTTTATCTAGCAACGTATCATATTGGTAGCTACCGCGCCAATTCCATTTATTACTAATTTTCCAGTTAGATTCCAATGCCCAAGAAGAAGAGGATTTTGGTGTACGATTACTTGGATTATCATCGATTCTGGACGCGGTTAAATAATAAATTTGCCCTGCTGAGAAATTAAAACGCTCATCGGCATTTTTATCATAAAAACGGCTTGTTCCCCCCACTGTCACCTGGTTTGCAGATGAAATACGGTCTAAACCACTATAACGACGATCGCGGAATAATGAATAATAATCTTGCTGAACTAAAGCGGAATCATAACCAAAGCCAAGATAGTCATTAACTAACTTAGAACCAATATTGCTTTGATCCTTATATGGTCGATATAAGTATTGTGCGCGTGGTTCCAGTGTTTGTGTATAGCCATCAAATAAAGTTTTGTTGGTGACTAAAACTGTTTGTAAATCTACTTTTAATTGTGGCAATACACGATTTACGGATTTTTGTACCTCTTCTGCAGCAGAAGAAGAGCCTTTCTTCTGATTGTAATGCGTTGCATAAAGTTTGGTTTCAATGTTCAAGTTTCCATATTTATTTGACATTACTGTCGTCAAACTCGGCTCAGTATGGAAACGCCAAGCCGTTGGCATTAATGCGCTGTCATTATCAAAACGTGCGGCTTGTGAGAATAATTTAAAATCTAACCAACCATTTGCTAAATCATTTCTATAATAATTGAAATCGATTTGTGGCATGGCTCGGTAAGGACCTATATCCACTTCGTCAAAGATTTGGAACTGACGTGCGGAAATAGCTAAATTATAGTTTGGTTGATAGTACGCAATACGTGCATATTGATTCGCATAACCATCAGTACTGTCTCCATAATCAGAATCAAAATCGGTGAAATATTGTTTATCACTGACTTTGGTGTAATCCACATTTAAACGCCAGTTTTCAAGAAAAGAAGAACTGTGATTCCAATAGAATAAATGACGTTTACGGTTATCACTGATGTATTCATCATAGCGATCACGCCCCAAATATTCGCCTGCAAGTTTACCTTCACCAACGGGTGTTAAATAACGGAACTCACTATTTAATTGCCAGCCACGGCGTGACATATATTTTGGTGCAATCGTCACATCGTAATTTGGTGCAATATTCCAATAAATCGGTTGTTTATACCAATAACCATCTCGACTAGAGTGACCAACTGTTGGCATTAATAAACCTGAACGACGACGATCACCAATCGGTAATTGCAGATAAGGGGTATAGAATACCGGCACACCTAATACTTTAAAACGCGCATGCCAAAATTCGGCATATTCTTCTTTAATGTGCTGACGAATCTCAGAGGCATCCACCGCCCAAGCATTATCGTCGGGTAAACAAGAGGTAAATGTCGCGTTTTTCATTAAGCGGTAATCATCACCTAACTCAATTTCTTGTGCTTTACCGCGGCCTTGACGTCCTACAAGTTGGTAGTCAGCATCGGTGACGTTACCGTTTTTGCTATCTAAATTAAAACTCGCATCATTACCTAATAGATTAATTTGATTATCTTTGTAATCAAATCCGCCTCGCAAATAAGCCCAGCGTTGAGTTTGATTGCCCTCACCTGTTTGCTTGACTTCAACTGAATTCCCTACCAAATGGCGGTTTCCTTGTTTCAAATCCACATTGCCTTGATAAATTGCCTGAGTTGGCTGATTAATCTCTGCTTTATCTGCTTCAATATAAACTGGCAAATTATTGGCATCACCTTTCACGACCTCACCAGTAAAATGAGGCACACCAAGCAAACATTGAGAATGCAGATCGGCCAAACTTTGTTGACTATAAAGTGCGGTCAGAATTGAGATTGAAATTAAGGTATATTTTTTATTCATAATTCAGTTCTTATTCAGATGAAATTAGGGGGGATTATACTGGAATATCACTTACAACAACAGCCATTTATATGGTCGTTGACTAACCCCACCGATTGCATAAAGGCATAGCATGTCGTTTCCCCAACAAAGACAAAACCACGCTTTTTCAACGCTTTTGACATTGCTTTTGAGGTTTCAGTTCTGACAGGTACCACAGAAATATCCGGTACATCATTGATAATTGGTTGATGATTCACGAACGACCACACAAAATCACTGAAATTTTCACCGCACTTTTCCATGGCTAAATAGGCTTTGGCATTTTTCACAATGGCTTCCAGTTTTGCTCGATGACGGATAAGTCCGGTATTTTCCATACAACGATCAATATCTTGTTCGGTCATTTGCGCAACTTTAATAGGATCAAATTGATGGAACGCAGCCCGATAGGCTGCACGTTTTTTCAATACAGTAATCCAGGAAAGCCCCGCTTGTTGTCCTTCTAAACAGATTTTCTCAAACAGTTTTTGGCTATCAAATTGTGGCTTACCCCATTCCTTATCGTGATAGTCGATATAAATCGGAAGTTCGCCCACCCAAGGGCATCTTGTACTCATGCCATATCCTTTTTGAGTTGTTCATAGATTGCGACAAAATCGGGCATCACCCCACGCCATAAATGGAATGAATGAGCCGCTTGTGCCACCAACATACCAAAACCATCGCTGACATTATTCAGACCTAAGGATTTACAGTAGGCAATAAAAGGCGTATCGATGCCTTTGGTATATTGCATGTCATAACAAGCGCGGGCTAATGATAAGATAGAGCCATCAACGGCAGCGGTATGCCCGCTTAATCCGGCCGAAGTTGCATTGATTACTAAATCATAGGTTTGCGCGGGAATTGCATCCATCGCGACAGCTTCAATTGTGCCGTAAGGCTTGAACTTATCTGCCAGTTGTTGCGCTTTTTCTAGCGTGCGATTAGCCAAGACAATATGCTGTTGTGCTTCTAATAAAGGCAGTAATACCCCTTTGGTTGCTCCGCCGGCACCTAAAATTAAAATGCGTTGTTGTGGTTGAATCCAACCTAAGCGTTGTAAATCCGTCACTAAACCAATGCCATCGGTATTGTCTGCATAGAGTTTGTCGTTAGCTAATTTTTTTAGTGTGTTACAGGCTTCTGCCAGTTTCGCCCGTTCGCTATATTCTTCAGCGAGTGCATAGGCGCGTTCTTTAAATGGTGCTGTGATATTGCAACCTTGCGCTCCTGCAGCAAAAAAGGCCTGTAATTGCTGCTCAAAATCCTCAAGGTCACCTAATTTGGCAACATATTCCATCGTTTGCTGGGTTTGCTTGGCAAATAAGCGATGAATTAACGGGGATTTACTTTGGGCAATAGGGTTGCCCCAAACGGCATAGTGCAGCATATCTTATCCTTGTCTGAATAGTTGGTTTGTGAGCAAATCGCGGATTTCCGATGGATTTTGTGCTTGGCCGACTGCTTCATCAAGCACAGGGAAATCTGCCCCAAATTGAGAACGCACAGCATCTGCGTTGCGGCAAGGTGATAAACCAGTTAAGTTCGCGCTGGTCGAGGTGAGAGCAAAGCCTGTTTCTTCGCATAAGGCTTTGACGGCAGGATGAGTACATAAACGCACAGCAATGCTATTAAATTGCCCTGTCAGGAAATGTGGAACCTCTGTCTTAGCCGGCACCACCCAGGTGATCGGATGATCGTATTGCGCCTGTAAGCGAGCAAGCTGTTCGTCCGACAAACGGAAAAAATCGATAAATGACTGTAAAAAATGTAAGCTAGGCGCGACTAAAATAAGACCTTTTTCAATTGGACGTTGTTTTAAATCGAGCAATTTTCTGACCGCACTTTCACTCAGCGGATTACAGCCTAAACCGAATACCGCCTCAGTAGGATAGGCAACCACTTCATCTTGCATTAAACGGGCGGCAATTTGTTGTACATTCATTTTTCGTTCTCAAAAATATGTCGACAGCCTTTATTCGCACATTGCCACACTTGCTGTTCGGCATTTTCACTTTTTAATAGTGCTAGTGGAAAATGACATTGTGGACAAGGCATGGCATAGGGTTTTGCCGGCAAGGAAAATTTACAATGGGGAAAGTTATCGCAGCCATAAAAGATTTTCCCTTGTCTTCCACGGCGGGCAACCAAATGTCCTTTATGGCATTCCGGACAGTCAATGGATTGTTCTTCATCCTGTTGCTCATGTACCACAAAATCACAATCGGGATAATGACTGCAACCAATAAACATCCCAAAAGCACCTTGCTTGAGTTGGAGTGGATTGCCACATTGCGGACAGGTTTCATCAAGCTCTTTCAACACCTTATGTTCTACCTTATGCAAGGGGCGCAAATAATCACAGGCAGGATAGGCTGAACAACCTAAAAACAGTCCTTTTTTACCCTGTTTCATTTGTAAAGGCGCGCCGCATTGTGGGCAATATTCTTCGTGTTTTGTGTGTTGGAAAAGACTTTGACTCATACGCTGTCCCTATGCTTGTAGCATTGCTTCCAATTCTTCCTGGGCCGCTAACCAATCCATTTCGACTTCTTCCAACGCTTTCTTCACCTCTACTTGCTGTGCCAAAAGTGCGGTCAATTTTTCTTTATTTTCCGCGCTGTATAGTTCGGAATCTGCCAATTGGTTTTCAATCTCCGCAAGTTTGGAGGAATGTTTACTCATTTTTTCCTCCAATTGAGAGATTTGTTTACGAAGAGGCGCGGTTTGTTGGCGCAGTTCGGCCTCGCGACGTTTTTGTTCCTTGCGGTTTTGCATGGAATTTTCATTGTCGTCATTTTTCTCCGAGGATTTATTTTCTGGTGCGCTATTTTGTTCATTCAGCCATTTTTGATAATCCTCTAAATCGCCTTTGAATTCTTCCACTTTTTCATCGTGTACCAAATAGAATTCTTCCACGGTATTACGTAGTAAGTGGCGATCGTGAGAAACTACCACCAAAGAGCCTTCGTAATCCACTAGCGCTTCGGTTAATGCCTGACGCATATCCAAATCCAAATGGTTGGTTGGTTCGTCGAGCAGTAATAGGTTTGGACGTTGCCAAACAATTAGCGCAAGTACCAAACGGGCTTTTTCCCCACCGGAAAAGGCTTTCACCGCTTGATTAACTTTGTCACCATGGAACGCAAAACTCCCGAGATAATCCCGAACCTGTTGCTCCGTTTGCTCTGGTGCGAGTTTTTGCATATGCCAGAGAGCGGATTCATCTGCGCGTAGGGTATCGAGCTGATGCTGAGCAAAATAACCGAGTTGTACGCCTTTAGCTAATTGCACAGTACCAGAAAGTGCGGTGAGCTCTCCCGCTAATAATTTAATTAAGGTTGATTTCCCTGCACCATTTTTCCCTAACAAACCGATTCGTGAACCCGGCACTAAATTCAACTTAATTTTACTTAAAATTTCTACCGCACTTTCACCGTTACCATAACCTGCGCTCGCCTGTTCAATCATCACCAAGGGATTTGGCAAAGATTGTGGTGGACGAAATTCAAAGGTAAAAGGATTATCCACATAAGCCGGTGCAATTAGCTCCATGCGCTCTAAGGCTTTCATGCGGCTTTGTGCTTGTTTAGCTTTGGTCGCTTTGGCTTTAAAACGGTCGATATATTTTTGTAAATGGGAAATTTTTTGTTGTTGCTGACGATACATGGCCGTTTGTTGTGCCAATTTGGTTGCCCGTTGCACTTCAAAGGAAGAATAATCACCCGTGTATTCGTTGAGCTTCTGATTTTCGATATGGAGGATTTTCGTCACAATCGGATCGAGAAAATCACGGTCGTGGGAAATTAGTACCAAGGTGCCTTGATATTGCACCAACCAACGTTCTAACCAAATAACCGCATCCAAATCCAAATGGTTGGTTGGTTCATCCAGTAATAATAAATCCGATGGACAAAGCAATGCTTGCGCCAAATTCAAGCGCATCCGCCAACCACCGGAGAAGGATTTCACCGGTTGAGCGATTTCGTCTTGGCTAAAGCCTAAACCATGTAATAAGGAAGCCGCGCGAGATTGAATTGTCCAAGCATCTAAGGTTTCTAATTGTCCGTGAATGCGCGCAATTGCATGACCATCATTACGTTCATTTGCTTCATTAAGTTCCTGCTGCAAACGGCAATATTCGCGATCCCCTTGAATCACATAATCAATGGCGGGAATATCCAATGCAGGCGTTTCTTGATTCACCCAAGATACCCGCCAGTTGGATGGATAAGTGACCTCGCCCCCCTCTGGCGTTAATTCTTTTTTTAATAGGGCAAAAAGAGAAGACTTACCGCAACCATTCTTCCCCACCAAGCCGACTTTTTGTTTCGGATTGATGGTCGCCGTGGCATTCTCGAGCAATTCGGTTTGCCCGCGCTTTAGGGAAATATTATTAAATACAATCATTTTTTCGAATACATCTGAATTTGTGCCTATTTTGCAATATTTTTCCTTTTCTCGAAACAGCCTATTCCAATTTTATCGATATTTCTGCCAGAAAAAACACGTATAATGACGCTCAACAAATCTATCATGAGGAAATAAAATGAAGCTCTCTATTCTTAATCTTGCCCCCGTTCGGGAAGGGCAAACTTATTTGCAAGCCGTTGAGTCTATGGTAAGTCTTGCAAAACATGCTGAAAATATCGGCATTGAACGCTATTGGATTGCTGAGCATCATAATATGAAAAATTTAGTGAGTTCAGCGACCGCACTTTTAATTCAGCATACGCTAGCCAATACGAAGACCTTGCGTGTTGGTTCAGGTGGTGTGATGTTACCGAATCATTCACCTTATGTGGTAGCTGAGCAATATGGCACACTGGAGACGCTTTATCCAAACCGTGTTGAACTCGGTTTAGGGCGTGCGCCAGGAACGGATATGCAAACGGCTGCAGCTCTTCGTCGAGGACGAAACAGCCTAGATTTCCCTGCGGAAATTGCGGAACTTCGCGGTTACTTTAAAGATTGCAACCCTGTTTCTGCTTATCCTTCCGCAGGCTTGAATATACCGTTTTATATTTTGGGATCCAGCACCGAAAGTGCTTATCTTGCAGCAGAACTTGGCTTACCTTATGCCTTTGCTTCTCACTTTGCGCCACGCATGATGGAAATGGCAGTGGAGATTTACCGCAAAAACTTCAAACCATCGACCTATCTTGCTGAGCCTTATGTCATCTTAGGTGTGAACGCGATCGTTGCTGAAACCGATGAAGAAGCAAGACAACTGGCGACGACACAAACACTATTTTTCTTAAACGTGGTGACTAACGCACAACAAAATTTACAACCACCGATGGCATCAGAAGAAGATGTTTGGAAAGCTCAAATGCACGCCCAAAAGAAACCACACTTTGGCCCAGTCGATTTCGAGGAAATCCCGATTTATAACCAAGAACGCGCAGTGGTGGAACAAATGACTGCTTGTTCGCTGATCGGTAGTCCTGAAAGCGTGGATTTTCAACTCAAGCAATTACGTGAACGGGTACATTTTGATGAAATTATGGCAGTGAGCTATATTTTTGATGAACAAAAGCAAGCCCAATCTTACACGATGTTGAAAGCGATTGTGGATAAACAATAGCGAGACAAAAAGAAAAGTGCGGTGAATTTCACCGCACTTTAAATCAAAAAATATTAATAAGCCGTTTCTATCGGTAAACCAGCTTTTACCCAACCATCAAATCCACCAATGACGCTAAACACATTTTCATAGCCTTGTTCAACGAGGAAAGTCGCTACATTTCTACTGCTTATGCCATGATAACAACTCACAATAATCGGGGAGTCAAAATCCACCAGTTCTTCAAATTGTAAAAAGCTTTGGTTAGTTAAATGAAACGCCCCTTTCGCATGGGAATAGGTAAAACGTTGAGGGTCCCGAACATCAGCAAGCATGGCGCCATTTTGCACCATCTCCCAAGCTTGTTCTGGGGTAATTTCTTTAAACGACATGGTTTGTTCCTTTTGCGCGCTGTTTATACACGCCATCAAAAATAATCAGGCTCATCGCCAATACTAAACAAATGAATAACGGATAGCTGTCCGTATCCATTTCCTCTCCAATTAAAAATGAAATAATCACCATCAAAATGGTTTCAACATAGCCTAGAAGGCCAAGTAAATTCATTGGCAGCATATTGCTGGCGATCACGTAAGCAATTAATGCTGAACCACTAATGAGCCCGAGCAATACCAATAATCCCCAAATATTAGGATTCAATTCCTGCACGGTGGCAAAATCGGTTTGAAGGGCAAAGTAAATGCTAACTGGCAATAATGCGATCATTTCTAAGCAAAAGGCACCAAGATCGGTATTTTTTAAGGCTTTTCGTATGGAGAAATAGGTGGTGTAACCCACACAGATAACAATGGCTTCCCAAGATAATTCGCCTTTTAAAATGATGTTAGAAATCACCCCCACTGCTGCAATTAACACAGCAATGAATTTCAATGTTGAAATCCTTTCTTTAAAAATGAGTCGCCCCGCAGCCACCATCACAATTGGTAACAATAAATAACCGAAAGAAACACTTAGGGAGCTGCCATTATTGGGTGCCCACAAAAAGAGCCACATTTGATAACCCATTAATGCGCCACAAGTGATATAGGAAAGGGCAAAGAGCGGTTGTTTTTTGATGCGTTTTATATGTTCCACTAATGCCTGTTTCTGCTTAAACATGATGACGGAAAGGGCGACGAAAGGGAATGTAAAAATCATTCGATAGCCGAAAATATCCGTGCCGCTAAGTGGTTTCAGCAGCGTGGAAAAATAATACATATAGCCAAATAAAAATGAGGCTAAAAGTGAAATGAGTACGCCTCTTAACATAATAATCCTTAGGTTAATTCTACTTATTATTCTAGTCTAACATCTCCCAAAATGCACGAATTAAGGGGGTTGCCAAATTTCTTTTTTGCACACAAACGCCTAAATCAAATGCCTCGACTGGATTGTCTAAATTTAAACGAGACACGTCTTTTGACATCGGGTTATTATCAATCACCACATCCGGCAACATCGCTAATCCAAAACCAAGTGCCACCATTGGCACAATGCCTTCATGACCTGCCACAGTAGCATAAATTTTGGGATGTTTAATGTGTTTGCTACGTAACCATTGTTCAATACGCTGCCGCGCCATTCCATCTAACGGTAAGATAAAAGGCATTTGCTGCCAATTGATCGGTTCTTCCTGTAATAATTGTGTCGCTAAACAAGCCACGCGAGGCGCAATCAATGAAAGGGAAATATCATCAATCTTATAAAACGCTAATCCCGTCGGCAGATTATTCGGTTTCCCCGCCAAAGCGAGATCCACTTGTTCTGATTGAATAAATTGCACCGCAGAAGCGGGGTCACCCGTTGTCAGTTGAATTTCAACTTTCGGATAACGAGAACGAAACTTGGCTAACACCTGCGGCAAGTGGCTATATGAAGCGGTAACTGAGCAAAATAAGCGCAACTCTCCGCTTAATTCTGCTGAATTATCTCGCAGTTGACGCTTAAACTGTTGCCAATTTTGCCATTCTGTTTTCGCAAATTGCAGAAATTTCTCGCCCTGTTCAGTTAAACGCACTTGTCGATTATCACGAATAAATAAAGGTTGTTCTAATTCCTCTTCCATTCGTTGAATCTGGCGTGAAAGCGTAGACGGCGACATATGATTTTGCGTAGCGGTTTTAGCAAAATTTTGTGTGTCCGCAAGATGAAGAAATATTTGGAGGTCTTGAAAGTTCATATGTATCGTTAAAAGTAAATGACATTGCAAAAATTGCAACACTAAATGCAAATAATATCACTTTACGCAATAATTAAAAATCTTATAATCCATGACACAACAAAAAACTATATTCAAACACAACCTCATACAAACATTAATCAACATCATATTAAGGATGAAAAATGGCTAACTATTTCAACACATTAAATTTACGCGAAAAATTAGATCAATTAGGTCGTTGTCGTTTTATGGATCGCAGCGAATTCGCTGACGGTTGCAACTACTTAAAAGGCAAAAAAATCGTTATCGTAGGCTGTGGTGCACAAGGTTTAAACCAAGGTTTAAATATGCGTGATTCTGGTTTAGACATCGCTTATGCATTACGTCCTGAAGCGATTGCAGAAAAACGTGCATCATTCCAACGTGCAACTGAAAACGGCTTTAAAGTGGGCACTTACCAAGAATTAATTCCAACCGCAGACTTAGTGATCAACTTAACACCAGATAAACAACACTCTAAAGTGGTGGCTGATGTGATGCCATTAATGAAAAAAGATTCAGCATTCGGTTACTCACACGGTTTCAACATCGTTGAAGTGGGTGAGCAAATCCGTGAAGACATCACTGTAGTCATGACTGCACCAAAATGTCCAGGTACTGAAGTACGTGAAGAATACAAACGTGGTTTCGGTGTACCAACATTAATCGCGGTTCACCCGGCAAATGACCCACGTGGTGAAGGTATGGCAATTGCAAAAGCATGGGCAGCAGCAACTGGTGGTGACCGTGCAGGTGTATTAGAATCTTCATTCGTCGCAGAAGTAAAATCTGACTTAATGGGTGAACAAACCATTCTTTGCGGTATGTTACAAGCAGGTTCTATCGTATGTTACGACAAACTTGTTGCAGATGGTAAAGATCCAGCATACGCAGGTAAATTGATCCAGTACGGTTGGGAAACTATTACCGAAGCCTTAAAACAAGGCGGTATCACATTAATGATGGATCGCTTATCAAACAGCGCAAAATTACGTGCATTTGAACTTGCTGAGCAAATCAAAGAAAGCCTTGGTTTCTTATATTACAAACACATGGATGACATCATCAGCGGTCACTTCTCAGCAACTATGATGGCTGACTGGGCAAATGGCGACAAAGATTTATTCGCATGGCGTGAAGCAACTGGCAAAACTGCCTTTGAAAATGCACCAAAAGCAGACGGCATCAAAATTTCTGAACAAGAATACTTTGATAACGGCGTGTTAATGGTAGCAATGGTGAAAGCTGGTGTTGAATTAGCTTTTGATGCAATGGTTGAAAGCGGTATCTATGAAGAATCAGCTTACTATGAATCACTTCACGAATTACCGTTAATCGCTAACACTATCGCGCGTAAACGTTTATACGAAATGAACGTGGTAATTTCTGATACTGCAGAATACGGTAACTACTTATTCTCTAACGTAGCGACCCCTATTCTTGCTAAAGAAATCATTCCAACCTTACAAAAAGGTGACTTAGGTGAACCAACACCAGCAGTTGCTATCGACAACATCACTTTACGCGATGTAAACGATGCAATCCGTAACCACCCAGTTGAATTAATCGGTCAAGAGTTACGTGGCTACATGACAGATATGAAACGTATCGCTGTTGCAGGTTAATTATTAAATCGGTAAAATTCAAGCCAACTTATTCAATAAGTTGGCTTTTTTTATAATCCAAAGGAATTAATATGAAAAACAACAAAATTTTTAACCGCACTTTTAAAGTGAGTTTAGTGGCTATGGGCTTAGGATTAGTTAATTCGGCATGGGCAACAGATCTCACTTGCTCAAACTCAACAGGATGTCAGTATTCTTGGGGTGCATCACCTAATTGGACTTTCAACAAAAACCAACAAACATCAATTAGTGATGCAATTAATGTAACTATTACTCGAGGAAACTACCAAAATATCGCTAAAACCGATGTTGGAACTAGCACACATGGAGGAAAACCACTAGCCTCTAGCGATTCACTATTTGGTATTTTTGACCTTACTGATCGAAATAATCGCATTACTCTTAAATCTGGTGTAAATGCCACACTTAAAGAAGACTACCCTTCAAGTTCACTTTTAGATATATCAGGGGCAGTTGCTACTTTAGAAAAAGGCTCAAAACTCATTGTTGAGAAAAATTACGCACAAATTCACAATATAACTGATGCTTATGGTGATTCAAGTGGCAACGCAGCGATTGAATCTCGTGATGGCAAAATTAATACACAAGCTGATATTGAAATAAATAACGATGGTTCTAGTGCAATTGAATCTCAAAAGACCTCAGTTATCAATTCATCCAATCATAGTATCAAGATGAATGGAAAGAATGATATTGCCTACGCATTATATGGTGCAGAAGATATAGCAAATATCAGTAATGTACAAATTACTGGAAATCAAGATATGCAATTTGCTTTTGACATCGGTACAGATGATGAGAATGCGACTCAAACGGTTATAGCTAATAGTTTAAATGTAACTCTTAACAATAAAAGTGGTTTATTCACCACATCAGATAGCGGATCGCAAACAATAACACTAAAAAATTCAGAAAGTAATACAGGTTATGGTTTACTCGCATTCCCATTGGGCGATGAGCAGTTAGTTAAAATTAATTTAGAAAATACAACATTAAATGCTACTCAAGCATTAATCTCACTTAATGATAAAAACTTCCCTATTGAAGCAGAAGAAGGCGGTGATGCTTTAGATCCCAAAGCTGCAGGTGTCTATCATCTAAACCTTACAGCGAGTAAGAATTCAAAACTAACTGGTGCAATTCTTGAAAATCCAGATTCGCCAGTTAAGAATGAAATCAATTTATCTATGTTTAATAGCCAATGGAGCTTCAATAAATCAAGCACATTGAATAACCTAGATGCTAACAGTTCTGAGATTACATTTACTCCGACTTCTGAATACAAGACATTAACAATTAAAGATAACCTCACAGGTTCTAGCACATTTAACCTCAATACGAATATCGCTGAAAACAAAAACGATAAAATCGTTGTTAAAGGCACTGCTGAAGGTAATCATAAAATTGGTGTAACTAACCAAGGTGCAAATGTTGCTAACGGAAAAGTGACACTTGTCGAAACCAATGGTGGTAACGCTGCATTTAGCTTAACGAACCCGAATAATCGTGTAGATTTAGGGGCTTACCAATATTTCCTCACAAAAGAAGGAAATAATTGGGTATTAGCGAATTCTAAAAATGCGGTCACCCCAGCACCCGTTACCCCAAGTAATCCTGTAGTAACTCCAAGCAAACCTGTGGTGACTCCAAATAAACCTGTAGTAACACCAACTGCTCCAGTTCTACCAAGTACACCATTACTTTCAGACTTAGCGAATGCACAAGTATCTCTTCGCCAAGCACAATTGCTTTTAGTGGAAGATGATTTAAGTGGCATCCATCAACGTCTAGGTGAAGTGAAAAACGGTGAAAAAGGCAATGTGTGGGTTCGCAATGTGAATTCTCGCCAAAAATTAGCCGCACTTTCGGCAGGTGAAAGTGAAACTTCTGGCTTTAAACAAAACATACATAGCTTACAAGTGGGCGCTGATGCTGCTGTAACAGATAACCTCCGTGTTGGTGGATTTGTTGGTCGTAGCCAAGCTAACGTTGATTTCAATGGTGATTACGGTGATGGCAAAGTAAGAAGTAACAGCGTGGGCTTATATGCAGCTTACCTTGCAGATAACGGTATTTATGTTGATAACATCGTGAAATACAGCCGTTTACACGCTAACTCAGATCACACTGAAAAACGCCATTACAACGCTTATACTATTTCGAGTGAGTTAGGCAAACGCTTTAGCCTTGCGAACGATTGGACAATCACACCGCAAGCACAATTAGCGTGGACACATATTTCATCACAAGAGAATGAAGATAGCTTATCTTCTGTTTATTCTCGAATTGGTTTACGTGTAGCCAAAGGCTTTGCATTAAGTAATGGTTGGAATTTACAACCTTATGCAGAAATCAATGCGATTACCAGCAAAAACCGTAGTAGCAAAATTCATTACACAAACAGCGCGCTTGATGTCGCAAGCAGCCGTGGACGTTTTGAAAGTGCGGTCGGTTTAAATGCTGGATTTGCAAATCATCGTTTTGGTTTAGAAGTAAGCCGTGCTGACGGTAAAAACTTCGACAAACCTTATGCAATTCAAGCGGTTTATCGCTATCAATGGTAATATAAAAGGGCGGAATAAAATCCGCCCTTTTTCTCTTTTTACTGAATAAATAATATGTCGAAATCTTTCCCTTCTCGCTCATTTACGACCAAACGAACGGCAAAACCTACTCGTTCATTTAAGCCTAAAGCAAAGCCACTTACATTAGAACAGACGATTATCGTTTTATTTAACAAACCGTTTGATGTGCTGACACAATTCACCGATGAAAACGGTCGAGCGACATTAAAAGATTTTATTGCTATTCCTAATGTGTACGCGGCAGGACGCTTGGATCGTGATAGCGAAGGGCTGCTGATTTTAACAAATAATGGTGAAGTGCAACATCGTTTGGCTGATCCTAAGTTTAAAACGGAAAAAACGTATTTTGTGCAAGTAGAAGGCATTCCTGAAGAGGCTGACTTAGACAAGCTTCGTCAAGGTGTTGAATTGAAAGATGGGATGACGAAGCCAGCAAAAGTGCGGTTGATTTCTGAACCGGATTTTCTCTGGCCTCGCAATCCACCTATTCGTGAACGTCAAAGTATTCCAACGAGCTGGTTGGAAATTAAAATTAGTGAAGGGCGTAATCGACAAGTGCGTCGAATGACAGCACATATTGGTTTTCCGACATTACGTCTCATCCGTTACCAAATGAGCCATTTAACACTTGATGGACTAAGTAATGGTGAATATCGCTGTTTGAATGAAGAAGAAATGCGTGCGTTATTCAAACAACTTAATTTGAACAACGCACATTAAGATTAGAAACGTTGAGCGGGTTGTGCGTTCTCAACTTGCACGAAAAAGCCTTTATCATTCAAGATAATGCTGTAATCGGTAACGTATTTAACGCTGTTAGTTTCCACTATCGCATTACAGCTGCGAATGCCTTGTTGTGGATAAGATTGTGTTTCACGGGCTTGTGTGATTTGTTTCACTGTCATTTGAGTGTTAGTAGCCGCACCTTGTTTTTTAAAGGCATCAGATAATACTGCAAAAACTTTTGAATCATTACATCTTGGTACAACGACAGATTTTGTCACCGTATTCGCTGTTTTTTGTGCAACAGTTTCCACTCTATTTTCAGTCGCTTTTTCAACGACTTTTGGTTCCGCTTTCTTCACTTCGGTTTTAACCGCAGGTGTTTTTTTAGCAATCACTTTTTCAGGTTTAACTGATTCTTTAACGGCACTTTGTTTGCTTTTTGCCAAAGTCTTTTTGTCTTTTACTGTAGTTTGCTTAGTTTTTTCTACTGGCTGTTTACCTTTCGTTTTTGCTGGCTCTGCTTTAGCCGCTTTATTTGTCGTTTTATTTTTTATTTTTTCTTTTTTCGTTACCGCTTTTTTCGCTTCGACAATTTTAGCTGGCTTTTTCGCTTCTGCTTTTTTGTCATCGGCTTTCTTTTTCGCTGTTTTAGCTACGGCTTTAGGCGTAGTGGCTTTCTTGGCTTCTACTTTTTTAACTGCCGTTTTCACTGACTTGGTTTGAGTTGATTTTGCCGTATGATTTGGCGATGCTGCAAAGGCCAAAACAGGTAACAAGGCAAAAATCACCGCGAGTAATTTTTTCATCCGTTATTCTCCTTAAACAAAAAGTGCGGTCAAAATTAACCGCACTTTGAAATCATTTATAAATTAAAGATAGTAGTGTTCTACGTAGTTTAATTTATCATCAAGTTTTAACACTAACGGTTGGCCTGTTGGGATTTCAAAATCCATGATTTCCGCATCAGAAATACCGATGATGTGTTTTGCTAATGCACGAAGTGAGTTACCGTGCGCCACCACTAAAACACGTTTACCAGAAAGCATTGCGGGTGCAATTTGATCTTCCCAGAATGGTAATGCGCGTTCTAAGGTTAATTTTAAGTTTTCTGCGTTTGGCACCACATCAGATGGGATGTTTGCATAACGACGGTCGTTATGGGCTGAGTTTGGATCTTTTGGATCTAAATCTGGAGGAGAAATGTCATAAGAACGACGCCAGATATGAACTTGTTCGTCACCGTATTGTTCTGCGGTTGCTTTTTTATCTAAGCCTTGTAATGCACCGTAGTGACGCTCATTTAAACGCCAGTTTTTCACTTGAGGAATCCATAATTGGTGAGATTCTTCTAACACGATGTTACAGGTTTTGATTGCACGAGTTAAAACAGAAGTGAAGGCGATATCAAATTCATAGCCTTTCTCGAACAATTTTTTACCCGCTGCTTTTGCTTCTTCTACGCCGCGCTCGGTTAAATTCACATCACGCCAACCGGTGAATAAATTTTTTGCGTTCCACTCACTGAAACCGTGACGAATGAATACTAATTCCATAAGGATCTCCTAAGTATTAATAAAAAAATGAATGGCTCTGTTATAGCAAAAAATCGTTATGTTTAAAAGTAAAAAGGCGGCATTTACTGATCTTTCGCAAAAAATTGCCTGTAAACTTTTAGCCACTCAAAAATAATGCTAGTATTTAAGTTTTATTCGTCCCTTAATTTCTCTCAAGTTTAGATGTATGCAGCAAAGCAATCGTAGAAAAAAAATCTTATCAAAACTGACCGCACTTTTGGCTTGCGGTCTGCTTGGCTTTTCATCTTTCGCGCAAGGCAACGATCTCAATCAAATTCAAAAACAAATTAAACAACAAGAATCGAAGATCGCCGAGCAAAAACGTGCACAAGCTAAACTCCAAGCCAGTCTTAAAGATCAAGAAAGCAAAATTAATAGCGTTGTCGGTGAATTACGTGAAACAGAATTAAGCTTAAAAGAAATCCGCAAGCAAATGGCGGAAACCGAAAAGCAAATCAAGCAATTAGAAAAGCAAGAGCGTGTGCAAAAAGCGAAGCTCGCGAAGCAAATAGATGCCATCTATCGTTCAGGTGTAAATCCTTCTACCTTGGAAAGAATGCTTTCGGAAGATGTCCAAAAAGCTGAACGCATGAAAGTGTATTATCAGCACTTAAATCAAGTTCGCATTGATATGATTAACAATCTGAAAGCGACACAAGAGAGTTTAGCGAAACAGCGCGAGGCGATTTCAGGGCAACAAAAAAATCATCGCGATCAACTTTCTACACAAAAGAAACAGCAGCAAGAATTACAAAAAGCGCAGCAAGAACGCCAATCTACGTTAAATGAACTCAACAAAAACTTAACGAAAGATCAGAATAAGCTGGAAACGTTGAAAGCGAATGAAAATGCCCTTCGCCAAGAAATTCAACGTGCAGAACAAGCCGCTCGCCAACAAGAACAACGTGAGCGTGAAGCCCTTGCGCAGAAAAAACAAGCGGAAGAAAAACGGACATCAAAACCTTATCAACCAACCGATCAAGAGCGTAAGTTGATTAACAGCACCAGTGGTTTAGGTACCGCAGCTCGTCAATACAGTCGCCCTGTTTCCGGTCCGACATTGCATTCCTTTGGTTCAATCCAAGCAGGCGAAGTGCGCTGGAAAGGCATGGTTATCGGTGCACCAACGGGTACAGCGGTAAAAGCCATTGCAAGTGGTCGTGTCATTCTAGCCGGTCATCTTAATGGTTATGGTTATATGGTGATTGTGAAGCACGGCGACAGCGACTTGAGTTTGTATGGTTTCAACCAATCGGTATTTGTGAAACAAGGTCAGCTGGTGTCTGCGGGACAAACCATTGCACAAGTGGGGAATACGGGTGAGCTCTCAAAACCGGCGCTTTACTTTGGTATAAGCCGTAAAGGGGTACCTGTGAATCCGGCTGGGTGGATTAAATAATGTCAACATTCTTTCAAAGTGCGGTCAAAAATACGATTATTTTTTCAACCGCACTTTTCTCTGCATTTACTTTTGCACAAGGTAAGCTAGCCATTGTGATTGATGACATTGGCTATCATCCGAAAGAAGACGCGGAAATTTTAGCGATGCCAAAGGAAATCTCTGTCGCCATCATTCCTGCTGCACCCCATGCCAAAATTTGCAATCAGCAAGCGAAAGCGCAAAATCACGATATTCTTATTCATATGCCGATGCAACCGGTCAGCAATATTAAAATTGAGGAAGGTGGTTTGACTTTAGGCTTGTCCGAAGCGCAAGTGAATGAGCGAGTAAAAAAAGCTAAATCTATTGTGCCAAACGCTATAGGAATGAATAATCATATGGGCAGTGCAGCCACGGCCGATGCCACATTAATGACTTATTTAATGACCGCACTTCGCGAGCAGCATTTATTCTTTTTAGATAGCCGTACTATCGGAAAATCAGTTGCGGGAAAAATAGCAAAAGAACAAGGCATACGTGTATTAGATCGCCATGTGTTTTTAG
>ERZ1106919.941-NODE-941-length-21375-cov-11.488931_pt1 | contig 21375 bp, 15 predicted proteins | sample MGYA00403654_ERZ1106919 | MGnify/ENA primary metagenome ERZ1106919 (study PRJEB35170, sample SAMEA104062450) | human gut metagenome | biome: human gut; feature: human-associated habitat; material: faeces | place: Denmark | collected 2012-10-08 ... | reverse complement strand
CTGACGTCCTTTTCTTACTAACTGGTTAAATGTTGGCATTATTTTCACCTCCTGTTTTATTTTAAGCAGTGCAATCTTATGCACGCTAAAATATTATACAAATCCTTGTCTGTTTTGTCAAGACCAATTTTGTTTTCAATATAATACAAGAAAGAAGTCCGGTTTCCCGGACTTCTTTGTTTTTGGTTTGTAACAGCTTCTGTAGCTTAAGTACAAACATCAGTAATTATTCTTCATCAACTGATTCAGTATCTGTATCAATGACTCCGACTGCCTCTTCCTCTGCGAAATCCGCAAAATCATCATCATCAAAATCAAGTGTATCGTCATCGTTTACATCGCTGTCAAGCTTGATATTACGATAAATCTTCATACCTGTTCCTGCCGGGATGAGCTTACCGATGATTACGTTCTCCTTCATACCGATAAGCGGATCAACCTTGCCCTTGATTGCTGCCTCAGTAAGAACCTTTGTGGTCTCCTGGAATGAAGCTGCTGACAGGAATGAGTTGGTTGCAAGAGATGCCTTTGTGATTCCAAGTAATACCTGTGAGCCAACTGCAAGCTCCTTGCCCTCTTCCTCAAGCTTCTCGTTGAGCTCTAAGAAGTCAAGGGCATCAACCATGCTGCCCGGAAGTAAATCTGAATCTCCCGGCTCCTCTACGCGGATCTTCTGTAAGCACTGACGAACTATAACCTCGACATGCTTATCGTTAATCTCAACACCCTGTAAACGGTAAACACGCTGTACCTCGCGGAGCATGTAATCCTGAACCGCACGAACGCCCTTAATCTTGAGGATATCGTGTGGATTTACAGAACCCTCTGTAAGCTCGTCGCCGGCCTCAAGCTCCTGTCCGTCTACAACCTTGATACGTGAGCCGTAAGGAATGAGATAAGCCTTTGTCTCGCCTGTCTCGTTGTTTGTAACGATAACCTCACGCTTCTTCTTTGTATCCTTGATTGTGGCAATTCCGCCGAACTCTGTGATAATAGCGAGTCCCTTAGGCTTACGTGCCTCGAAAATCTCCTCTACTCGAGGAAGACCCTGTGTGATATCTCCACCGGCAACACCACCTGTATGGAAGGTTCTCATGGTAAGCTGTGTACCAGGCTCACCGATTGACTGTGCTGCGATGATACCGATTGCTTCACCAACCTGTACTGCCTGACCTGTTGCAAGGTTTGAACCGTAACACTTAGCACACACTCCCATGTGTGAACGGCAAGTAAGTACTGTACGGATCTTAACCTGTGTGATCGGATTACCGTTCTCGTCAACACCCTCTGCCATAACCTTTGCTGCACGCTTTGGTGTGATCATATGGTTGGCCTTAACGATTACATTGCCATCCTTATCGCAGATTGTGTTGCAAGAAAAACGACCTGTAATTCTCTCCTGAAGGCTCTCGATTTCCTCTCGACCCTCCATGAATGCCTTTACGACCATTCCCGGAATCTCACGTCCTGTGCCTGCACAGCAGTCTGACTCACGAACGATCATATGCTGTGAAACATCTACGAGACGTCTTGTAAGGTATCCTGAATCGGCTGTACGAAGCGCTGTATCTGAAAGTCCCTTACGAGCTCCATGTGCTGACATGAAGTACTCGAGTACGTCAAGACCCTCACGGAAGCATGACTTGATAGGAAGCTCGATTGTACGACCTGTTGTATCAGCCATGAGTCCTCGCATACCTGCAAGCTGTTTGATCTGCTTATCAGATCCACGGGCTCCGGAATCTGCCATCATGAAGATGTTGTTGTACTTATCAAGACCTGTAAGAAGTGCCTTTGTAAGGGCATCATCTGTATCCTTCCATGTCTCGATAACCTCTTTGTAACGCTCCTCATCAGTGATAAGTCCACGCTTGTACTGTCTTGTAATCTTATCTACAGTGTCCTGTGCATCAGCGATCATCTGTGGCTTCTGTGGTGGCACTGTCATATCTGAAATTGAAACTGTCATGGCAGCCTGGGTTGAATACTTGTATCCCATAGCCTTGACATTGTCAAGAACCTCTGCTGTTGTTGTAGCTCCGTGTGTGTTGATAACCTTCTCAAGTATCTGCTTGATCTGTTTCTTACCAACGTGGAACTCAACCTCAAACTTGAGTGCATTCTCAGCCTTTGATCTGTCTATAAAACCAAGATCCTGTGGAATGCTCTCATTGAATATCAAAAGTCCTACTGTTGTCTCTGTAAAACCTGAAACCTCTGTGCCGTCAGCAAGCTTTACTGTACGGTGTACAAAGATATTCTGGTGAAGAGTAATCTCCTTGTTCTCGTAAGCGAGCATTGCAAGATTAACACTTCCATAGTAACGGCCGAGAAGATCTATCGGTCTGCAAAGCACACGACGGTTTCCGTCTGTGACATCCTCAAACCAGATAAGGTCATATAAGCCAAGCTCAGCCTTTCCTGTATTTTCATCAGGAGTTGTGAGCTTTCTAAGCTCCTCAATATCATTGTATACAGTGTCTGATGACACCTGTGCAACCATCTTTGGATCATCCTTGTAATCAGCGAGCTTTCTCATTGTGAGGTAGTAAACTCCAAGGATCATATCCTGTGAAGGAACGGCTACAAGTCCACCATCGGAAGGCTTAAGCAGGTTGTTAGGTGACAGAAGCATGAATCTGCACTCAGCCTGTGCCTCAGCAGTCAGTGGAAGATGTACAGCCATCTGGTCTCCATCGAAGTCGGCGTTGAACGCTGTACATACGAGTGGATGAAGCTTGATTGCCTTACCCTCTACAAGGATTGGCTCGAAGGCCTGGATTCCAAGTCTGTGGAGTGTAGGAGCTCGGTTAAGCATAACCGGATGCTCTTTAATGACGTCCTCAAGGACATCCCATACCTCCGGCTGAAGTCTCTCAACCATCTTCTTTGCACTCTTTATGTTGTGTGCGGTTCCGTTAGCGGCAAGCTCCTTCATAACGAATGGTTTGAAAAGCTCGATAGCCATCTCCTTTGGAAGACCACACTGATAAATCTTAAGCTTTGGCTCTACACAGATAACTGAACGTCCTGAGTAGTCAACTCGCTTTCCGAGAAGGTTCTGACGGAAACGTCCTCCCTTTCCCTTGAGCATGTCTGAAAGAGACTTAAGAGCTCTGTTTCCAGGACCGGTAACAGGACGTCCACGACGGCCGTTGTCGATAAGTGCATCGACAGCCTCCTGAAGCATACGTTTCTCGTTACGAACGATGATATCCGGTGCTCCAAGATCAAGAAGTCTTCTAAGACGGTTGTTACGGTTGATGATTCGTCTGTAAAGGTCGTTAAGATCACTTGTTGCGAAACGTCCTCCATCGAGCTGAACCATTGGACGAAGATCCGGTGGAATAACAGGAATAACTGTCATAATCATCCACTCAGGCTTGTTTCCTGACTCACGGAAAGCCTCTACAACCTCAAGCCTCTTGATGATACGTGCACGCTTCTGGCCTGTAGCATTCTCAAGCTCTGCCTTAAGCTCTGCCGAATCCTTCTCGAGATCAATTGCTGCTAAAAGCTCATGGATAGACTCAGCACCCATTCCTACACGGAATGCTGAGCGGCCATAAGTATCGCATGCCTCCTGGTACTCTGACTCGTTGAGAATCTGCTTGTATGCAAGCTTTGTCTCGCCCGGGTCAAGCACAATATATGAAGCAAAGTACAGTACTCTCTCAAGTACACGTGGAGATAAGTCAAGGATGAGTCCCATACGTGATGGGATACCCTTGAAATACCAGATATGAGATACAGGAGCAGCAAGCTCGATGTGTCCCATACGCTCTCTACGAACGCTTGACTTTGTGATTTCTACGCCACATCGGTCGCAGACAACACCCTTATAACGTATCTTCTTGTATTTACCACAATGACACTCCCAGTCCTTCGTTGGTCCGAAAATCTTCTCGCAGAAAAGACCGTCTTTTTCAGGCTTTAATGTTCTATAGTTAATAGTCTCAGGCTTTTTAACCTCGCCATGTGACCACTCTCTGATCTTTTCAGGAGATGCTAATCCAATCTGAATCGCATCAAACTGCATTGCCTGATTATTTTCTATATTATTTGTTTCTGGCATTTTGGCACTCCCTTCTAATTATTCTTCGTCATCAAGAACTTCATCAGCAAAAATATCGTCATCCGCTGTCTCAGGAGACTCTTCCTCTTCTATGTCAACAAGCTCTTCGTTGTCATCAAATTCTTTCTTTGAGAAACCATGCTCTGCGAATGACTCACTGTCCTCGAATGCATAGTCCTTATCGTTTCCGATAATTGAGTTGATATCTGTATTACCGTACTCACTTGTCTCGATAAGCTCAACCTCTTCTCTGTTCTCATCAAGTACCTTGACATCCAGGCCAAGTGCCTGAAGCTCTTTGAGAAGTACCTTGAATGACTCTGGAATACCAGGCTCAGGGATATTCTCACCCTTGATGATAGCCTCGTAGGTCTTGACACGGCCAACAACATCATCGGACTTCATTGTAAGGATCTCCTGGAGTGTATATGCAGCACCATATGCCTCAAGAGCCCAAACCTCCATCTCTCCGAAACGCTGTCCACCGAACTGTGCCTTACCACCGAGTGGCTGCTGTGTAACTAATGAGTAAGGACCTGTTGAACGTGCATGGATCTTATCGTCAACAAGATGATGCAGCTTAAGGTAATGCATGTGTCCGATAGTTGTCTTTCCATCGAAGCACTCACCTGTTCTACCATCACGAAGCTGTACCTTTCCATCCTTTGAAATCGGAACGCCCTTCCATAAGCTTCTGTGAGCTCTGTTTGTTGAAAGGTATTCCATAACATCCTCACGGAGTGTATCAACATATTTATCATAGAAGATTTCAGCATCTGCGCTCCAGTATGGATGCTCAGCCTGTAAATCCTTTTCAAGCTCTTCCTTATCGAACGGAAGATTTACGTAATCATTTGCAAGCTCAAGTGTATCCTCGATATCTACCTCGTTTGCTCCATCAAATACAGGAGTTGAGATATTGAAGCCAAGTGCCTTTGCAGCGAGACTCAGGTGAATCTCAAGGACCTGACCGATGTTCATTCGTGAAGGAACACCGAGTGGGTTAAGTACGATATCCAGTGGACGTCCGTTTGGAAGGAATGGCATATCCTCAACAGGAAGCACACGGGAAACGACACCCTTGTTACCGTGACGTCCGGCCATCTTATCACCGACAGAAATCTTTCTCTTCTGTGCAATGTAGATACGTACTGACTGGTTTACTCCCGGAGAAAGCTCATCGCCGTTCTCTCTTGTAAATACCTTGGCATCAACAATGATACCGTAAGCACCATGAGGTACCTTAAGTGATGTATCACGAACCTCTCTTGCCTTCTCACCGAAGATGGCACGAAGAAGTCTCTCCTCTGCTGTAAGCTCTGTCTCACCCTTTGGTGTAACCTTTCCTACAAGGATATCACCGGCACGAACCTCTGCACCTACACGGATGATACCTCTCTCATCAAGGTCCTTGAGTGCGTCGTCGCCGACACCAGGGACATCACGTGTAATCTCCTCAGGTCCGAGCTTTGTATCACGTGACTCTACTTCATATTCCTCGATATGAACTGATGTATACACATCATACTCTACGAGACGCTCTGAAAGAAGAACGGCATCCTCGTAGTTGTATCCTTCCCATGTCATGAATCCGATAAGCGGGTTCTTTCCAAGAGCAAGCTCTCCCTGACTTGTTGAAGGACCGTCTGCGATAACATCGCCTGCCTTAACCTTGTCACCCTTAAATACGATAGGTCTCTGGTTGTAGCAGTTTGACTGGTTAGAACGAGAGAACTTTGTAAGGATATACTCTCTCTTGTTTCCGTCAGTCTCTTTTATGATAATGCGGTTTGACTCTGAAGATAATACCTCTCCGTCTGCCTTTGCAACTACGCAGACACCTGAGTCAACTGCGGCCTTTGTCTCAATACCTGTACCAACTACAGGAGCCTCTGTGGTCAGAAGCGGAACGGCCTGACGCTGCATGTTTGATCCCATGAGGGCACGTGTAGGGTCATCGTTCTGCAAGAATGGAATCAGCGCTGTAGCTACTGAGAATACCATCTTTGGAGACACATCCATATAATCAAATGCTGACTTATCGTACTCCTGAGTTTCCTCTCTGTAACGACCCGAAACTGAGTTACGTACGAAATGTCCTTCGGCATCAAGCTTCTCATTAGCCTGTGCTACGTGGTAGTTGTCCTCCTCGTCGGCTGTCATGTATACAACCTCTTCTGTGACTACCGGGTTCTTAGGATCAGTCTTGTCAATCTTACGGTATGGAGCCTCTACGAAGCCATACTCATTGATTCTCGCATAGCATGCAAGTGAGTTGATAAGACCGATGTTTGGTCCCTCAGGAGTCTCTACAGGACACATACGGCCGTAGTGAGTGTAATGTACATCTCGAACCTCGAATCCGGCACGGTCTCTTGAAAGACCACCAGGTCCAAGTGCTGATAAACGTCTCTTGTGAGTAAGCTCTCCAAGAGGGTTGTTCTGATCCATGAACTGTGAAAGCTGTGAAGAACCGAAGAATTCTTTAACAGCGGCAGTTACAGGCTTTATATTGATAAGTGACTGAGGTGAAATTCCCTCTAAGTCCTGTGTAGTCATTCTTTCACGAACAACACGCTCCAGTCTTGAGAGACCGATACGGTACTGGTTCTGTAACAGCTCTCCAACCGCACGGATACGTCTGTTTCCAAGATGATCGATATCGTCATCTGTTCCTGCGCCCCACTCTAAGTGCATATTGTAGTTGATAGTTGCGAAGATATCCTCTTTAGTAATATGCTTTGGAATAAGGTCAGATATATCTCTCTTTATAGCCTCGATTCTATCCTCAAGAGAATCATACTCCTCGAGAATCTGAGCGAGTACCGGATAGTAAACAAGCTCGGTAACACCGATAGACTTAGGATCCTCAAGCTCAGGAATCCAGCTTCTGATGTCAACCATCATAGAAGAAAGAATCTTGACATTTCTTGTCTCTGTCTGAATCCATAAAGCAGGAACGGCAGCGTTCTGGATCTGTGTGGCAAGCGCACGGTCAACAACAGTACCTGCCTCAGCGATAACCTCACCTGTAGAAGGATCAACTACGTCCTCAGCTAAAACCTGTCCACTGATACGGTTCTTTAAAGCAAGCTTCTTATTAAACTTATAACGTCCTACCTTGGCAAGGTCATATCTTCTAGGATCGAAGAACATTGCTGTGATAAGGCTCTCTGCACTCTCAACTGAAAGTGGCTCGCCCGGACGAATCTTCTTATATAACTCTAATAAACCAGCCTCATAGCTTCCCTGTGGCTCACGCTCTGTGATTGCAGGGTCCTTGCTGAATGATGCCTGGATCTTTGGCTCATCTCCGAACATATCGAGAATAGCCTGGTTTGTACCTACTCCAAGTGCACGTAAAAGTACTGTGATAGGTACCTTACGTGTTCTGTCTACTCTTACATAAAAAACGTCGTTAGAGTCTGTCTCATACTCAAGCCATGCACCACGGTTTGGAATAACAGTACAAGAATACAGGGTCTTTCCGAGCTTATCATGAGCAATTCCGTAATAAATACCAGGAGAACGAACTAACTGACTGACAATAACTCGCTCTGCACCGTTGATTACGAATGTACCGGTCTCTGTCATTAAAGGCAGATCACCCATGAAAATTTCATGCTCATTAATCTCATCTGTCTCTTTGTTGTGAAGTCTGACTTTAACCTTTAAAGGAGCTGCGTATGTTGCATCTCTTTCCTTGCACTCAGGAATTGTATACTTTACATCATCTTCGCATAATGTAAAATCCACAAAATCAAGACTAAGCTTTCCGCTGTAATCTGTGATTGGAGAGATATCCGCAAAAGCTTCCTTGAGACCTTCGTCTAAGAACCACTGATAAGAATCCTTCTGGACCTCAATCAGATTTGGCATCTGCAGAACCTCTTTTTGTCTTGAGTAACTCATACGCATGCTTTTTCCGGATGTGACCGGACGTATTCTGTTTTTCTCCATTGACGTTTCACCTCTCGTTTTTATTTTAATCTAGCAAGTATCTAGATAATGATTCAAAAACCACCCCAGTTACTATATCTTGTGGTTTTTCTCTTGTGCACATATTTGTGAATGCATTTTAGTGTAATTTACCTATTGACAAATTTGCATCATTTAAAAAATTGCATAAAAATGCCACTGCACCACAATAGTGCAACGTATACTATACAACAAATCCGACACGAATGCAAGTGTTTTTTTATTTTTTGTAAAATATTCAAAGTATTTACGCAATAATTTTACAGAGCATCGGATAGGCTACGAGCGGAGGTCCCAAAAATGCTCAGGCATTTTCGGGACGCGCTCCGACTGTCGCGCAATAAAAACATAAAAAAGAGCCAAGGCGCAAATAGAATTTGCCCTTGGCTCTTTTTTATGTTTTTACTCCGCTCGTAGCCTATCCGACTATTTAAGAGTAACCTTAGCACCCTCTGCCTCAAGTTTAGCCTTAGCATCCTCTGCTGAAGCCTTGTCAAGCTGCTCTTTGATAACCTTTGGTGCGCCATCAACAGCGTCCTTAGCCTCTTTAAGTCCAAGACCTGTGATCTCACGAACAACCTTGATAACCTTAACCTTGTTTGGTCCAACCTCTGTAAGCTCTACGTCGAACTCAGTCTTCTCCTCAGCTGCTGCTCCGTCAGCTCCTGCTGCTGCAACTACAACACCTGCTGCTGCAGAAACACCGAACTCTTCTTCACAAGCTTTTACTAAATCATTTAACTCTAATACGCTTAACTCTTTGATAGCATCAATAAACTCTGCTGTTGTTAACTTTGCCATTATAATTTCCTCCATTTAAAAATTTAATTATGATAATAAGGTTCAAATATAATATTTGAATTATTCTGCTGCTGGAGCTTCCTCTGCAGCATCCTCTGCTGGTGCTGCCTCTACGGCTGCATCTGCAGCGCCACCCTGCTCTGCGATCTGATTGAGTACACGAGCAAGATTTGTGATAGGTGACTGAATGCTTCCAAGTAATTTTCCAAGAAGCTCATCTCTGCTAGGTACAGCGGAGATTGCCTTCATACCCTCAGCATCATAAAATGTTCCCTCAACTACACCTGCTTTAATCTCTAAAGCCGGAGCTGTTTTAGCGAACTTAGCTAAGATTCTAGCTGGTGCTGTTGCATCCTCTGTTGATACAGCGAATGCGCTTGGTCCTTCAAGGACATCCTTTAATCCCTCGAACTCTGTTCCCTGGATTGCACGGTTTACTAAAGTATTCTTGTATACCTTGTAAGTTACACCGGCTTCTCTTAACTGTTTACGTAACTGAGTATCCTCTGCTACTGTGAGTCCTAAGTAATCAACAACTACTACTGACTGTGCACCATTGATAACACCGGAAATCTCATCTACGATTGGCTGTTTAAGTTCTACCTTTGCCACGATTCATTTACCTCCTTTTAGATTTTCGCATAAAAGACATGAGGTATTTGATTTATTAATCAAAGAAACCCTCCTGCCTGTCGACAGAAGGGTACAAGTCAAAATTCAAGATAAATCTCGAAAATTCCCTCGGTAGGTTCTACGTTTACGCCTTGCGGCACCTACTGTCTTCGGCAATATGCATTGCAATTATATCAAACTATATTACGGATGTCAATTACTTTCCGCAAAACTTTTGCTTGGCGTTTGATAGGTCTTGTAAATTGTTTTACTGTAACTGTTTAACTATCTTACTGTGTAATCTTAACCACGTTTAACTTAACGCCAGGTCCCATTGTAGATGTAAGAGTTGCGCTCTTAATGTACTGACCCTTTAAGCTAGCAGGTTTTGCTTTATTAATTGCACCCATAAGAGACTGGAAGTTGTCGTTTAACTGCTCGTCTGTGAAAGATGCTTTTCCAACTGGCACATGGATAATGTTTGTCTTGTCCAATCTGTACTCAATCTTACCGGCTTTGATATCGTTAACAGCTTTTGTTACATCCATAGTAACTGTTCCTGCCTTTGGGTTTGGCATTAAGCCCTTTGGTCCAAGGACACGTCCTAAACGACCAACAACACCCATCATATCAGGTGTAGCAACTACAACGTCGAAGTCTAACCATCCCTCGTTCTGGATCTTTGGAATTAACTCCTCGCCTCCAACGAAGTCAGCTCCTGCTGCCTGTGCCTCGTCAACCTTAGTTCCCTTAGCGAAAACTAAAACCTTAACTGTTTTTCCTGTTCCGTGTGGTAATACAACCGCACCACGGATCTGCTGCTCTGCGTGACGTCCGTCGCAGCCTGTTCTAAGATGAAGCTCGATTGTCTCGTCAAATTTAGCTGTAGCATTTTTCTTTACGATAGAGATAGCGTCAGCAACATCGTACTGCTCTTTCTTATCAAATGCCTTAACAGCGTCTTGATACTTCTTTCCTCTTTTCATGAAAAAATAACCTCCTGGTGGTAATATCGGGAGAGGGCCCTCCCACATTTACGTTTCTTTGTTATTATTTTGGGTTGCATAAATTTGCAACTATTTTAGGGGTATGTTGGCTTCGCTAAGTGTTAGTCAACCACTTCAACACCCATTGATCTTGCTGTACCAGCGATCATGCTCATCGCAGACTCAAGTGAAGCTGCGTTTAAGTCAGGCATCTTAAGCTCAGCGATTTCCTGAACCTGTGCCTTTGTGATCTTAGCAACCTTCTTCTTGTTTGGCTCGCCTGAACCAGACTGAATCTTGCAAGCTTTCTTGATTAATACCGGAGCAGGTGGAGTCTTAGTAATGAAACTGAAACTTCTGTCTGCATATACAGTAATAACTACAGGGATAATTAAGTCGCCCTGATCGGCTGTCTTTGCATTAAACTGCTTTGTGAACTCTACGATGTTTACACCGTGCTGTCCAAGTGCAGGTCCAACTGGAGGAGCTGGAGTTGCCTTTCCAGCAGGGATCTGCAATTTAATGTATCCTTCTACTTTCTTTGCCATTTGGAATTGCCTCCTTAATTTGTTTTCTTAACATCTGCGAAACTTACTTCTACCGGTGTCTCGCGACCGAACAGTTCTACATTGATTGTAACTGTCTGCTTGTGATAATTCATAGCTGTGATAACACCGACTGTATCCTTCCAGACACCGCCGATAACGACTATCATGTCACCCTCAGCAAAATCAACTACCACGTTTTCCGTCTTAATACCCAAAGGTCTCATCTCGGCTTCTGTGAGAGGAACCGGTTTGCTTCCCGGACCTACAAATCCAGTTACGCCTCTGGTATTTCGTACAACGTACCATGTATCATCATTCATAATCATATGAATAAGAACATAGCCTGGAAACATCTTCTTGGAAACCTGTTTACGAACACCGTTCTTCACCTCTGTGACGTCCTCCAACGGAACACGTACTTCAAGGATCTGGTCCTCAAGATGTCTGTTTTCGATTGTTTTGTCAATATTAGCTTTGACTTTGTTTTCATAACCTGAATAGGTATGAACTACATACCAGTTCGCTTCTGTCATAATCACTTTGCCTCCGTTTTAAAAATGTAAACCAATAAGGAAATCTACGCCCTGCTGGATACCCCAGTCAAGAAGCGCAATAATAAGACCGGTAACTACTGAAACCGCCAGCACTGCAACGGTCTGTCTGATGACCGATTGCTTCTCAGGCCAGATAATCTTCTGAAATTCAGCTTTCAGACCTGAAAACCAGCTTGTTTTTGGAGCCTTTTCGACTTTTTCATTTTGTCCCATAATGTACTCCTTCACTCAGTTCCTAGACTATTTTGTTTCCTTGTGCATTGTATGAGTTCTGCAGAATCTACAATACTTCTTGGTTTCCATTCTGTCCGGATGAGTTTTTTTGTCCTTTGTCATGTTGTAATTACGACGCTGACATTCTGTGCACGCTAATGTAATCTTTGTACGCACGACTTCCACCTCCGTTTAAATTCTTTGTTGTTTGTACCCTTAAAAAAAGGCATAAAAAAAAGACCTATTTCCAAGCCTGTATACTATATCACAGTTGAGCCGTAACCGTCAAGAGCTATTTTAAAATTTATTGTAAATTCTTTTGAACAGTGCCGCTGTCTGCACTTTTTTGTGTATCCGGCAGCAATTAATTTTTATAAATCTTAAAGATACATAATTAAATATAGTACATTTATCTGAATTTTTCAAGTATTTTGTTGTTGTAAATCCTCAATTATGACGATATAATATATGTGTATAAGTAGGATTTGATAATTAAAAATTTTACATAGCTTATTATAGCTGCAGTTAAGCATTAGTAATCGCAGCTATACAATATAATATTTAAAGGATTACCATTTAACGGATTAAACGATTTTCACGGATGAAAGGAGGGGTCTTTATGGCAAAGATAGACAGTGCCTATGCTTACTATGCCAGCACTTATGCCAATAAAGAGGTATCGCGCTATGATTCGCACAAGAAAAGCGACCTGCGCAAGATATACAACAGAATAATAAAGACAAATAAAGAGTCCCCTCTGTACAAGATTTCCAATATGTCCGAGGCCAAGAAATATGCTATCGATATAAAGGAAAGCTCTAAGGCCATCTTAAATGCCGTGGATTCGCTTTCTGATAAATACGCAGACTCCTCTGACTCCTTCCAGAAGAAGGTTGCGGAGTCATCTAATGAGGATGCTGTAGGCGTGCGCTACGTGGGTGACGGCTCAGAGAATAAAGGAGCAGACGGCTTTGGTATAGAGGTCAGGCAGCTCGCCGCACCACAGGTCAATACCGGCAGCTACTTAGACAGCAAGGCCCTGTCCTTTATACCGGGCAGCTATTCTTTTGACATAAATACCAATGCATCATCCTATGAGTTCCAGTTCGGAGTGAGCACCGGTGAAACAAACGGCGAGGTGCAGGACAAGCTCAAGAGGCTCATAAACGCATCCGGTCTTGGCATCGAGGCAGACATAGTCCATGATGACTCAGGCAAGGCAGCGCTTCAGCTTACATCAATGCAGACAGGTCTCAGCGAGACTGAGGATTCTCTCTTTAGTGTGGCTCCGTCAGCTAACGCAGAGTCCATAAGCATGATGAAGCAGCTGGGTATTGATAAGGTATCATCCCCTGCCCACAACTCTGACTTTTCGCTGAATGGCACCGCGCACTCATCCTTGTCCAACACCTTTACCATCAATAATACCTTTGAGCTCACGCTCAAAAAGCCGACCACAGATACAGGTGCCGCAGCCATCGGTTTTAAGGCCAATTCCGATGCAGTTGCCGACAATGTGCAGACTCTGGTTGACGCATACAATAAGATGATAGACGTGGCAGATGATTATTCAGTGAACGACTCTGCAGATGCCACAAGGCTGCTTCGTGATATAAGCTCCATCACAAAGGGCTCACAGTCAAAGCTTTCCTACATCGGTCTCATGACAGACGATGACGGCAAGCTCACTATTGACCGCGATATCCTCGCCGGTGCGCTTAGTCCGGACAGAGCTGATGACACCTTCAACACTCTTACAGCACTAAAGGATGCAATAGGTGACAAAGCAAAATCTGTGACAGTCAACCCTATGAACTATGTGCAGAAGGTTGTTGTGGCATATAAGAATCCCGGACACAATTTCAACACACCATATATTTCGTCAATTTATTCAGGCATGATGCTTGACAGCTACGCATAAACGGCTGTTGTACCAAATCAGTACAACAGCCGTTATTTTATATTTTTTATAATAGTGGCTGCAGATCTCCCACCATTTTTTCCTCAAGCGTCCTGAGCCTCTCTGCAATTGCCACACTCTTTGAATCAGCATCGCGATATTCATTGAGACTGCCGCTGATTGTCTCTATGCCCATATTACAGCCCTCCGTCAGTAGTTTTGCTGCCTGGGACTGATCATCATTCACTGCCATCTTCATTGCTGTCTGCAGCTTCGCAGCCATCTTTGCAAACACACCCGGTTCCTTAATATCTGCACCTGCTTTGTCAAGCATATCCCTGCAATCCACTGACAGCCCGGTGTGCTCATCATAGTACTTGTCTATCAGCTCACGAAGCTGCTTGTCATCTGTGTGTTCTCTTATATCGTCCATGCTCTCAAGTGCCATCTTACAGCCAGCTATGCAATCCTGAAGCAAGAGCACCGAATCATGATTTTCTATATTTCTGCTCATAAAAACCTCCATACTTCTTTTCTATTTAGTATGGAGGTTTTCATGAAAAAATATTCACTACACAATCGGAAACTCAAGCTTCACCCAAAACTTCCCATGTTCCCTTTTAAAGCTCATGCTTCCATTCATGCGCTGCATCATCGCATCCACGCTCTTAAGCCCTATCCCGGCACTTTTAAGAAGTGTTTTATTGTCACATACACCATTGCCAATTTCAACGCTAAATGTTTTTTTCGTAAAAGCTGTTTTCATAACAACAGGCTTTTTATTGTCCGCATATTTATATATATTATCCGTCAGATTGGAAAATATTCTGGTCAAAAATGCCATATTAACAGCAACCTTTACCTGCTTAAAGCTTATTCCTTCTGCATCAACCTCATAATTACTTTTCATAAGCTGAGCACACACATCTGAGAGGTAATCTCCAAATATATACTCAACATCCATTGATGCATCCAATTCAATAGGTCTTTGTGAACCGGCAATTGAGAAATCCAGCAGATTGTCTACCTGAGTCCTGATATCCAATACCTTTTCACTTATAAAATTAAGATTTTTCATATTCTCGGCATATGCTTCGTTCTCCAGTTTCATTACATCAACATATGTCATAACACCAGTCAATGGCGTACGCAGGTCATGAGCCATATTACGCATCAGTTCATCCTTTTCCTGTCGCGCTTTTTTCTCCTGTTCCTGTGATGCTTCAAGCTCTGTTTGGTAGCCCGCTATAATTTTTCTGATGCGTAAATACACAAATACGATTCCCAGCATAAGAGATAATCCCACATCAAAAATCATTAAAGCTATATAATATTTTATCGTAAATCCTGTATATATAAATACTTCCGCTTCTATATCGGTGAACTGGACAGGCAGCTGATAGCTTCCTGTAAATCGGTAATCATACATATTTTTAGCCGGAGATATAAGCTTATCTACATTTGACTTGTTGTATATTACCTTTCCCTCTTCCTTAACACTATAAAACGAAACATCATGCTCCGACATCCATTCATCATATTGCTCGACATCTGTAGTACTTATATCATTATCAGTCACATATTGTTGAAACTCATCTATATATGGCTTTTCGTTATAGTAGATCAAAGTTGTACCTTCAATATAATTGTTCAACAAATCAATTCCCAGATCGTATAATATTCCAAAAACGACACATGTCCCTATAATCGCAATTGCAAATGTCAAAAACAGCTTTTTCTTTACCCTCTTTAAATCATCTCTCAAAACGGTATCCTCTTCCCCATTCTGTGTGTATGCATGCATCGCCGCATGCCTTTATAAGCTTATTCCTAAGATTTTTAATGTGTACCATAACAGTATTCTTTGCATTATAGGTAAAAGCCTCATCCCATACCATCTCGTATATCATCTCAATCGTATATATCCGGTTCGGATTTTTCATGAGCAATTTTAATATCTCATATTCCTTTCCGGTTAATTTTATCTCATTATCATTAAACTCAACCTTGTTTCGATTCGTAAACAGTTTAAGTCCATCTATCTCTATAGATTCATCCTTGTTTGTGCGATTTGCACTTCCGCTGTCATATACCCGATATCGTCTGATAAGAGCTTTAACCTTTGAAATAAGCTCCATGTTTGAAAATGGCTTAGTCATGTAATCGTCACCGCCCACTTCAAGCCCTTCCAGCTTATCCAGCTCTTCCGATTTTGCTGATAAAAACAATATCGGAACACTGTGTCTTTCACGCATTCTCCTGCAAGTTTCAATGCCGTCCAACTGCGGCATCATTATATCCATTATTACAAGGCTGAACGATTCATCTATTTTTTCCAAAGCCTCCATACCGTTTTGTGCAATTACCACACTATAATGCTGCAATTCAAGAAGCTTTTTTATGCCACTGTATACTGTTTTATCATCCTCAACAACAAGAATTTTGTCCATTATATGCTCCTATCATATTATACATGTTTATTACATCAAAAAGATTATACCACATAACCGCTCCTAATTATTCCTTAATGTGCGCAAACCCTTATTAGCATAAATACAGCTTCCAATCATAGTTATTAAAATAACGCTAATTTCCAAAAGCCCGATTCTATACACAAATTGCCAGATATTCATTTCAAAGTTCCATATATCAAGTGAAAAGCTTTTTTGAAAATTTGAAATCTCACAAAATTCAACAAAGTATTTAAAAATATTGACAGAAAATCTATTAAGCAGTCCCAATGTCAATATTCCTGCACCCACAAGTGCCGGAACAGTTATCATCAAAATCTCATATAACAGAATTTGAATTGTCCTAAATTTTCTCTGTCCAAGTGTATTGTATATTGCAATCATTTTTGAGTGTCCCTTAAGCCATAAAACGGTCAGTAACGACATAACCACAACACATACAATATACATAACGCTCAACGTCACACTTGTCATACTTTTTAACATTGATATTACATCTGTCATTTGCAGTTCTTCATTCAGAACCTGATTTACAACTGCCGAATTCGGAACATTTTGAAACATTTTACTCATATCATCATATAAAAGTGATGTACTTTTATAGTCTTTGCTGAAAAAATTCATCCCATAACAGCTTGCTTCATTGTTTAATTCAACATACGAATTATAATCAGTGAATACTATACTGTTAGCTACTTCTTTATAGTAGCCATCGCTCACCTGTGTCTTTGGAGTATTTATTACAGTATAAATCCCAATTACCTTAATACTGATTGTATTATTTTCATACTGTATAGATACATTACTGCCAATTGACAGGTTATTTTCAGAAGCGAGCTTATCTGATATCATTGCCCCTTTATCACCTGACATCGGATATTTTCCTTTTGAAATTTTAAAAATACCACTACTGAAATATTCATTGTAAGAAGTATTTATATTTCCACTGACATATATTTTATTTTTTTCAAAATCGCTTTGTTTTTCTGTATATGGTACATTTTCAAAATCTACTGCTTCACATATAATATCACTTGTAAATGCATTATTATATCCTACAACATTTTTATTATTATCTGCATATTCTAAAATATCTTTCCAATCATCTAAAGTAGAAAAATCGTCTAATTCAACAAGAACACAACATCCCGCCATATCTGCAAAAGATTTGTAAAAGCTCTCTATTGCTGAATCTAGAAATGTTGCAATTCCGCAAAATAGTGTCAGTACAAATATGCAAACAGCAATTAGTATATTCCGTCCCGGTCTCCCTAATAATTCTTTGCATGCCTGCCACCATTTATTCCTCATCGTCATCTCCCATTTCATAGCAAATATCACATTTTTTCTTTACATAATCCGAGTGGGTTACTACTATAACACATCTGTCCTGTTCATGAGCTATCTGCTGTAACAATTCGACAATTTTTCTTCGATTTTCTTTATCCAGATTTCCTGTAGGCTCATCTGCCAGAATATATTTTGCATCTGTTATCAACGCCCTCGCTATTGCAACTCTTTGCTGCTGTCCACCTGACAATTCCGTAACCTTTCGGGTTATCTGACTATCATCAAGTCCAACCATTACAAGGCTGTCTCTACACATTTTTATCAATTCTTTTTTGGGTACATCAGGTAAGCTTATCTGGGCTGCAACCATTACATTTTCAAGGGAAGTCATATAATCAAATAACTGATAATCCTGAAAAACCAATGATATACTGTTTTGGCGCAGTTTTCTTCCACCAATATTTTGTATATTTTCTCCATCCAGCAAAATTTCCCCCTCATCCGGTTTTTCTAAACCGGCAAGTAACGATAAGCACGTTGTCTTTCCTGAACCTGACGGACCAAATATTCCATACATTTCTCCTATTTCAAATCTGTATGTAACTTTATCCAGTACATGCACAATTTCCTTCTTTGATTTATATGCATACGATACATTAATCATTTCCAACATATTTACCACTATCCCTTCGAATTTAACAGTTTCTTTGCATTTTCTTCAACAGTTGTTACAACAGGCAGTACCATAAATGCAATCCAATTAACCAACGAAATTATTAATAGAATTATAATGTTTTTCAGAGTAAAAAAAGCACTCATTTCTATACGTACCTCAAAGCCTTGAAATATTCCTGGTATATCATATCCACCTATAGCTCTGTCTGTACTATTAATTATGACATTCTTACCTATACCACTTATAATGCTACATATTAAATCGCCAAGCACACAGTATAATAGCGCACCCAAAAGTAATCCACTAATTGCATATATCATTCCTATAAATGCAAATCTACCTATACACCATTTTCTTGACCTTCCGAGTACCATAAAAAGTCCTGTATCTTTTTGGTATTGGATAGTATAAAACGAGAAAACGATTAACAAAATAATTTCACCCATTATAATTATCATCCAGCAAATTATTTTTGATGTTTTTCCCATCAATCCTACGACTTTACATTCTGAATCGAGATAATTAGAAGTATTATCATATATCTCCACATTATCTCCATACATTTTCTTTAATTGTTTTTTTACTGCATCTATATGCTCTATCTTATCAATATACACTTCGCTTCCCGTTGACGCTGTGTACTCTAACCCTAGTAACTCTACAATATAATCATAATCTACATATATAGAATTATATGGACTATGTATGTATACCGAGGTTCCCTCTTCATTTGAATCATATATTTCGAAATCACTGTCCACTTTATAAATTCCGCATATTTGTAAAGACGTTGCCTCCGATTGGTCTCCTATAGTATATTTAACTTCATCCCCTACCTTAAGGTTATTTTTTTTCGCATATCGCTGTTCTACAATAATTCCTTTATTTTCATATGTTGGAAATTCCCCTTCAATAAGAGATACATTTTTTTCCCATGAAAACAGGCTATATTGCTGCACATCCATATTTGCAACAATCACCATTTTGTCAGCCCGATTGCGCACATCTTTATTCTCCGGATCTATTCCTTTATGTTCCTTTACATTCTCTGTATCCACCGGATCTGCAATCAGCTCTCTCCACGCCCCCAGTCCTGTTACATATTTCACTTTTCTGATTTCATCATAATCACTCTTGGTAAATCCTCCATTATCATCCTCAATTACTAATGCAGCCCCATTATATAAATATGCATCTCTCTCAGATTTTTCCGAGGCATTGCTTAATAGCAGGCCAATAATTTCACCCAGAATTATTGTCGCGATGATCAGTATGATAATCAAAGATTTTATTTTATTTCTTTTTATATATATAATAGCTGTTTCTATCATATCCCATCTCCTCAATTATTTTACTATTGCCGTTTCAGATATCCTTTTAAGTTTTTGGATTTCAACATCGGCATCAAAGAAAAGATATTTACCATTCATATACACCAGATTTGCAACTGCTTTATCATCCTGATACAAGGTAATATAACCATCATCGTTCCATTTCCAGATTCCCGTTTCAACCTTATCAGTATTCTCTATCTCCATTTCATATTCACCATGTTTTTCATCGTTATCATGTATAATGGCTAATTTATTGGTACTCTTAACATTTTGATACTCTGAAAAATCAAAAGTTCCATAATAAAGTCCCACCGTCACATTATTTTTTTGCTGCATTATGCTATATGTAATCAGCACACTCATTGCGCAAATGCAAACAGCAAATACTACATAAGTAATAACTCGTTTTCTCATTATCTACCTTCTCCCTATTGTTTAATCAATGTTGGCTTTATCCTTACGGTTTCATAACTCTTACTATATACTGATGCTTTCCCCCAACTTGACCATTTTCCATTTTGCTTTGTTCTATACTGTATCAACATCACAGTTGGTTTGACTTGCTTATTTAGTGCCAATTTATAATAACCTTTTCCTGTAGCCTTAACAGCAGCTCCGAATGTTCCCGTTGTAATTTTTCCCAATGGTATTCCTAATGAAACAGAACCTATTCCATATGCAACTCCTACAGATAATGAATATGTAGATCCACCTGACTCACTATAGTATAACATATCTCCATTTTTTAGATAAGTACTTTTTGTTGATTGTCCTGAAACATAATGATTTCCAGTCCATTGTGTTGACTTAACTATTGTGATAAATCTATATTGCTTATTACCAGTGTTATCATAATTATATGCCCCTCTGTATGATGTAGTATCAGCCAAAACATTACTTTTTACATTTACCCACTATCCTTCATTATTTAAATACCCATATATCTGATCATATGTCACCAGCGATACATTTCCCATTTTTCCGGCTTCCTCAATACACCCTTGGGTAAATCCTTTTTTTGCGAATAAAAATAAATGGACATTCTCATATCTAAACAATCTGCTTCTCTTTTTCAGCTTTTCGAGCACTTTTACATCCACATTTTCATTTATCCACTTACATTCTCCAAACAATGCAGTGCTTTTATCCTGATCACCCATTATATCAATTTCTGTCTGTATTCTCTCTTGTGGATCTGTTCCCCACCATCGTCCAAGATTGCTAAATTCCACAGGTGCTTTCCCATCAAGCAGCAATTTCCACAGATACTGCATACATATTTCTTCAAATATCCTGCCCATATAATCTGACAGATTGGGAGCAATTCTTTTATACGCAAGTTCTGTTGCACCTCTGCTAATGATAGAATTATTATCAGGTATAAACCTATACCAGAATCTAAACATATTATCAGCTATTGCATATATTGATTTTCTGGACTCCTTTTCGCCATATGGGGTTTCTTTCCGTATTAAGCCAAGATTAATCAGATTTTTCATATACTGTGAGCATACACTTGTCGTTTCGCCTATCTTGGTTGCGATTTCCGACATACGGGAGCTGCCTGTTGCTACTGCTGTTATTATTGCATTATATACAGCAGGTTCACGGACTTCCTGCTTTAACAGATTTTCAGGTTCCTCAAATATTGCCGATGCTGGGTTGAGGAACACATTTTTTATATTATCCTCTACACTCATGCTGTCATTCATCTGTAAAAGATATCGTGGAGTACCACCAACAATACCATATATCAGAGCCATATCCTCTGCTGAAAATCCGTTGAAATATTTGCAGCTATCCTCAAAATCAAACGGAAGTATCTTCATCTGGGCGGTTCTTCTGCCATACAAAGGCGCCTTATACGCCAGCACATTATCTTCCATGTAAGACATAGATGAGCCACATAATATAAGCATCATTTTAGAATTATCTTT
>ERZ1106919.936-NODE-936-length-21394-cov-4.227096_pt1 | contig 21394 bp, 19 predicted proteins | sample MGYA00403654_ERZ1106919 | MGnify/ENA primary metagenome ERZ1106919 (study PRJEB35170, sample SAMEA104062450) | human gut metagenome | biome: human gut; feature: human-associated habitat; material: faeces | place: Denmark | collected 2012-10-08 ... | reverse complement strand
TTCGTAGATAATGTCCAGTCTGTCCCAGGCACGTTTCAAGCGAAGGTCGCTGCGGACAATACCTACATACGTACTCATAATCTGATTCACTTCCTTCATGCTCTGTGTGATGAGTACCATTTCTTCCGGTGAGCGGGTACCTTCATCGTTCCATTCGGGGATGTTCTCGTTGTAGGAATATTGGTCGATGACTTGCAGACTGTGCTTGGCAGCTGCATCGGCATATACCACGGCTTCAATCAAAGAGTTGGAAGCCAGGCGGTTACCGCCGTGCAGTCCTGTGCAAGAACACTCTCCTACTGCGTATAGACGCTCGATAGAAGACTGTCCGTTCAGGTCTACCAGGATACCGCCGCAGAGATAATGGGCGGCCGGAGCTACCGGGATATAATCTTTAGTGATGTCGATGCCCAGACTCAGGCATTTCTCGTAGATATTGGGGAAATGTTTCTTTGTTTCTTCCGGATCTTTGTGGGTGACGTCCAAATAAACATGATCGTCTCCGCGATTCTTCATCTCGTTGTCAATGGCACGTGCCACGATGTCGCGCGGGGCAAGCGAGAGACGCGAGTCGTATTTCTGCATGAATTCCTTGCCGTCCATAGTACGGAGTACGCCACCGTAGCCGCGCATTGCTTCCGTAATCAGGAAAGAAGGACGGTCACCCGGATGATAAAGGGCGGTGGGGTGGAACTGCACAAATTCCATATCTTTCACCGTACCTTTGGCGCGGTAAACCATAGCGATGCCGTCCCCCGTGGCGACTAGCGGATTGGTTGTGGTCTTGTAGACGGCTCCCACTCCACCGGTGGCCATCAAAGTCACTTTGGCAAGATAGGTATCTACTTTTCCGGTCTTCGGATCGAGGATATAAGCACCGTAGCATTTGATGTCCGGTGTCTGGCGGGTAACGGTGACTCCCAGATGATGTTGGGTCAGGATTTCAATAGCAAACTGGTTCTCGATTACCGTGATATTGGGATGCCGTTGCACGGCTTTGATCAGGCTATCCTGTATTTCAGCTCCCGTATTGTCTTTGTGGTGAAGGATACGGAATTCAGAGTGTCCCCCTTCGCGGTGCAGGTCAAATTCGCCTTTCTCATTTTTGTCGAAGTCCACTCCCCACTTGATTAGTTCCTCAATTTGTGCGGGAGCTTCACGCACTACTTTCTCCACTGCGGCACGGTCGCTGATCCAGTCGCCGGCGTTCATGGTGTCTTCAATGTGTTTGTCGAAATTGTCTACCAGCAGGTTGGTCACAGACGCTACCCCACCTTGTGCGAAGTACGTATTGGCCTCTTCCAGCCCACTTTTACAGATAAGAGCAACTTTACCTTTGTGCGCTACTTTGAGCGCAAAACTCATACCGGCAATTCCGGAGCCGATAACGAGGAAATCGAATTTTCTTACCATAATCTTGTTATTTCTCACCGCAAAGCTACAAAATAAGTTACTTCGTTGTACTTTTCGTTGTCACTAATTCATAAAATTGCTACCTTGCAGGCAAAAAATTGACAAAATGAATCGAATTTTTCATGCCCGCATTGCCTGGTACCACTATTTTCTGTTGCTGGTGCTTACTGTAAATGCCGTCGGCGCTTTGTGGTGTAAATATATCTTGCCGGCAGTGCTGTTGATGCTTCTGCTTATTGTAGTGATCGAACAGATTATTCATACGGTTTATACCGTGTCTGCCGATGGCAATCTGGAGATATCTATGGGACGGTTTATCCGTAAAAAAGTAATCCCCATTGCCGAAATTACCGCTATCAGGAAGTATCATTCCATGAAGTTCGGAAAGTTTTCGGTGACGAACTATGTGTTGATAGAGTATGGAAACGGGAAGTTTGCCTCGGTAATGCCTGTCAAGGAACATGAATTTGTGGAGTTGATTAAAAAGAAAATGGAACAATAAATTCTATATCTATGAAATACCAAGTTATTATCATCGGTGGCGGTCCCGCAGGATATACAGCTGCCGAAACTGCCGGTAAAGCCGGTTTGAGCGTATTGCTGATCGAGAAAAACAGTCTGGGCGGTGTCTGCCTGAATGAAGGATGTATCCCGACAAAAACATTGTTGTATTCGGCCAAGACTTATGACAGTGCGCGGCATGCCTCGAAATATGCGGTGAATGTTTCCGAAGTTTCCTTCGATTTGCCTAAAATCATTGCCCGTAAAAGCAAAGTAGTGCGCAAGTTGGTATTGGGTGTCAAAGCGAAGCTGACTTCCAATAATGTAACGATGGTGACGGGAGAGGCACAGATCATAGATAAGAACACTGTTCGCTGCGGTGAAGAAACCTACGAAACGGAAAATCTGATACTGTGTACGGGTTCCGAAACTTTTATCCCTCCTGTTCCCGGTGTGGAAACGGTGAATTACTGGACACATCGGGATGCGCTGGATAGTAAGGAACTGCCTGCTTCTCTGGTTATTGTCGGTGGTGGAGTAATCGGTATGGAATTTGCGTCATTCTTTAATAGCCTGGGTGTGCAAGTGACGGTAGTAGAGATGATGGATGAGATTCTGGGGGGAATGGATAAAGAACTGTCCGGCCTGCTCCGTGCCGATTATGCGAAGCGGGGTGTTAAGTTTTTGCTCAGCACTAAAGTTGTCGCTTTATCACAGACGGAAGAAGGTGCGGTGGTTTCGTATGAGAATTCGGAAGGAAATGGTAGTGTTACGGCAGAGAAACTATTGATGAGCGTCGGACGTCGTCCCGTGACAAAAGGTTTCGGACTTGAAAATCTGAATCCGGATAAAACCGGGCGTGGTGCTATCAGGGTCAATGAGAAGATGCAGACTTCATTGCCCGGTGTCTATGTTTGCGGTGATCTGACAGGGTTCTCTTTGCTGGCTCATACAGCTGTTCGTGAAGCGGAAGTGGCTGTGCATACTATTCTGGGTAAAGAAGACGCTATGAGTTATCGCGCTATTCCGGGAGTGGTCTATACAAATCCGGAAATTGCCGGAGTCGGTGAGACGGAAGAATCGGCCTCATCAAAAGGCATTACTTATCAGGTAGTGAAACTTCCGATGGCTTATTCCGGTCGTTTCGTTGCAGAGAATGAAGGAGTGAACGGGGTTTGCAAGGTACTGCTGGACGAACAGGAACGGGTGATTGGTGCACACGTACTGGGTAATCCTGCTTCGGAGATTATCACACTTGCCGGAACAGCTATCGAGCTTGGGCTGACTGCTGCCGCATGGAAAAAGATCGTTTTCCCTCATCCTACGGTAGGGGAGATTTTCAGGGAAGCGTTATAATGGTTGCATCGGTTTTGCCGCAAGTTATCAGGCACGGGGGGATTCTTCATTATGTGCTGATAGCTCCTGACGGCAAAAGCCAGGGCATATAGGGGTGGTTATGGAAAAGGACCACCTTTATTGCCATAAATTGTTTAGCATGAAGAAAAGTCTTTTATTAGCTGTTTTGTCAGTATGCCTTCTTCCCTTGTGGGGACAGGCAAATCTTTCCCAAATAGATTCTCTGGTCCGGAAAATGCTTCCCGAAGCGTCCGAAGTCGGCATATCCGTATATGACCTGACGGCAAAGAAATCCCTGTATACCTATCATGATACGAAACTTTCCCGTCCGGCTTCTACCATGAAGTTGCTGACTGCTGTTACGGCCCTCTCCCGTCCCGATGCGGACAATCCTTTCTGTACGGAAGTATGGTATGACGGCGTGATAGAACATGACACGTTGCAGGGCAATCTGTACGTTGTCGGCGGATTCGATCCGGAATTTGATGGTCTGATGATGGATTCATTGATAGAAGAAGTAATCACCTTCCCTTTTTCGGTTATCAGCGGACAGGTATATGGTGATGTTTCGATGAAAGACTCTCTTTATTGGGGACATGGATGGGCATGGGATGATACTCCGGAGGCTTATCAGCCTTATTTATCTCCATTGATGTTCTGTAAGGGTGCTGTAGAGGTGACGGTAGTTCCCGGTTCCCAGCAAGGAGATACGGCGAGTATATCCTGCAAGCCGGCATCTTCTTATTATACAATGACGAATCGGACCAAGACACGTACTCCTTCTGCCGGAAAGTATTCGTTATCGAGAGATTGGCTGACTAACGGGAATAATCTGACCGTAACAGGGAATGTTTCTACGTTTAGGAAGGATCTGGTAAACGTCTATGATTCAGGAAGTTTCTTTATGCATGCCTTTCTGGAACGTCTCCGTGCGAAAGGAATCGTAGTCCCCGAATCGTATGGTTTTACTGAATTACCGGCGGATGGAGTTGAACAAATGGCTCGTTGGGAGACTCCGGTACAGAAAGTGCTGAACCAGTTGATGAAGGAAAGTGATAATCTGAATGCGGAAGCGATGCTTTGCCGTATTGCGTCACAAGCCACCGGAAAGAAACATGTGACGGCGGAAGATGGTATTGTCGAAATTATGAAGCTGATCCGTAAACTTGGACACGATCCGAAGGACTATAAGATTGCGGACGGTTGCGGACTGTCTAATTATAATTACCTCTCTCCCGCCCTGTTGGTCGATTTCTTGAAATATGCTTATTCGCAAACAGATGTTTTTCAGAAACTGTATAAGTCTCTTCCTGTTGCCGGGATAGATGGAACGTTGAAAAACAGAATGAAGAATACTTCCGCATTCAGAAATGTCCATGCAAAGACCGGCTCATTTACTGCTATCAACGCGCTTGCCGGATATCTGAAGATGAAGAACGGACATGAAGTGGCTTTTGCTATTATGAATCAGAATGTGCTTTCGGCAGCTAAGGCAAGGGCTTTTCAGGATAAGGTTTGCGAGGTCATTATCGGGCGTTAATTCCGGTGAATGAAAAAGGCTGTTGATAGAAAAAGTGAATACCTGCTTAAAATAATGCTCTTTTATTTGAACGTTTGCTTTATTGGCGTGTATGCTTTGTCAGAACGGTTCTAATTAAGCAATGTTGAATTAAATAAAAGAGTAAACAATGAAAGCTATCAAATATCTGTTACTTATTATGCTGTGTTTTTACGGCGAACAGATTTATTCTCAAAAAAAAGCGGTCTGGGTGCCAGACTCTATTGCGTCTCAAATTTCTGTGATTCAGAATCAGGCCCGCGAGTGGAAACAGCACACCGATGAAAATCCAAAAGATGAGAAAGCATGGATGCGCTATGTACGAACGATCCAAACACTCAAATCGCTTACTCCCGGCGATAGCATCGAAAAGGAAATCAATGAAATGATGGTCAAAGTGAAGAAATACATACCTAATACTGCTACTTATGCTTTGATACAAAATATGATTTTGCCTTTTAGTAAAAGTGATATGAGTTTCGATGAAATCATGGATAAGTGGCCTGATGCTGTTATGCATTATCCTACTTATATGGCTCTGTCCTTTCATAATAAGAATAGGTTGAAGGATGTTTCTATCCGATGGTATCAATCAGGTACGTACCCTCTCCAGTCTTTGAATTATACCTATAATGAATTGATTTCTGCAGAAAAAGATGCGTTAATATTTACTGATGCTAATTGGACGTTGTTTGCAAGTTATCTGCTTCAATATGGAAAGGGATTGTTTAACGATAAGAAAGTGATCTTCTCTGCTTTGATGCTTACTCCGTTCTCAATGAATGAGCTGACAGAGGAACTGGGCATACCGGAATTCAAAGATGCTGATCCGGAGTTTTATAAAAGTAAAACTCCAACAATGACATTTGCCAATGAAATGAAAAAACGCATAGAACATATTGCCAAATATACCAAACGTCCCATTTATATTTCTGTTTCAACCAACGAAGCTGTGAAGAATTTATTGAAAGACCATTTATATGGTGAAGGGCTATTAATGAGATATTCTTCCAAACCTTATGATAATCTGGCTGTCATGCGTCGTAATTTCGAGAATACCTATTTATTGGATTACTTATATGAAACGTTTTATCCGGAGACACTGACAGATGTTTGTCTTGATCTTAAAGGAGTAAAAATGCTTAGCATCTATTATGTACCGGCTTTCAAATCTCTTCTTCAGTTTTATAAGGAGTCTGGTGATGTGACTCATTATGATAAGCTTTATTCTTTGCTGGAATCTATCGTTAAGAAAGCAGATTATTATAGTGATGAAGTGCGTGAGCGTTATCTGAAAAGTATTAATTTCTAAACTATCCCCATTAAAAAGATTGTGAAACAATTCATTTATATATTATTCCTGTTGGTAAGTTTTGGGCAGGCTTTGTTTGCTCAGTCTGTTGAGACAGAGCTATTAGAAGTTCGTTTGCTCGAAAGAATGCCTTTCCCGTTAGGAAAAGACTGGTATCAAGCTCAAAAAGAAGGTTGGAAAGCAGAAGTGATGAAGGATAAGAAAGATGTGCGGGCATGGGAAAACTATTTGTCTGCATGTGATGCCGAATATTGGGAAGAAACGGATTCACTACAGAAGCAGAAGCTGGATAAAGAACGCCACAAAGCTTTCAGAAAAATGCAGAAGTGTGTGCCCGATACCCGATTTTGTTACCAGCGTTTGCTGGATCAAGCAAAGGATAAAAAGAAGGAAGAGGTTCTTCTGCAAAAGCTTTTTTCTTTGAAGCGTACAAGTGAACTCGATTATGTGAATGATATTATACGTTGTCAGCGTGCAGGTCAGACAGATAAAATAAAGGAAATATGTAAAGAGTGGTACTCTAGCGGTTTATATTCTCATGATCTTTTGTCTTACTGTTATAATGAACTTGTCGGATTGCAGGAAAATGCAATATTTGTTTCTGGTGCTTATGCTACTTTATGTTATCATTATCTGCTTCAATATGGGGCAGGACTTTTTAAGAATGTTTAGATTGTAGATGCGGACGATTTTAATCATCCTTCTTCAGAAAGTGAATTTTGGAGAGAGATAGGAATGGATTCGGAAGAACTTCCTGATTGGAAAACAATGGCAGGTGGAAAATCTAAATCATGTTCATGGGATTCGGAAACTTCTCCTAAGTGGAAAGGAAGAAATAATCCGGGCGCATGGTATCTGACTGTTAAGAAAAACCGTCCGGTATATTATCCGCAGTTTACCTCAACTTCGTATTTGAAAGAACTGAAAGACAGCCTTTACTCGGAAGGACTAGTATTTCGATATTCTACAAAACCTTATGATAACTTAGCTGTGATTCGGAAGAATTATGAGCAGAAATATTTGTTGGACTGTTTGCGGCAACCTTTGGTTCAAAATTCCTCGGTCTATTTTTCCGGCATTAATTATTCAAAAAATTACATCGTATCTCTTTCTCCGCTTTTGCGCTTTTACGATGCAAGTGGCGATAAGAATCAAGCAATAAAGTTGCGGCACTTGTTACAGGGAATTTTAGATAGAAGAGAAGAGGACGAGATTGTGAGTGTGGAGAGAGCTGAGTTTAATAAGTTAATGAAGGCAGTTGCTGATCGTATAAAGAATATGATAAAACAGGGAACTACTACGGTTACTGTTAACAGTATTAAAGAGGAATACCAGCAACTAATTGATCCAGTGGAACCATGACATTATTCAGTTCTTTCAAACGCGACGAAACAGATGAACAGCTGATGGAACGCTTTGTATTCAGAGACAACGAGAAAGCATTCGAAGAGCTTTATTGTCGCTATGCTCCCCGCTTCAAAGGTTTCTTTATACGGATGCTGTCGGCGGACAGAGCATTGGCAGACGATTTCCTGCAAGAGTTGTTTCTCCGGATTTATGAAGCCAGAGGTAGTTATCAGCATGGAAAGCAGTTTTCTACATGGACTTTTTCGATGGCATATAATCTTTGCAAAAATGAGTACCGCCACCGTGACATAGTAGACGAGTACCGTTTGCAACAGTCGTATACGAATGAAGAAGATAGTTGCTCTTCACCTGAGTTTGAGGCTGTGCATGATCGGCAGGTTTTCGACCGGCAGTTGAAGAAAGCGCTTGCAGGATTGACAGACGAACAACGGGCGGCATATACGCTCCGTTATGAGGAAGAACTTCCGGTACAGGAGATTGCCCAAGTCCTGTGTTGTCCGGAAGGTACAGTAAAATCTCGCTTATATTATACTTTGAAAGTATTGCAGCGTTCTTTATCAGATTATAATCCCCAAAAATAGATGAATATGAAAAGTGATGATTTAGAAAGATTGGAAGAATCGCAGGAGATGCAACAGTTGATTCGCTCTGCTAAAGAGCAGTATGAGCAGGAAAAGTCTGCCCAGCCTCCGGTTCCTTATTCTGTCTTTGCACGGACTCTTAAAGAAAGGCAGAAAGGCGAAAAGATGGAAGTGAAGCAGAAGCCATTCGGCAGGGGCGTTCTCGGGGAGAAGCATAAATATGGAAAACGTTCGGGGATTTCTCCCTGGTGGTTGGTAGCTGCCTGTTTGCTGGGGTGTATCATTGGTTATGGTGTTTCCAATACCCCGGATAGTCGGGAGACCGCTACGGACAGGCTTGCTGTAACAGATACGGTGATCATTGTGCATGAGCGGGTGGATACCGTTTATCGGGAGGTAAAAGTGCCTTCCCAATCTTTGGTCGCTTCGCAAGCTGTCCCAAGATCTAAGGATACAAAACTTCCGGGAGAGCGTGTCGAGTCGGATCGAATAGAACGGGAATCAGAACCTGCTTTTATCTCTATCGAGTTCTTACAGCAACAACGAAATCTGCCGGACCCGGATAGTGAATGTTATGCTGCAAACGGAATGACGGTTGCCGAAGGCAACTATCCGTTTCATTTGTTGGCAACTGTTCCGTGCAAATAGTGTTTTCCTGTTGGAGGGATGATGTAGATATTATTTAGGTCCGGAGGGGGGATGGCTTAAGAGGTAAAAGGAGCTCTATAGGTCCATGTTTCTGTTTGCCGGCTTTTGCTCAATCAGTGACTTGGTAATCTTGCTCAATGACAAAGTTTATAGGAACAGACATACAGACTGCTACAGGACGCCCAAGTTGCATACCCGGTTTCCATCGTGGCATCGATTCGATGATGCGTAATGCTTCTTTATCTAAGCTGGCAGATACGCTTTTGGTAACTTTTGCATCGCTGACATATCCGTTTACGTCGATAGTAAATTCTACGGTGACTTGTCCCTCTTCTCCTGCCTGAAAAGCTTCTTCCGGGTATTGTATGTTTTTCTTGATAAATTCATCGAGCCCGCTTAATCCTCCCGGGAAGTCGGGATTGTTGATTATAACATTAATGAGCGTTTGCTCAGGCATATCTTCGGGCTTCACCTTAATAACTTGCTTTTTTCGAATAAATATATTATGAATTTGAAAAGTGTCCGGCTCCATTCGCACAAAAAGTTCCGATGGAAAATCTTTATTCAATTGTAACAGCACATCTTTCATACCTATATGTGAGAAATGGAGCGTCTCTTTATGTTTGGCTTCAATAGAAAAGCCTCCATTTATATCGGAAGAGGTGCTTCTGTCAGCTCCCGGAATATAGATACTGACATTGCGCACAGGTTCTCCTTTCAGATTGATTACCTTACCTGTGAACTGCTGAAATTCCCTTTTTTGTGCAAAAACGTCGTTTGTATTTGCAACGCAAATACAAACGACGAATGAAAGTATGAATGACAGACGTTTCATGCTTTATCTGGCATATTCAGCCCAATTCGTATTCTTCATATCCCCACTTTTGGCCAGTTCGGCGTGCATGCCAAGTGCAGCCTGAATAGCGTGCGGAGTTTGTGCTTTGCCGCCTGCCAGTTTGAGATAATCCCAAAGTAACTGTTTGTAGTCCGGGTGTGCACAGTTTTCGATGATAGCCTGTGCGCGTTCTTTCGGGCTTTTGCCACGAAGATCGGCTACACCTTGCTCGGTGATGATGATGTTCACAGAGTGTTCGCTGTGGTCGAGGTGGGACACCATCGGTACGATAGCACTGATTTTTCCTTCCTTAGCCACAGACGGACAAGTGAAGATTGAGATATAAGCGTTGCGGGTGAAGTCTCCCGAGCCGCCGATACCGTTCATCATCTTTGTACCGCCGATATGAGTAGAGTTTACGTTTCCGTACAGATCGACTTCGATTGCCGTATTGATAGAGATAATGCCGAGTCGGCGTACCACTTCCGGATTGTTTGAGATTTCCGACGGACGGAGAACCAGCTTGTCACGGAAGAAGTCCATATCATTGTAGATACCTTCCAGACAGTCATTAGTTACAGTCAGCGAACAAGCACTGCCAAACTTGATACGTCCTTCACGGATCAGACCGATCACAGAGTTCTGGATCACCTCCGTATACATTTCGAAAGCAGGAATCGTTTTGTCACGTCCCAGTGCACCGAGTACAGCGTTCGCAATGTTTCCCACTCCCGATTGCAAAGGAAGGAAGGTAGACGGGATGATGCCGCGCTTCATGTCGGCAGCAAGGAAGTCGGCAACGTTCTGGCCGATTTTGTCAGTCAACGGATCGGCGGCAGCGAATGAACGTGCTTCGTCCGGCCAGTTGGTTTCTACTACACCTACAATCTTCTTCGGGTCTACCTGGATATAAGGCAATCCGATGCGGTCACTCGGTTTGTAGATAGGAATTTCGCGGCGGTAAGGCGGGTCGAGCGGTTCGTACACGTCATGCAGACCCATGCAGGATTTGCTGTGTGCGGCGTTCAATTCAACGATGATCTGGTCGGCAAGGCGGCAGATAGTCGGAGAGATACCACCGGCAGCGGTCAGATAAATCTTTCCGTCCGGAGTCAGCTCACAGGCTTCGATGATTGCTACGTTTACCTTGCCCATAAAGCCATAACGTACTTCCTGTGCCATTTGTGACAGGTGAATGTCGTTGTAGGCGATCTCCCCGTTGTTCACGGCTTTACGGAAGTCGGAGTTGGTGGTATAAGGAGCGCGGTAGCGGATCGCTTTTGCACGTGACATAACGCCGTCGCAAGATTCTCCGGTAGATGCACCTGTGAAAATTCCTACTTGAAATGGGTTTCCCTTGGCATGTTCTGCTTCTGCAATTTTTGCGAGTTCAGCTGTAACAGCCTTTGCCGTTCCTGCCGGAGTAAATCCGCTCAGACCGATGTTGTAGCCATGTTTGATCAGGCTTGCAGCTTCTGCTGCCGAAATACGATTGAATGACATAAATAGTATAATTTCGCGTTAAATGCGGTTGATATTTGTTAGTTAATACTCAATGTTCAAAATACTTAAAAACTCATTACCGGTAATCTGGAAAGTTCATTACTTAATACTTGCGTTGCAGGATTTCTCCCCAGATAATAGCGCGTCGGGCTTCTTCTGCAGAATGGATTGAAAAATCTTCCTGGTTGCTGTTGTCCGTTTCGGGATGATCATAATGAGAACCTTGCTTCGTGTTTCGTTTATCTTGTGCGGAACTGTTCGCTATGGATGCGGCTACAGATATTTCTTCTTTTTTCTTCTTGGGTGTCGGTTTGGGAGCCGGTTTGGGAGCGGGCTGTTCCACCGGAAGTGATTGGAGGAAATCGTCCAAAACCTTGCTGCCTCTCCCCCAAAATTCGGGTATGGGAGTAGCATCGGGATCTACTTCGACCGGAGATGGTGTGGGTGGGACGGGGCGTTTATTCTGAGTCTTTTTCGACTTGTTATTTTTGCTCACCTCTTTGAATATTCCCACGAGGATGACACCTGCTATCAAGAGAAATTTCAAAAAATCTTCCATTCTGTTTCACTTCTAAATAGTTATCCGCCAAAGGTAGGCAATAAATCTGATTCGAGCTAACATTTTGTTATGAAAAAAGGGCAGCTTCACAGCTCCCCTTAATTTTTTTAACCTAAACCTTAACTATGAAAAAATCTAATGTTTCTTTCATTGCACAAATGTGAAAAATAAAATTAAATTTAGCAAGGATATGCCCCTCAAATGTTTATTCCATTAACATTAATTACCAAAATAATGCCTGAACTACAAGTTTTTGCGTTATTTTCGTACCATTTTACCACTTATTGAATTCGAAGCCGTATCTTTGCGGACAAATTTAAAACGAGATTTGAATATGAACGAATTAACGGGAGCGGACTTTAAATCCGCAACTGCTGATGACAACAAGAAGTTGTTTATCGAAACTTATGGCTGCCAGATGAACGTGGCAGACAGTGAGGTGATTGCTTCGGTAATGCAGATGGCAGGCTATTCGGTAGCCGAAACGCTCGAAGAAGCCGATGCTGTGTTTATGAATACCTGTTCGATCCGCGACAATGCGGAGCAGAAGATTCTGAACCGTCTGGAGTTTTTCCACTCACTGAAGAAAAAGAAGAAGAATCTGATTGTAGGTGTGTTGGGCTGTATGGCCGAACGGGTGAAGGATGACCTGATTACGAATCATCATGTCGACCTGGTGGTGGGCCCCGATGCTTACTTGACGCTGCCCGAACTGATTGCGGCGGTAGAAGCCGGAGAGAAAGCGATCAATGTAGACCTTTCGACGACTGAGACCTACCGTGATGTGATTCCTTCGCGTATCTGCGGCAATCACATTTCCGGATTTGTGTCCATCATGCGCGGCTGCAATAACTTCTGCACCTACTGTATCGTGCCTTATACCCGCGGACGCGAACGCAGCCGTGATGTAGAGAGCATTCTGAATGAGGTGGCGGATCTTGTGGCGAAGGGCTACAAAGAAGTTACCCTGCTGGGACAGAACGTAAACTCTTACCGGTTTGAGAAGCCGACCGGTGAAGTCGTTACCTTCCCGATGTTGCTTCGTACCGTAGCTGAAGCTGCTCCGGGTGTACGTGTCCGTTTCACGACTTCCCATCCGAAGGATATGAGTGACGAAACGCTGGAAGTAATTGCCCGGGTACCGAACGTGTGCAAGCATATCCACCTCCCCGTGCAGAGCGGCAGCTCCCGCATCTTGAAACTGATGAACCGCAAATATACCCGTGAGTGGTATCTGGACCGGGTAGCTGCTATCAAACGTATCGTTCCCGATTGCGGACTGACAACCGATATCTTCTCGGGCTTCCATTCCGAAACGGAAGAAGATCATCAGCTCTCGCTTTCTTTGATGGAAGAATGTGGCTACGATGCCGCCTTTATGTTTAAATATTCTGAACGTCCGGGGACGTATGCTTCGAAGCATCTCGAAGATAATGTGCCCGAAGATGTGAAAGTCCGTCGCCTGAATGAGATTATCGCTTTGCAGAACCGTCTGTCCGCAGAGTCCAACCAGCGCTGTATCGGAAAGACGTATGAAGTATTGGTAGAAGGTGTTTCCAAGCGCTCACGCGATCAGTTGTTTGGCCGGACGGAGCAGAATCGTGTGGTGGTATTCGACAGGGGGACACATCGTATCGGTGATTTTGTCAATGTACGGGTGACCGAGGCTAGTTCGGCTACGTTGAAAGGCGAAGAAGTCTAGTATATCATTCTCTATTTAGGCACGGATTTCACAGATTACACGGCTTTAGTTTATTGAAACCGTGTTAATCCGTGAAATCCGTGCCTAAATAATATTATTTGGGGAGAGCCGGAGAGTGGTTGTCAAACTACATCATCATGTGCCTGCGGATGGAGAACTTCACGATTGCCATTGCGTTGATGGTGCTGAAGGGGATATCCATTGGGTCGTGATGAGCGTTGTAGCTTACTAGCTTGAGGTATCCCTCCTTTTCCGAGCGGTTCACATATTTCACTGCCAGGTACTCATCCCCTTCGATCGTAAACGAAACCAGGTACATTTCACCGTAAATGAGATTGCTGAAACTGTTGATCTCTTTAAACCCTACAATGTCTCCCGATTTCAATATCGGATACATACTGTCGCCGCTGATATAAACGGCTCCGTCGCATAGGGGAATGCTTGGGATCTGTATCTTTCCTACCATATATTGTTGCTTGTTGGTGAGCAACGTTTTCAGGTTGGCAGCAGCTGTAATATCATATAGGGTAACGCTGCGGTCATCCATTGCTTCTGCTGTTTTAGGATTGTGAATCATCTGAACCTCGCCGCTTACTAAATCGCTTTCACAGAACTTGGTTCGATGTCTGGGGGTACCCTTCCCAACCAGCAGCCAATTAAGGTCTACATCTCTCATTTTGTTGAGCAGCAGATGAAAGTCAATCCGGTTTCTGGCGCACCAGTTGGATAATGTTGCACGTGAAACACCTAAGTAACTGGCCAGTTCACTATCCTTTTTAAAGTTGAGCGCCTGCTTGGCGCGCTTTACTATTCCCGAAACATCTAGAAATGTATCCATATTATTCTTGTTATATTTTTAGTGGTGTGAATAATGTTTATATTATATTGATCCTCAGTTTATTTATTGTTTTAACATTCTTAATTTTAAAAACTATTTGTTTTATGTATAAAACATGTATTATATTTGTGACGATTTAAAATTTAATATGTTTCAAAAATAGGCATAAATTAGGTAATAACTATGAATATGAAGGAGAATTTTATAGAAAATTGTAAAATGGCTGTTTTCAATAGCTCTTAGACAAGGTACACATCGCCTGCATGAATGGTACTTGCCAACAGGCCGGAGGGTACCATTCGGCAGCTTGACCGGTACCGGCCAATAGCCTGACCGGTACTTGCCGGCAAATTGACCGGTATCATTCTGAATAGCTGTTATAGGGGAACATACAAACATACACACCGTCAACATTATGTAATATTTTGATTATGGATAACATGAATAACTTAGAAAACGCCACCGCTCACTACTGCGGACAATGCAAACGCAAGCTCCCTTTGGACGCTTTTTACTTCAACAAACGCCGGCAATGTTTCGACCGCTACTGCAAAGATTGCCGCAAGGAAAGAAGCCGTATCTACTACCAAAAGAAAGAAGATACACAATATGTAAATGAACGTACCGACTATCCGGTGATCACCCGTACGGAAGATCCTGAAAAGAGAACTGAACTCATTCTTCACGCCATGCAGGTAGTAAGGGCGAGCGTCTTGCAGAAATGTAAGAAGCAACGGGAAGAAGAAGCGATGAGAGAATGAGGAGAAAAGTGATAAGTAACAAGTAATAAGTAACAAGTAATAAGTAACAAGTATAACAATTTAAAACTCGCTGATATGCCACGAATAAAAAAACAGGGACTAGACTATTTTCCCCTTAATACCGATTTTATACACGACCGCCTGGTGCGTCGTATCATGAAGCGCGAAGGTGACGCTTCGCTTTCCGTACTGATAGAGGTACTTTCCTATATCTATTCGGGCGAAGGTTATTATGTGTGTGCCGACGCGCTTTTCTACGAAGATCTGTCGTCCAATCTATACGAGAAAACCAGTGATGATATCAGGCGCATTGTCTCCTTAGCCGTGGAGTACGGAATATTCGACGCTGCGCTCCACGCCAAGTATGGCATTCTGACCTCTGCCGATATACAGCGTCAGTACCTTTTCAGCACCAAGCGCAGAAATGTTTCGCATCTCGACCCTGCCTATTGCCTGATAAGCGAAGAACTGCTTGCTCGTCCGTCCGGGAAAAACGGAGCGGGCAACCGGAGTAGCCAACCCCGTGAAACTGTAAATTCTGTTAATGAAACAAGCATGGAATCATCCGTTACTGCCGATGAACAAGGGGGATCGGACGAATCGGAAGTAAATGTTAACAGGGCTGAAAATGGATCGTTTATCCCCGAAAATGTAACATCCGGTACACATAGCATAGCACAGAATAGCATAGCAGAGCATAGCGTAGCAAAGAATAGAAAAGATTCCCCCTCTCCTTCCTCTCCCGAGGCGGAGTGCGGGAATCCGGAAAGCGGAAACCCGAGAGGAGAAGAAGAAAAGGAAAAAGAAGAAAGAGGAGGGAAGGAAGGAGGAAAGGAGGAAAATTTTCTCGAAAAGAACACGGAGGCGCCTCTTCCGTCCAAACGTCGGGAATGGACCAACGAAACCCTCTCCGAACTGCAACCTCCCACTGATGGTATCGGGCGAAACTATGATGGATTACTTTACAACATGCGCCTCTACGGGATACCTCCTATGGAACAGTACGCAATCATCCGAAAAAGCAACTTCGGGGCAATCGGAGGACCTGTCTGGAAAGGATTTTGTGCGTTGCGTGACAGTTGTGGAAAAATCAAGATGCCGAGACGATATTTGCTAAGTGTGATGAATCGGTAGGACTATAGCTTGTGATTATAAATATATGATATATAATGTATTAAATAAAAATATTCATTTGTTTAAGACGGTCTTTGAAAATAATTTCTTCATGTAAAACCATTCCCTTATCTTTGTAGTGTCATTAAGCTTGAGGACAACATAACACAATTTTATTAACAACAAAAACTATTACAATTATGACTGTATTATACAAACCGTACCAATCGAGTGTGGTAAGTAAAAGTGGTAAAAAATTATTCTACCCAAGAGTGGTCCGTACAGGTAATGTCGGTACATCGACCATAGCCGAAGAGATTGCTGAATACTCATCCCTTTCCCGGGGAGATGTAAAGAACACCATCGACAACCTGATTACCGTCCTGACCCGGCATCTGCAATCTTCTCAGACCGTGACACTTGAGGGGCTCGGCACCTTCCGGATAGTGATGATAGCGGGTGGCAGGGGTGTCGAAACCGCTAAAGAAGTGTCTGCCTCCCAAGCATCGCTCACAGTTCGTTTCCAACCCTGCACTACCAAGAATCTGGATCATAGCGTAGCCACCCGTTCCATGGTGACAGGGGTGAAATGTATGCGCTTCGATCTTGCTGATGCTGCCGCTCCGGGTGGAGAAGTAAATCCGGACCCGAATCCCGACGATGGCGATGAGGAAGCACCGGATCCGACAGTATAACGAACCGCCACACGCAACACACATAACGGACGACTAGACTATACTGCATTATGAATTTTTAGAAACAACGACTTAACTAGAAACAACAATTAGACTAAGGCAGTGACTTAACTAAGACAACGACTTAACTAAAAATAATGACTTAACTGTCTGATAAATTATCAATTCACATGAGAACTATCAATTTGATCGTGGTGCATTGTTCCGCTACGCAGGGGAATCGTATGCTCTCTCCGGAGGCTCTCGACCTGATGCACCGCCGCCGCGGTTTCAACGGAACAGGCTATCACTATTACATCCGCAAAGACGGAACGGTGCATCTCACCCGCCCTGTCGAACGTATCGGTGCACACGTGAAAGGCTTCAATGCAAACAGTATCGGAATCTGCTATGAAGGTGGTCTGGACTGCCGGGGACGCCCGGCAGATACCCGGACTCCGGAACAGCGTGCTGCACTTCGGCTACTTGTACATCAGCTGCTTGAGAAGTTTCCGGACTGCCGGGTGTGTGGGCACCGGGATCTCTCGCCGGATAAGAACGGTAACGGGGAGATAGAGCCGGAAGAGTGGATGAAAGCGTGTCCGTGCTTTGATGCTGAAGAGGAATTTAAAGAACTTGTGGCAGAAGGTACGGTAGAAACACAGAGTAAACTAAACTATTTAAAGAACGAGAAAGGAGGTAAATGATGGCAATGAAGAAATCTGTATGGGACATGATCCTGAAGGTGGTTATCGCGATAGCGTCGGCTGTGGCAGGCGTGTTGGGGGCTAATGCGATGAATCTTTGAAAATAGCTTGAGTCAAGATACTCAGTTCCCCGCCACGAAAGTGTGCGACGCTCTCGTGTAGCGGGGATCATTATACATTAATTATTAAAATAAATAGATAACAATGAAGAAACGAATTATATTCTTTATAGTGATGGCATCTCTCATTTATTCCGGATTATTTGCTCAAAGTCCCCCAAAGAATGGAATTGGATTTCTTGACGCAATACCTGTGACTTTATCTGCGGGGCAGTCATCTTTTACTGATACGCGAAATACGAGTGATCCTGCTTATGGGCAATACCGGTATTTTTCACCGAGAACGGGGTCATATGAGATTACTGATGGGTGTGCAGTGTATTATAGGCTACAAACGACTGCGAGTGGCGATATTAGAATTCATAACTGGGATTCGGAAACTGCATTTACCACTTTATTTTTGGTAGCTCCGCTCCACCCGGGTGATGAGTCCGAATGGGGTTACAATAGCGATGCAATGTACACTGTAGCTATGTTTGATAGAGGAGATACTTATGACTTTGATGAAGCGGGTATTCCCGAATATGCTTCGCACGGAGCGGCATATCTCCATATCCCTAATCTTCCGGCAGGCACTTATTTTCTTATAGCTGCCGGATATAAGGGAAGCAATGGGTCGGTGCGGAACGGAAAGATTAAAACGACTATTATAGCAGATCTAAGTTCAGGTATCCCGGAAGAACCGGATATGAAACCTGAAGAAATTAATACCTGTCCGATACAATACCAATACGATCAGTCAGGAAATCGAATAAAAACTATCAAAACGAAATAATTATGAATATAATATCAAAAATAAGGATTATAGTGGCAGGGCTATTAGTGACTCTACCAATGCAAGCGCATACATCTGTGTCTGAGGATAATACGGATGTGGGAAAAATCCCTGTTCAGTATGCTTTAAGTCCGACAGGTGCCGTTACCTATCAGGTACCTATAAATGTTCATTCCGCCCCGGATGGTTTTCAGCCGCAACTGTCATTTAGCTATAACAGCCAGCAGAATGAAAGCGCACTAGGGTATGGATGGACTATTGGAGGGTTGTCTGCTATCAACCATGTTAGCGGTAGCATTTATTATGATGGAAAAGCTACCCCGTTGTCTACTTCAGAAGATAAATTAATGCTGGATGGTATGCGACTGATGAAGAAAAGCACGGATACCTGGCAATCCGAACAGGGATTTGTCAAAGTGAAGAAATTGGCAGATGGCGCATTGGAAACTCGCTATCCGGATGGAAACACTGTCCTGTTCAAGACTTTTCCGCAGGCTCCTTTCAGCTATGTGATGACTTCCTGTGTAAATCGCAAAGGACAGTCTATAAAATACGAATATATGCAAGTGGATAATATGTCCTATATTAGCAAGATAATGTATGGTGAAACTGGAGGAGTATATAATGACTCTGTTATATTTACCTATCGGAATGTGACTGATGATATCACGCGTTATGCTGACGGAAAGCCACTTAAATATAGCCGTCTGTTAGAAAAGGTAGAGTCTTATTATAAAGGTAGGCTGTGGCGTCGTTATCGACTTTCTTATCAAAACAGGGGAGTGAATCTGCCCGTACAGTTGGATTGTGAGACCGAAAGCCGCAAACTTGCTCCTTTATCTTTCAAGTATGGTGACGGACGGAGCATCGAGTTTTTAAGCGGAAATACTATTTATTTGGAACGGTATTTTCCGAACTCTGCTCAGGGAGGCAGTTCTTACAGGTCTCTTGCCTTGTCGCGCGGCAAGTTCAGCCGGACATCAAAGAGTGACGGACTGATCTCGTATCCGGTATTTTATGGCGAGTATAGTGAAGACCAGCATTTGCTTATATATAAAGATTTATCCGATTATCCAGTTTCTCCCGTAGTTTTTACGGCTGGAAAGGGTTTTAAGCAATTAGTTGCGGCTGATGTAAACGGAGATGGTCTGGAAGTCCCGGTAAAAGTGAATTATTATGAAGAAAACGGTACGGATAGGCTGGTGGCTTCTGTTTATGGAAACGACGTTGATCCCAATCGTCATTCAGACTACGTATATTCGGAATGGGGTGGATATGTGCACGAACGCCAAGTGCTTTTTGGTGACTTCAATGGTGATGGTAAAACGGAGTTGCTGGCTATATCCAGTTGTCATGATTCGGATCGAAACAAATATCTGTCACGCGCCTTACTGGTCGACCTGAATGGCCGAAAGGCTATTTACGACGGAGAATGTTTCGACTTTACACTGTATCAGACGGACAACAAAGCATTGTATTCCGATCGAATGATCCCTATGGATTATAACGGTGATGGCAAAACGGATATCTGTTTGATTAACATAAACGGTCTTTATGTATATGAGTTTACCGGAGACGGGTTCAGGCAACTGGCATATTCGAGTGCTATCAATATCATGTACTTCAACTTTGAAAGTCCTACTATCAAAGATAGAGAACTGATGGTGGCGGACATGAATGGTGACGGGAATATGGATATTATTCTGGGGCCCCGCCGTGTACATTGCAAGGAAGGATTCAAGCATTTGGGAGACGGTATCTGTCATGGCGCATGTAATAGTGAAAGCAATTTGAAAAGCACCAGTGCGGCTGGATACAAGCATTATGTACACTCCTCCGGACAGGAATGTATGGTAGATCCAAGTGTGACCGAACGGGATTTGGTTGTCTTTGACTGGAATGTGGAAAACGGCAAACAATGGAAGTTTCTGATATCTACCGGAAATTCATTTTACAGTGATAGTAATCCGGGATTCAAGGTGCATACAGAGGAGTTGTTCTACAGTTTCTACGAGACAGTGGGAGATAACTTTATGCTGATAGATGTAGACAGCGACGGTCGGCCGGACTTGTTGCGTAACGTGCGTGGAAAAATAGATCTTTATCTGAATGTGAATGGAAAGATTAGTCAGACTCCTAATATACGTTCCTCATTGCAAATGGATAATCTGTCGGCACAGTTTGCTATGGCTAATGTGGCTAAATCTTATTACTGGTCGGGAAGTCTGATTTGTGTGGACAATGAAAAACTCCATGTGTATGATTATACACATAATGAGTCGGAAGCGCGTATGCTGCATGACTTGACCGATAGCTACGGAGTTACTTCGAATCATTATTATATGGATATTATGAAAGTGCCTGAGAGTCGCTATGTGAGTACTCCGGACGCATCGTTGGGATATGTCAGATATCCGTATACCGTAATGACTCCCCATTTGTATGTGTCGGGATGGCTGAAGAAGTTGAAAGGGAATGAGCAGCTTTCGTGGGAATATTATAATTATACGAATGCCGTATTTCACCGGACGGGTTTAGGTTTTCGTGGTTTTAGGAAAATAGAGACAGAAGACATCGTGAATAAACGCACAATGACTTCCGTGTTTGATCCGGAATTGCTGAGTGCCGAAGTGAGAAAAGAAACTCCTACCGATACAATTGTACGCAAATATGTGTTAGAAAAGGCGCAAGATAAGACTGTGCTCCTGAAATTAGAGAGGGAGACAGTAAAGGATGCTCTCAACAAGACGGAAAAGAGTACTGCGTATGAATATAATAATTATGGTCAAATAGTTAGTGCATCTATCTCCTATGATGCCCATAATACGGAAAAGAAGTCATATGGTTATCAGAATGTAGATAGGAGTGATCTGTATCTATTGGGACTTCCGTATTATGCCCATACGAAGAGTTCCCGTAATGACTCAATCATCTTTCAGGAAGTAAGAACGGACTACGACGATCGGTACTTGCCTGTAAGAAAGACTAATTTTTTCAATGGGAATATTACTTCTCAAGAACTCTGTGAGTATAACGATCGTCTGCAATTGACTAAACAGGAGCAATGTTCT
>ERZ1106919.924-NODE-924-length-21541-cov-58.811552_pt1 | contig 21541 bp, 15 predicted proteins | sample MGYA00403654_ERZ1106919 | MGnify/ENA primary metagenome ERZ1106919 (study PRJEB35170, sample SAMEA104062450) | human gut metagenome | biome: human gut; feature: human-associated habitat; material: faeces | place: Denmark | collected 2012-10-08 ... | reverse complement strand
CCATCTCGATCCTCACGGCCATAGCCACGGCCCTCGGCGTGACGAGCTGCATGGCGGGCGTTTAGCCCTCGGGCTTAGGTTTGCAACACGGCCAGCATAACGCAGCACGGCCATCATACGCAACACGGCCATCATAACGCAGCGCGCCCAGCACAACGCGGTGCGGCCACCCACAAACGCAACACGCCCCAAGGCCAGGGCCATGGGGCGTGCGTATGAAGAAGTCGCACCGACGATGTGATGAAAAGTCCGAGTATAAACGATATGAGTGCTCCTTGTCGTTTGTAATCCACCGGCCTTGCGGCTTAGTCGCGGAGATGCGATTTATGTGGCCCGCCATTGACTTGAAGGAAGCGGTCTCGGGTTTTCTGTTTTATTTGATGACTATCCCGATCGAATCGATACGACCCTTTTTTCTTCTTTCTTGCGTGCAAAGTTAGCATATTATCTCGTTATCACCAAACAATACGCCCACTTTTTCTCCATTTCCCACGATTTTCTTACATCGCTGCGTCGAGCAGGATTTCGGAAAGGGTGGGGTGGATGTGGATCGTATCGTGGAGATCCTCGACCGTCGCCTCGCGGCAGATGAGGGCGGAGACCTCCTGGACGATGTCGGCGGCATGGGCGCCATAGACGTGGCATCCCAGCAACTTGCCATCCTCGGCGACAAAGAGCTTGAGCAGTCCCTCCGTCTCCTCCATCGCCACGGCCTTGCCATTGCTGCGATAGAACGACTTGCGCACGGTGTAGGGCGCGCCGCTCTGCTTCAGCTGGTCCTCGGTGGGACCCACGCAGGCTGCCTCAGGATAGGTGAAGATGGCGCTGGGGACGACGTCGAGGCGGATGCCGTCGGTCTTGCCCAGGATATGGTTGACGGCACGCAGGCCCTGTGCCTCGGCGGCATGGGCGAGCTGGATGCGACCGTTGACGTCGCCGATGGCATAGACGCCGGGGACGTTGGTCTGCATGTTGTCATCGACGGTGATGCCCTTGCGGTCGTAGGCAACGCCAGCAGCCTCCAGGTTGAGGTGGTCCATGTAGGCGCCGCGGCCCGTTGCGACGAGGACGACGTCGGCTTCCAAATCGACGCGCTGACCCTTGCGCTCGAAGGTCACGACGGCCGTGTCGCGGCCCTCAGCGCCTGGGATGGTGCGGATGTCCTGGACGCCACTCTGCATGTAGAACTTGATGCCGCGCTTCTCCAGCGCCTTGCGCATGCGCTTGGCGATGTCGGCGTCGATGGGAGGGAGACACTCCTTGAGAAACTCCACCACCGTCACCTCGCTGCCAAACGTCTGGAAGGCGGAGGCAAACTCCATGCCGATCACGCCGGCACCGATGATGCAGAGGCGGCGCGGCACGAAGTCGATGTTGAGGAGCTCCGTGGAGGTCATGACGTTGCTGCCGATGTGGGGATTGTCGTGCATGAAGGGCAGGATCTTCGACTGCGAACCCGTGGCGATGAGGATGTTCTTGGCCGTGTATTGCTCGCCACCGACCTCGACGGTGTGGGCATCGACGAAGTGGGCCTCGCCCCTGACGAGGGTGATGCCGGGCTGGGAGAGCAGCGTGGCGATACCCGAGACGAGCTGGGCCACGACCTGGTTTTTGCGCTCCAGGATGGGCTTGAAGTCGATGCCGTTCTCAGACTTCGGCACCAGCGGGTTGCGATAGAGGTCGGCGTCGTGGGCAAAGCTCTTCGTGGGGATGCAGCCCACGTTGAGGCACGTGCCACCCAGTTCGCCCTTCTCGATGATCACGACCTGGAGGCCGTGCTTGGCAGCATAGCCGGCGGTATGATAACCGCCAGGTCCTGCTCCGATGATGATCAGATCAGTCGTTGTCATGCTGCAGCTGCTTGAAAGTGGTGATCGGATGCTTGGCGGCCAGCACGTCATCGACGCGGCCGATTGGCGTGTTGTGGGGAGCCGACTTCACCTCCTCGGGCGTCTCGCGGGCCTCCTGGGCGATCTTGTGCATCACCGCGATGAAGCCGTCCATCGTCTCCTTGCTCTCGTTCTCCGTCGGCTCGATCATCAAGGCCTCGTGGAAGAGCAGCGGGAAGTAGATCGTCGGCGCGTGGTAGCCGTAGTCGAGCAGGCGCTTGGCCACGTCCATCGTCGTGACGCCCGTCGATTTGTCGCGCAGGCCGTTGAAGACAAACTCGTGCATGCAGGTCGTCGGGATCGGGAGTTCGAAGTCGTCCTTGAGCGACTCCTTGATATAGTTGGCGTTGAGCGTGGCGAGCGGGCCAACCTTCTTGACCTGGTCGCGGCCGAGCGTGAGCAGGTAGGTGTAGGCGCGCACGTTGACCAGGAAGTTGCCGAGGTAGGCACCGACGTGGTTGGCCTCCGTGGAATACTCGCCGTCGCTGGCGGGATTCTCTACGACGAAGCGGTCGCCATCCTTGACGACGTGGGGCTTCGGCAGGAACTGCTCCAGGCCCTTGCGCACACCGACGGGACCATCGCCAGGACCACCGCCGCCATGAGGCGTGGAGAAGGTCTTGTGGAGGTTGATGTGCATCACGTCGAAGCCCATGTCGCCCGGACGGGCCACACCGAGGATCGGGTTGAAGTTGGCACCATCATAATAGAGGAGCGCGCCGCAGGCGTGGACGAGCTTGGCGATCTCGGGTATCTCCTTCTCGAAGAGGCCCAGCGTGTTGGGGTTGGTCATCATGATGGCGGCGATGTCATCACCCAGGAGCGGCTTGAGGTCCTCGACATCGACGAGGCCCTCGGCGGTGCTCTTCACCTCGACGATATCCAGTCCGCAGACGGCAGCCGAGGCGGGGTTGGTGCCATGGGCCGAATCGGGGACGATCACCTTCGTGCGCTTCACGTCGCCACGGCTCTGATGGTAGCTGCGGATGATCATCAGACCCGTCAGCTCGCCATGAGCACCAGCGCAGGGATTGAGCGTGAAGTCGTGGAGGCCGGCGAGCGTGGCGAGGCTGTGCTGGAGGTTATAGACCACCTCCAGGGCGCCCTGAGCCGTCTCGACGGGCTGCAGCGGGTGGAGGTTGTTGAAGCCCGGCAGGGCGGCCATCTCCTCGTTGATGATGGGATTGTACTTCATCGTGCAGGATCCCAGGGGATAGAAGCCGTTGAGCACACCGAAGTTATTCTCGCTATGGTTGGTGTAGTGGCGCACGACGGTCATCTCGTCGCACTCGGGCAGCTCGGCGTCCTGCTCGCGGCGCAGCCCGGCGGGCAGCTCGTGATGGGCGAAGCGGTTCTTCGGCAGCGAATAGGCACGACGGCCGGGGCGGGAAAGCTCAAAAATCAGATTTCCGTATAATTTGTTGTTCATCTTTCGTCCTCCTTATTTATTGTTCAAGATAGCGGTGAGTTGATCGATCTCCTCCAGCGTGCGCTTCTCGGTGACGGCGATGAGGAGCTTGTCGTCATCGACCTTGACGCCGGGCAGGATGCCCTGGGCCAGGCAGCGGTCGTAGAAGGCGTCGCGGTCCTCCACGCGGACGAGGAACTCATTGAAGAACGGTTGCTCATAGACGAGCGCAGCCTTGCCCGTGGCGACGAGCTTCTCGCAGAGCGTGTGGGCGCCGTCGAGGCCGATCTGGGCGGCCTCCTTGATGCCTTCCTTGCCCATGATGGAGCAATAGATCGTGGCGAAGAGCGCCATCAGGCTCTCGTTGGAGCAGATGTTGGACGTGGCCTTCTGGCGGCGGATATGCTGCTCGCGGGCCTGGAGCGTGAGGACGAAGGCGCGCTGGCCGCGGTTGTCCTTGGTCTTGCCGACGATGCGTCCGGGGATCTTGCGGATCAGCTTCTCCGTGCAGCACATGTAGCCGGCGTAGGGACCACCAAAGGCCATCGGCAGACCGAGGCTCTGGACATCGCCCACGGCGACGTCGGCTCCCCACTCGCCCGGGGTCTTCATCAGGGCGAGGTCGGCGATGACGCTGTTGATGACGAAGAGGGCCTTCTTGTCGTGGCAGGCGTCGGCCACGCCCGTGAAGTCCTCGACCACGCCGTAGTAGTTGGGCTGCTGGGCGATGAAGCCGGCGATGTGGCCCTCGGCGAGCTGGTTCTTGAGGTCCTCCTTGTCCGTCACGCCGTCCTTCTGGGCGATCTCCTGGAGCTTGATGCCGTGGAAGTGGGCGTAGGTCTTGAGGACGGCGACCGTCTTCGGGTCGAGCGTGGCGCTATAGGCCACGGTGTCGGCCTTGCGCGAGTTGGCGTAAGCCATCATCATGGCCTCGGCCGTGGCCGTCGTGCCGTCGTACATGGAGGCGTTACTGATCGCCATGCCCGTCATCTCGGCCATCATCGACTGGAACTCGAAGATGTAGTGGAGCGTGCCCTGGGAGATCTCGGCCTGATACGGCGTGTAGGAGGTCAGAAACTCGCTGCGCTCCACGATGTTGGGTACCGCAGAGGGCGTGTAGTGATCATAGACGCCAGCGCCGGCGAAGCAGGTGAACTGGGTGTTCTTCTGGGCGAGCTTGCCGAGCACGTCGCGCACTTCCTGCTCGCTCATGGCCTCCGGCATGTCGTATTCGCCCTTGAACTTCACCTCTTCGGGCAGACCTGCGTAGAGGTCTTCGAGGCTTCCGATGCCAATCTTGGCCAGCATCTGGCGGATGTCATCGTCGGTATGTGGAAAAAACTTATAGGTCATAGTTTAAATAGTAATATGTATAAGAGTAAATGTGAAAACGCTTGCCTGATGAGAAGAAAGGCTTCCACCAGACAAGCGTTAGGTGGGATCAGGGGACGGGGATTAGTGCTCCTTGGCGCAGAACTCCTCGTAGGCCTTGGCGTCCATGAGGGAGTCGAGCTCGCTCTTGTCGCTCAGCTTCACCTTCATGATCCAGTTGCCGAAGGCGTCCTGGTTGATCAGCTCGGGCTGGTCCTCAAGGGCCTCGTTGACCTCAACGACCGTACCGGAGACGGGGCTCACCAGATCGCTGGCGGCCTTGACGCTCTCCACGGCGCCGAAATCGTCCTCGGCGGCGAACTCGTCATCGACCTCGGGCATATCGACATAGACGATATTGCCCAGGCTCTCCTGTGCGTAGTCGGTGATACCTACATAGGCCTCGTCGCCCTCAACCTTCACATACTCGTGGCTCTCGCTGTAGTAGAGCCCTTCAATTACTTTTGCCATAGTTTTTGTTATTGACACCCCCGCGGCCCGCGCCCCGGGAGGGGTGGGGGAGTGGGGATGTGGTCATGAATTTATAAATTGTTATCTGGAAAAAATGTTCTTGATAGATTACTTCTTGTAGTGCTTGTCGTAGAACTTCTTCTTGACGACGGTGCCGGGGAAGGTCTTCTTGCGGATCTGCACCTCCACGCGGTCGTCCATCTTGACGGAAGCATCGACCAGGGCCACGCAGCAGCTGCCCTCGACGGAGATGAGGCGGTAGCCCGTCGTGACCTCGCCGACCTCCTGGCCGTCCTTGAGCACCTTGTAGCCATGGCGGGGCACGGCGTTGCCGTCGAGCTTGATGCCGCGCAGACGCTGGGCAGGACCCTCGGTCTTCTGCTTCAGCAGGGCCTCCTTGCCGATGAAGTCGTCCTTGTCAAACTTCACGAACATGCTCAGGCCGGCCATCACCGGGGTGATCTTGTCGCTCAGCTCGTCGCCATAGAGGGGCAGACCCACCTCGAAGCGCAGGGTGTCGCGGCAACCGAGACCGCAGGGCTTCACGCCAGCCTCGATCAGCTTGTCCCAGCAGCGGCGGATGTACTCGTGGGAACCGTAGAGCTCGAAACCGTCCTCGCCGGTGTAGCCCGTGCGGGAGATGATGATGGTCTCGCCGTCCTTCTCCAGCGTCTTCACCTCGTAGAACTTCAGGTCGCTGCAGGCAATCTCCAGCACCTTCTCGATCGTGGCCTCGGCCTCGGGACCCTGGATGGCGAGCTGGCCGTAGTAGTCGCTCTCGTGGCTCAGCACGACGTCGAAGCCCTCGGTCTGCTTCTTGAACCACTCCACGTCCTTGTCGATGTTGGCGGCGTTGATCGTGAAGATGTAGTGGTTCTCCTCCAACTTGCAGATGCAGGTGTCATCGACCACGCCACCGTCCTCGTAGCAGAACATGCCGTAGATCACCTTGCCAGGAGCCATCGGGCGGACGTCGTTGGTGAAAATGTAGTTGACGTACTTCTCGGCCTCGGGACCGGTGATGCGCACCTCGCCCATGTGGCTCACGTCGAACATACCGACGTGCTGGCGAACGGCATTGTGCTCGTCAATAATGCCACTATACTGGATCGGCATGTCAAAACCGCCGAACGGGGACATCAGGGCTCCCAAAGCCACATGCTTATCATGAAGACAAGTCTCTTTCATCACTATATCCTTTCTTTAATTATTTAGTTATTTTGCGTTATTGATTTCAGCGCAAAATTACAAAAACATTTTTGAGGGGGCAAACTATTTGGTTTGTTTTTTCGTTAAAAACATTAAATCCATCACTTTGAACCTAAGTGGTTTAAATTCAGTCCAAAGCGAAACGTTTTTGGCCGCGCAGGGCGTTTCGAGTAAGGTAAATCGGCGAAACGTCAACACTTTGACAAGTGGACGGGGAAATATCTTGCTCGCCCATTAAAAAAAACATAATTTCTGAGGGCAAAATGATAGGCCGGGGCCGGGGTGGTGAGGGCAAAATGAGAAAAAGAAACCCTGCAAGCGGGAGATTTCTCAGAAAAACGCACCATCAACTATTGCACGTCACGAACCATTGTCGTAACTTTGCACCCCTCCAGCCGACGCAGCAGCTCGGCGAAGGACGAAGAACAAGCAACGCAATAGTCATATCTTTATTTATAGAGAGAAACATTTGCAATAGTCACTTTTAGAATCATTGATAAAATATGGAATCAAAGCAAGACATCAACGACTTCGAACAGGCGCTACGCACCGACCTCCGCCAGTATCTCCTCTCCCTCGACAAGGTGGATGAGCGTCTGCCCGAGGCGCCGGACATCGAGGGGCTGTGGCCGAAGATCGGCGAGAGCTATCTGCCCGACGGGATACGGGAGTTTGCCGACTATCCGACGGTCTCGCTCGGCTGGATGATGTTCCTGGGCATGGCGATAGCAAAATACTGGGACACGGACTGAGAACTCTATAGCAAGGTGGCGGATTTGTACCATTATCTAAGGGACCAACGCGACTACGACCACCTCGACGACCATATCTGCGAAAAAGTGCTGCTGCTGACGGAGGAGGAGCGACAGGCGATGGTCAACGTCGTGGCCGAATGCGCCGCACGCACCTATCACCAGCTCTGCCACGGCAGTCTTCAGCCAGGCACACCCGAAGCCTTCCGGGGCTATGTGGCGGCGCTCCACCAGCTCTACCTCATGGGCATGGCGATGGAACTGAAACGGCTGGGCTACCACATGACGAAGTGGGGCTAAGGACTGCGCCAAGGGGGATAAGGTATTGCGCAGAGGGGCTAAGGACTGTGCCAAAAGGGATATTTGTTTGTGGCCGCAAACCACATTCCTCGTTAAAATACTTTAATGAGTGATGGTCGTTTGGTGTTTTCTTCATAACTTTACCCCCTGATTTTATGAAATAATTCGGTAAAATGAGTAAATATAGATACCTGACGGTCCTTTTGGCCTTGTCCTTGGCGCTCTGCCTGAGCTCCTGCTTCAAGGACGAGCCGCTCAACGCGGAATGCGACATCGAGCAGGCCTACCTGCGCGCGGGCGAGCACCTGGGCAGTTGGTTTCTCTTCGATTCCGACACGCTGCGCAACGTGCAGTCTGATCAGACGACGATAGAATTTACCATGAGCGGGCAAGCGGACCTCACGCGCCTGGCTCCCTACTTCCGCATCAGTCCGGGCGCCACGATCTCGCCGGCCAGCGGCAGCGTACACGACTTCTCCCAGGGCGCCGTGGAATACACGGTCACATCGGAGGACGGCCAGTGGACGCGTACCTACCTCGTCAGTATCAAGAAGATGATCGAATTTGGCAGCGCCCATGACTTCGACTTTGAGCACTGCCACCTGGACAAGGGATTTTATGTTTGGACCGAACCGTGGCAGGATCAGGACGGACAGATCACGCAGGAGCCGTTTTGGGCCACGGGCAACCCGGGCTACAAAATCAGCAACAGTTCGACGGCGCCGGAAAACTATCCCACGGCGCCCACCGAGGCGGGACACGAGGGCAAGGGCGTGCGCCTCATGACCTGCCGCACGAGCGGGCTCGCCGACATGGTGCAGAAACCCATTGCGGCTGGCAATCTCTTCATCGGCCAGTTTGACCCGTCCGACGCGCTGCGCGACGCGATGTCGGCCACGAAGTTTGGCCGCCCGTTCAGTTTCGACACGCCGCCCAAGGTCTTCACGGGCTGTTATAAGTACAAGGCTGGCCCGCAGTTTACCGACCGCTTCATGAACGTGCTGGAGCAGCGCGACTACGGCACAATCTACGCCGTGCTCTACGACAATCACAACGCCAAGGGCGAGGCCATCTGCCTCTATGGCGACAACGTGCAGACCAGCGACCGGGTCGTGGCGCTCGCCCGCCTCGACAATATCGACGACACGCCGGAGTGGACTCCCTTCACGCTCAATTTCATCTATCGCAAGGCCGTGGACGCTCAGAAACTCAGGACGGGAGGCTATAGCCTGGCCATCGTCTGCTCGTCGAGCACGAGCGGCGCCGAGTTTATGGGGGCCGTCGGCAGCACGCTGTGGGTGGACCAGTTTAGGGTGGTCTGCGAATAGCGACTATTTTAGAATCGACTATTTGGGGAATCCACCATTTGGGAAACCAACCATTTGGGGAACCCACTATAAATAGGAAATGTAAGAACAGAGACTACGATGAGAAAGACCATACTTGGGGCCCTGCTGGCGACGATCAGTCTCGGCGCGTGGGCAGGCGAGAAAGACCAGGCGGGTGGGAGCGCATGGAACCGCTTCCTCCACGGCTACCGCTACTACGCCCACGTCGGCTACCACATCGGTGGCACGGCGCCCATAGAAATGCCGGCCTCGATACGCACGCTCCACAGCTATCGGCTGCGCCCCAACTTCGTCCTGGGCGTCGATGCCTACCACGCCATCTCCGGCAGGTGGGGATTCGTCGGCGGACTCCATTTCGAGGAGAAGGCGATGCGGACGGACGCGGGGGTGAAGGGCTACCACATGAGGATCGTGCGCGGGGGAGAGGAACTGGAGGGCGTCTTCACGGGCAGCGTGGTGACGAAGGTGGACATGAGCCTGATCACCGTGCCGCTGCAGATCGCCTACGACCTCAGTCCACACGTGCGCCTGAAGGCGGGTCCCTACGTGAGCTACGTCACCTCGCGGAAGTTTGAGGGATGGGCCTACGACGGCTACCTGCGCCGACGCGAGGAGGGCCACGACAAGCACGATCCCACAGGACAGAAGGTGATGCTTGGCCACAACGACGGCGAGCGGGGCAACTACGATTTCTCCGACGACATGCGATCCTGGCAGATGGGCATAGACGTAGGCGCCGACTGGTATATCACGAAGCGCTGGGGCGCGAAGGCAGGACTGTCATGGGGACTGACGGGCATCTTCCACAGCAGTTTCGACACCATCGAGCAGACGATGTATCCTATCTATGGCACGATCGGCGTGGTCTATCAGTTGAAATAGGGATTTTCTCCCCTCCCTGCAGCCGTTGCGCTGCCAGGCCAAGGGTTCAGAGAAATCAATATCATCCGGTCCGCCCGTGGTGATCTCCTCGGACCCGAAGGGAGAATCAAGAGTGTGTAGAATAAAAGAAGCTATTCTTATAACAATAATTATTAATCAAAAAAGTTTAGATGAAAATGAAAAAGTTTTTTTATTTGATGGCCATGGTTTGCTCCATCGGCCTCCTGGCATCTTGTGGTGGTGATGATGATGATGAGGGTGGCGGCAGCGGACCCAGCGGAAAGCGTTTGCCGGCCATCGAGGGCACATGGAACGTATGGAGCCAGGGTGATGACATCAATGGCTACAAGGGTTCTGCACAGATCACCTGGGAGGTGGTGGAGGACGCCAAGATCAACATCGACCTGGGTACGGGTACGGCAATGCCTATCCCCATCAAGACGACGCTTGTGCCCCTCGCCAACAGTATGGCCAACAAGTTCCTGCCCAGTCTGCTGAAGAGTGTCACCTTCACGGCCGACGGTCAGATCAACGCCATGGTGGCTGGCGATATCGACGATGGCCAAACCACGTTGTGGAGATCCATCAACGGCTATTCTTCCTACACCGTGATCAACGACCAGCTCATCATGCTCCACATCAATGCTGACAAGGCTACGGAGGGCATGGACGATCCCGAGCTCAAGGCGCAGGTCCGTGCTATCCTCGTCAAGTATAGCGCCATCCCCATCAACATCCGTTGGAATGGTCCCGACAATCCTTACTTCTATGTGGATAAGGCCTTCATTGAGCCGCTGATCGCCACGATGGTGGGCTTCGTCAACAAGATCCCAATCACGGACTTGGACGATGATGACATCGAGACCTTCAAGATGATCAAGGGCGTACTCAACCAGCTCCCTGCCATCATGAAGCAGACCACGAAGTTTGAGGCGGGTATCGAGCTGACGCGCTAATCCTCCGCTCCCTTTCGGAGCAACCCTCCGCATTCTTACGGAGCAATATCGGAACAACATCGCCAAGGGGTGTGACAACGGCTTTCGCCATTGCCACACCCCTTTTCCGTATAGTTGCAAAGACTATATCGTTGCAAAGACTATATAGTTGAAAGGCCGTATTCTTGTTTTCCCTACTCAGCAAGGCCGTATAATGGTTATTCCTGCTGAGCAGGCCGTGTGGAAACAACCCTGTCACGCCATTCTCCGGCCAAACGCAAAAGGCTTCCCCCAGCGGTGTGGAGGAAGCCCTATGTCATGAGACGCTATCGGCCCGCACGGCGGCAGGCCGATAGGTGGAAAGTCGATGGATTAGATGATATCGCTCCAGTCCTCCTGCGACTTGCGCAGGTAGCTCTGGTAGCGGCGCTTGGCACTCTTCTCCGTCTCGGCGAAGAGCTCGTCGGCCTCATCCTTGAACGCCTTCTTCAGCGAAGCGAAGCGAACCTCGCCCATGAGGTAATCCTGGAACTTATCCCACTGCGGCTCCTTGGAGTCGAGCGTGAACGGGTTCTTGCCCTCCTTGGCGTTGTTGGGGTTGTAGCGCCACAAGTGCCAGTAGCCACACTCGACGGCGAGAGCCTCCTCGTGCTGGCTGCGACCCATGTTGCGGCGATCCTTGGCCGTGCCCTTGATACCGTGGTTGATACACGGAGCGTAGGCGATGATGAGAGACGGACCATCGTAGGCCTCAGCCTCGCGGATAGCCTTCAGCGTCTGCTCGTTGTTGGCACCCATGGCGACCTGGGCCACATAGACGTAGCCGTAGGTGGTCTCCATCAGACCGAGGTCCTTCTTGCTCACGCGCTTGCCACTGGCGGCAAACTGAGCGATGGCGCCGAGCGGCGTGGACTTGGAAGACTGGCCACCGGTGTTGGAATAGACCTCCGTGTCGAGGACGAGGATGTTGATGTCCTGACCCTGGGCGAGGACGTGGTCGAGACCGCCGTAGCCGATATCGTAGGAAGCACCATCACCACCGATGATCCACTGTGAACGCTTCACGAGGTAGTGGTCGAGCGTCTGAAGCTCCTTGCAGACCGGGCAACCCTTCTCGGCGCCAGCGGCGATGAGGGGCTTGAGCTCGGCAGCAGCCTTCTTGCTACCCTCGGCGTCGTTCATGTTGGCCACCCAGTTGTCGGCGGCAGCGATGAACTCGGCGGGAACGTGCTCCTGGGCCTTGGCATCAGCCAGCAGGTGGCAGATGCGCTCACGCATCTTCTTGTTGGCGAGCGTCATACCGAGACCAAACTCACAGAAGTCCTCGAAGAGGGAGTTGTTGAAGGCAGGACCCTGGCCCTGCTTGTTCTTCGTGTAAGGCATAGAGGGCACACTGGCAGAGTAGATGGAAGAGCAACCCGTGGCGTTGGCGAGCATCTCGCGGTCGCCGAAGAGCTGAGAGATGAGTTTCACGTAGGGTGTCTCACCGCAACCGGAGCAAGCACCTGAGAACTCGAAGAGCGGCTGGGCAAACTGCGAGTTCTTAGCACTCTGCTTCACATCAACGAGATGCTGCTTTGACTTCACCTCATGGACGAGGTACTCCCAGTGCTTGGCCTCCAGCTTCATCTCGGGAGCGTCGGCGTTGAACGGCACCATCTTGAGGGCCTTCTCACCCTTCTTGCCTGGGCAGACATCGGCGCAGTTGCCGCAGCCGAGACAGTCGAGCACGGAGGGCTCAATGCGGAAGTGCATACCCTTCATGGCCTTCGGAGCCAGCATGTCGATGGTCTTGCCCTCAAACTTGGCGGCCTCCTCATCGTCGAGGACGAACGGACGGATGGCAGCGTGCGGACAGCAGAAGGCACACTTGTTGCACTGGATACAGTTCTCAGGGTTCCACTCGGGGACGAAAGCCTCGACGCCACGCTTGTCGTAGGCGGCGGTGCCGGAATCCCAGTGGCCGTTGGTCGTACCAAACTTCACGAAGTCGGAGACCTTCAGCAGGTCGCCGGCCTGAGCGTTCATCGGACGGACCACCTCCTTGACGAAAGCGGGAGCGTTGTCCTCGACAACGGCGTCGTCGGCGAGGTTGGCCCATGCGGGATCCACCGTCAGCTCCTTGTACTCGCCACCGCGGTCAACGGCTGCGTAGTTGAGGTTGACAACGTCCTCGCCCTTCTTGCCATAGGACTTGACGATGAAGGCCTTCATCTGGGTGACGGCGAGGTCGGTCGGGATGACCTGCGTGATGCGGAAGAAGGCAGACTGCAGGATGGTGTTCGTGCGGTTGCCGAGACCGATCTCCTGGCCGATCTTCGTGGCGTTGATATAATAGACCTTGATGTTGTGCTTGGCGAAATAGCGCTTCACCTTGTTGGGGATGAAGTTGACGAGCTCCTCACCATCAAAGATGGTGTTGAGCAGGAAGGTGCCACCGTCGCGGAGACCGCGCGTCACATCATACATGTGGAGGTAGGCCTGGACGTGGCAAGCCACGAAGTTAGGCGTATTGACCTGGTAGGCCGAGTGGATGGGCTCGTCGCCGAAACGGAGGTGAGAGCAGGTGAAACCACCCGACTTCTTGGAGTCGTAGGAGAAGTAGGCCTGGCAGTACTTGTCGGTGTTGTTGCCGATAATCTGCACGGAGTTCTTGTTGGCACCGACGGTACCGTCAGAACCGAGACCGTAGAACTTAGCCTCGAAGAGGCCCTCACCACCCATCGGGATCTCTGCCTCCTCGGGGAGAGAGGTGAAGGTGTAGTCGTCGATGATACCCACCGTGAAGTGGTTCTTCGGCTCGGGGAGCTCGAGGTTCTTATAGACGGCGAGGATCTTGGCCGGCGTGGTGTCGCTGGATCCCAGTCCGTAGCGTCCGCCGACGATGAGCGGATGGCGCGGGTCATCGTAGAGGGCCGACTTGACGTCGAGGTAGAGCGGCTCGCCCTCAGCACCCGGCTCCTTCGTGCGGTCGAGCACGGCGATGCGCTTCACGGTCTCAGGCAGCGCCTTGCGCAGGTAATCGACAGAGAACGGACGATAGAGGTGGACAGCCACCATACCGACTTTCTTGCCCTGCTTCATCAGGTAGTCGATGCACTCGCGGGCAGGCTCCGTGGCCGAACCCATGAGGACGATGACGTTCTCGGCATCAGGAGCGCCGTAGTAGTTGAAGAGGTGATACTCGCGGCCCGTGATCTTGGAAACCTCGGCGAGGTGCTTCTCCACGATCTCCGGAACGGCGTCGTAGTACTTGTTGCAAGCCTCGCGGTGGGTGAAGAAGGTCTCCGGGTTCTCGGCCGTACCACGGGTGTCAGGACGCTCCGGGGTCATGGCGCGGTTGCGGAAACGCTCGATCCACTCGGGGTTGACGAGCGGACGGATGTCCTCCATGTCCATGGCCTCCACCTTGTGGTACTCATGGGAGGTGCGGAATCCGTCGAAGAAGTTGATAAACGGAACCTCGCTCTCAAGCGTAGAGAGATAGGGAACCGCTGAGAGGTCCATGACCTCCTGTACCGAACCGGAGCAGAACATGGCGAAGCCCGTCTGACGGCAAGCCATCACGTCCTGGTGATCGCCGAAGATACAGAGCGCATGGGTGGCCAGGGTACGGGCCGTGACGTTGAACACGCAGGGGAGAAGCTCACCGGCAATCTTGTACATGTTCGGAATCATCAGCAGCAGACCTTGCGAAGCCGTGTACGTAGAGGTCAGCGCACCAGCCTGGAGAGAGCCGTGGAGGGCACCGGCGGCACCACCTTCCGACTCCATCTCCTGAACGGAGACCGTCTGACCAAACAGGTTCTTGCGGCCTTTAGCAGCCCAGTCGTCGACATGCTCCGCCATCGGTGAAGACGGGGTGATGGGGTAGATAGCGGCCACCTCGGTGAACATATAGCTCACATGGGCAGCAGCGGTGTTACCATCACAAGTCATAAATTTCTTTTCCTTAGCCATTTGTTTAACTTGTTAAATGAAATTACTGTTATATCTTGATTCTTATGAATGCTTTGTATATCGAACGCCTTTACCTTTCATATAGCTCAGACGCTTTTTTCATCAGCCTCTCAGTCTCTGACGTATTTCCCATCATATAGTCTCTGAGGCTTTCCTATTATATATAGTATGGCGCGCGGGGCCGCCAGGGACTCCTTTAGTAGAGAAAACCGAAGAGCCATAGCGGTATTTTCCTTCCCTTGCCGACCACGAGGCCGCTGGAGGCGGTGTAGTAGTTTTTTTTGCCCCTGGCCCTCGACTCGCCCTCGCCCTCGGCGCTGATGCGCACGCTGGTCTCGCCGTCGATGCGGTAGGCGTCGGTGGCTCGCTCCTTGTTGACCGTATGGTCTTTGCGAAGCTGGTTGATGAAGAAGGAGTTGAGGATCTCGCGGTCGCCGAAGTTGCGGGGATAGACCGTGTAGATGAGGTTGGGATTGTTGACGACCACCATAGCGGGCTTCTTAGGGAAGACGGAACCCTGGTGGTAGATGATGTTGAGTAGGCGCGCGTCGGCGAGATACTTAATATAGTTCATCACCGTGGCGCGGCTGGTGTCGATAGTCTCTGCGAGCTTGCTGACGTTGGGCGACTTGCCTGTCTCCAGGGCCAGCAGGTAGTAGAGCTTCTTGATTTTCGTGAGATATTTGAGCTCTATCTGGCGGATCAGCAGCACGTCGACCTCGATCATCATGTTCATCGTCTTGAGCAGGTTCTCCGAGTAGTTGGTGTGCTCCAGGAAGAAGGGGTAGAAACCGTGGTGGAGATACTCCTTGAAGAGTGACTCCACATCGACCTCTGCGGCCACCTCGTGGGCTATCGTCTCGTGCTTCTGGAGCATTCCTTCGAGCGTATGGGGGTGGAAGTGGTTGCCGGTCTTCAGATTGACGTACTCGCGGAAGGAGAAGCCGCGGAGACTGTAGCAGGCAACGATGTCGCCGATCATGGGATCGCTGAGCAGGCGCATCACGCTCGATCCAGTGAAGATGATCTGCAGCTCGGGATAGTCGTCGTAGCAGCGGCGCAGCTCGTGGTTCCACTCCGACTTCTTGAAGATCTGATCGATGAGCAGCACGCGGCCACCCTGGGCGTAGAACTCGCCAGCGAAGTCGTGGATGCCGCGGCCCTGGAAGTAGAAGTTGTTCATGTTGATGTAGAGGCAACGGCGGTCGCGGGCGTCAAACCGCTCCTTGGCTATCTCCAGCAGAAACGTCGTCTTGCCCACACCGCGCGTCCCCTTGATGCCAATCAAGCGGCCGCGCCAGTCGATCTCGTCCATCAGGGTGCGCCTGACAGCGACATGTGTATGTTCGACGAGATAGGTATGTGTTCTGAAAAACGCTTCCATTCTTCTACTTTATTATGGTACTGCAAAGTTACGCAATATTTTTTGATTTGCAAACTCTACTTTGCAAAATTGCGTTTTTTTCCGTCTTTTAAGGCCTTTTATCCCCTTACAGACCCTTTTTCAGCCTAAAAATAGCTATCTTTGCCAAGCAATGGCTTTACGACTCCACATTTTCAATCCCGAGCACGATATCGCCCTGGCCAATGGCAGCCCGCTTTTCACGTCGCCACGGGCGGGACGGCAGTTACGTGCCGACCTCGGTTTTCTCCCTGCGCTATGGGCGGGGGAGGAGAGCGTCGTGTGGACCGATCAGCCACATGAGGCCTTGGAAAATGTACGCCGTTTGGGCCTCGACGTGCCACCAGAATTATTTGTCGATACGCCCACGTTGCGCCGATTGGCTCATCAGGTGGAGGCGGTTGATCCGTGGGGATGGGACGCGGCCTTGTGTCACCAGCTGCAGCGACTCGGGGTGAATCCTCGCATTCTGCCAACGGACGAGGAACTGAAGGAAGTTCGGGCGCTGAGCCATCGCAGGACGGCCAAAGAATTACTTGACTCAATACACAATACCTCTCTGATTAACAATACGATAGAAGATTCTATTAAAGCAACAGAAGAAGCTATTGAAAAAACAAGTAAAACTATTGAGCTTGTAGGAGAAACCATTGAGGCTACAAGAGAAGCTATTGAACTTACAGGAGAAGCCATTGAAGTAAAAGACGAAGCCGCGCTCCTCCAGCAACTGGCCCGTTGGCCTGAAGCCGTGCTGAAAGCTCCGTGGAGTAGCAGTGGGCGTGGAGTTCGCATGGTCAGCGCACCGCTCCATTCCTCTGTCCTCCAATGGGCCTTGGGCGTGATGCGGCGGCAGGGAAGTCTGATGGTGGAACCGCTCTATCATAAGGTGGCCGATTTTGGCATGGAGTTTTCTGCCAATGCCGAAGGCTTCACCTATCTTGGTCTCTCGCTCTTCGACACCTCAGGTACTGCCTATACGGGCAATCTCCTTGCTACAGAGGAGGAGAAACGGGCCAAGCTCGCACGCTATCTTTCGCCCACACAGATCGACTCACTGCGCCAGTTGGTCCTGCATTGCCTCAAAGCTATTTCCCCACGCTTCCGCCTTGGCCCTTTCGGCATCGACATGATGATCGTCAGGAAAGAAGATGGAAAGACACGCGTTCACCCCTGTGTGGAAATCAACTTCCGCCGAACGATGGGCCACGTTGCCATCGCGCTCCAGCAGCGTATCACAACGCCCGCCGAAGCGATGGCCGTGACCTTCGAAGACGGCCATTATCACCTGCGCTGCAGGTAGCTTCATCCTCCGTTTATTGTCTCTTCCTCTGTACTTTTTATTCTGTACATGATATATTAGGTTCATCCGAAAAATCGAGTGATAGGTTTTGTTCATAGTTGTTTCCCTTGCAGCAACCCTTGGTCAGCATGGGCCTCGAAGAGGCGATGTCCCCGCGAAGCTGTTCCATTACATGGCACTCTTTCTCGCCATGGCATAACTTGAGCAAGCTCAGTTCTGCTCATGGCTTACCGAAAGAGTTGTTACTTGTTGTAAAAGTTGTTCAAGTTGTCTTCTATGTGTCCACGTCGAATCACTCCATTTTCCGGAAGAACCATATATTATATCTACCTCATATTTTATATTAACCTCCGTGTGTAGTCTCTTCCTCTTTCGTGACCAACTGGCGTATGGCCTCGGCGGCCTCTGATCGGCAGCGGGAGTAGCTGGGCCAATCGTTGAAGTCGATGAGGACGAAGGATCCGTCGGGACTGATGATAGCATCGCCGCCGTAGATGGGGCAACGGGCCGCGGTGGCCAATCGGGAGGCTGCAGCATGGAGATCGTACTGGGAGAAGGCGTAGTGGTGGGGGCGCCCATTGTGCGATTCATCGCCAAACTTCGACTGTCCGTCGTCGCCAGGGTAGAAGAAGCGGAAGAAGCCCGTGGAGAGGACACCATAGAACTTGACGATGTCGCCGGGGAGATGGGCCTGGATCAGGTAGTCATCAATGCCGCGCGAACGAAAATCGGCGAGCGCACGGTCGAGGGCGGGACGGTCGGGACAGAAGACCACATCAGCACGGCTCTGCGCCGCCGTCTCGCCCCGCTTCAACCACCAGCCTGCCGTTCCTTCTCTGGGGGGCACGGGGACGGAAGAGGCCGCGGCAAGGCGCTGGAGAACGCTCCGCGCGCAACGGCGCACGCCCTCGGGAGGATTGAGCACGCAGACGCCGAGCCGCTCCGCCTCGTCAAGGCAGGACAGGGCCCACGACGTGCGCGCCATCGAGAAAACGACAGTGGCCGTGGTAAGTAGTTCGGGCAGCGATGGGTCTTCTTCCAAAATGATCTCGCCGTCCCACGGCGAGACGACGGCACGCAGGATGGCGAGGTCTTTCTCTTCATTATTGGGCGAAAAGCGCAGCGCCCGGCGCACACCTATTACCTGCATGTCGCATCTCCGCTGAGAAACTCCTCGGCCTTGGCAATGTCGGTGGCGTGGTCGATGTCGAGGACCTTGGAAAAGCGCCAAGCCTTCAGGCGGCATCCCTCGGCGACAAGAGCGCGCTGGAAATTGCGCATCCGGCTATTGCCCTGCTCCAGGCAGCGACGCAGGATGGGAAGGGCGTTCGGCGTGAGACCGTAGATACCTCCCGAGATATAGCGCAGGCCTTCGGAGTAGGTGTCGTGGAAACCCGTGATGAGGTCGTTGTCACCGACACCGACATAGAGCGGGCGCTCGTCGTCGATATAATCCGTCACGCCCATCAGTCCGTCGTAGCCTTGGGCGACGGCCTCGGAGAAGGCTTGGACGTAGCGGGCAAACTCCTCGGTGCGGAAGATGGTATCGACGGTGGTGAGGACGAAGGGCCCGCCGTCGAGATGGGGAGCCAGAGCAGCGAAACTGTGCATGGAACTTGGCGTGGTGCGCACGACATAGTGGAGGGGCAGGGGACGGCCGTAGAGGCCGTGGTCGGTCACTTGGGCGAGATGGGCTGAGACCTCTGGACGGAGGTCGTTGCAGACCACCCACAGCTCACTGGCACCGACCTCTCGGAAGACGTCCATCAGACGGTCGATGAGGTGCTGACCGGCCACTTCAATGAGCGGTTTCGGCGACACGATGCCCTCCTGGGCCAGGCGGGAACCTTCGCCCGCGGCGATAATCGCAAATTTCATAATTCTCCTAAATGAAAAGTAGCTTCAAAAAATACGTGGTGCAAAGGTAGCCACTTTTCAGCAGAAAAACCGTACCTTTGCATCAGAATTTGGAAAGAAAGGCATAGAGACAGATGATAGTTTGCATCGCAGAGAAACCATCCGTGGGCCGGGACATCGCCCGCATACTGGGCGCCACGAAGTCGCACCAGGGCTACATGGAGGGCAACGGATACCAAGTGACATGGACCTTCGGCCACCTGTGTGAGCTCAAGGAACCGGACGACTACACGCCGATGTGGAAGCGGTGGAGCCTCGCCGCGCTGCCGATGGTGCCGCCGCGCTTCGGCATCAAACTCATCGACGACGACGGCATGAAACGACAGTTTGCCGTCATCGAGAAACTGTATGCGCAGGCTGACGAGATCATCAACTGTGGCGATGCTGGACAAGAGGGAGAGTTGATACAGCGCTGGGTGATGCAGAAGGCGGGCGTGCGCTGCCCTGTGAAGCGACTGTGGATTTCCTCCATGACCGACGAGGCGATCCGCGAGGGCTTTCAGAACCTGAAGGACCAGCAGCAGTATGACACGCTCTACATGGCGGGACTTTCTCGTGCTATCGGCGACTGGCTGCTGGGCATGAACGCCACGCGCCTCTATACGCTGAAGTATGGACAGAACCGCCAGGTGCTCTCCATCGGACGCGTACAGACGCCTACACTCGCTCTAATCGTCAACCGCCAAAAGGAGATAGAGTCTTTCGTACCCGTGCCCTACTGGGTACTCTCCACGCGCTATCGCGACACGCTCTTCGTCGCCACCAAGGGTAAGTATATGGTAAAGGAGGAGGGCGAGGCGGCCTTTGCATCACTGGCGGGACTGCCCTTCGAGGTGACGAGCGTGCAGAAGAAGAAGGGCACGGAGTCGCCACGTCAGCTCTATGACCTCACGTCGCTGCAGGTGGACTGCAACAAGAAGTTTGGCTTCTCCGCCGAAATGACGCTCAACCTCATCCAGTCGCTCTATGAGCACAAATACACCACCTATCCGCGTGTCGATACGCAGTATCTCAGCGATGATATCTATCCCAAGTGTCCGCAGATCCTCAATGGGGTCTTCCAGGTGAAGGTCGCGGGAAAGGCGCCTTATGCCGAACTGGTCAAGCCGCTGGGGGGCGCGCAACTGCGCAAGTCGAAGCGGGTCTTCGATTCCTCCAAGGTTACGGACCACCACGCCATCATTCCCACGGGTGTCATTCCACAGGGGCTCTCCGACAACGAGCGCCATGTCTATGACCTCGTGGCACGCCGCTTCATCAGCGTCTTCTACCCCGACTGCCAGTTTGCCACGACAACCGTGATGGGCAAGGTGGGCGACGTAGAATTCAAGGCAACGGGCAAGGAGATTCTCCAGCCGGGCTGGCGCGTGGTCTATGCGCTCGACCAAGTGGCCGAGGAGGCGAAGGAGAAGGACGACGAGGAGAAGGTGCTGCCTGCCTTCGTCAAGGGGGAGACAGGCCCTCACGAACCGACGCTGACCGAGAAGCAGACCACGCCACCGAAATATTACACAGAGGCCACGCTCCTGCGTGCCATGGAGACGGCTGGAAAATTTGTTGAGGACGAGGAGCTGCGTGCGGCTATGAAGGAGAACGGCATCGGACGACCTTCCTCGCGCGCAGGCATCATCGAAACGCTCTTCAAACGCCACTACATCCGACGCCAGCGCAAAAACCTCATGGCGACGCCCACGGGCATCCAGCTTATCGAGACCATCCGCGAAAAGCTCCTCACCAGTTGCGAACTAACGGGTATCTGGGAGAAGAAGCTCCGCGACATCGAGCGCAAAAACTACGACGCTGCCCAATTTGTCAACGAACTCAAGGATCAGGTCGCCCAAATCGTGAGCGAGGTGCTGGCTGATTCGTCCCAGCGTCACATCGCCATTACCACCGACGAGGACCTGAAAAAGACTTCTAAGAAAAAAGCCTCCACCAAAGGAAAAATTTCCTCCAAAGAAGCTGCTCCACAAAAGGAGGGAGACTCATCTAAAGAAGCAACCTCCCCGAAAGTAGGAGGCTCCGCGAAAGAACCGGTTTCCTCAAAAGAAGAAACCTCCCAGAAAAAAGGAATCTCCCCGAAAGAAGAGTCTCCCGATCCGCTTGTCGGCCAACCCTGCCCAGTGTGCCACCAAGGCCATATCATCAAGGGTAAGACGGCCTACGGTTGCTCGCGCTGGCGCGAAGGTTGCACGTATCGCCAACCCTTCAACGCCGAGTAGGCATTCAACGGCGGGTAGTCACCGTTTTTATGATCATCCTCAAGAGCGAAATCATAAGTATTCTACGAGAACACATTTATAAGTATTCTACGAGAACACACCTATAAATATCCTACGAGAATCGAGTAGGAGGAAAACGAAGTAGTTTTTCTCCTACTTTCGTTTTCCGACCTC
>ERZ1106919.910-NODE-910-length-21801-cov-9.813483_pt1 | contig 21801 bp, 22 predicted proteins | sample MGYA00403654_ERZ1106919 | MGnify/ENA primary metagenome ERZ1106919 (study PRJEB35170, sample SAMEA104062450) | human gut metagenome | biome: human gut; feature: human-associated habitat; material: faeces | place: Denmark | collected 2012-10-08 ... | reverse complement strand
ATTATCTCATAAGGGCAAAAATAAGGGAAACTACATATCATTTCACTAATGGACAGGCGGGAAAGCCTATAAAATGGGGAAAGTTAGAGGAATAATTATATAAATTCCAGTTTGCCGTACTTGATCCCAACAGGGCTTGAGGCGGGCACGCCCCGACAGGAAGCTGTCCCAAAGAGACAGAAATTTTCAAGAATTGAAAATTTGCGGCCACGGGACGATCCGCGCTCTTGTGAACAATAGAAAAACCAGAACTGCATGGCTGATTCAGCGAACGGTTCTGGTTTTTCTTGACGGGCGAAGGCCTTTCTGATAGGGTAAAGGCAAACTGGAGAACTGGCGCCCGACGCACTGCGTGTCGGGCGCGGGGAGGGAAAAGCGTGGAAGAAAATCTGTTTCGTTCCATCCCGCGGGTGGACGAGCTGCTCGGTCGGGACGAGCTCAAGGTGTCGGCGCTGCCGCCGGTGCTGCTGCGCGAGAGCGTGCGCGAGGAGCTGGACGCGCTGCGAGACGAAGTGCGCGGCGGCCTTTCCGCGCTGCCGGAGACAGGCATACTCTGCGCGCGCATTCTGGCACGTGCAGAGGAAAAGCAGCTGCCGACGCTGCGCTCGGTCATCAACGCGACCGGCGTGACGCTGCACACGAACCTTGGCCGCGCCTGCCTGAGCGAGCGCGCGGCGAACGCCGCGGCAGAGGCGGCGAGAGGTTATTCGACGCTTGAATACGATGTGGAAAACGGCTGCCGTGGCTCGCGCTATCAGCACGTGGAGGCGCTTTTGTGCCGCCTGACGGGCGCGGAGGCGGCGATGGCCGTGAACAACAACGCCGCGGCGGTGCTGCTCATCCTGTCCGCGCTCGCGGGCGGGGGAGAGGTCATCGCCTCGCGCGGCGAGCTCGTCGAGATCGGCGGCTCGTTCCGCATTCCGGAGATCGTGACGCAGTGCGGCTGCAAGCTGTGCGAGGTCGGCGCGACGAACAAGACGCACCGGCGCGACTATGAAGCCGCCATCGGCGAGCAGACGAGAGCGCTTTTGAAGGTGCATACAAGCAACTACCGCATCGTGGGCTTTACCGAATCCGTACCGCGGGAGGAGCTGGCGGAGATCGCGCATGGGCACGGCCTGCCGCTCATTGAAGACCTCGGCAGCGGGGCGATCGTCGACCTCGAACCGTTTGGCATCCGCGGCGAGCCGACGGTGCAGAGAAGTCTGCACGCTGGTGTGGACGTTGCGTCGTTTTCGGGCGACAAGCTGCTCGGCGGGCCGCAGGCGGGGCTGATCGTCGGCAAAAGGGAGTACATCGAACGGATCAAAAAGCACCCGCTTGCGCGGGCGCTGCGGCTCGACAAGATGACGCTTGCCGCGCTGCACGCGACGCTCAGCGCCTATCTGGATGCCGAGATCGCCGTGCGAGAGATCCCGACGCTCGCGATGCTGTCGGCGAGCGAGGATGAGCTGCACGCCAAGGCGCTGCGGCTGCAAAAGGCGCTCGCGGACACGGGCGTTTCCTCGCAGCTCGTGTGGACGGGCGACGCTGTCGGCGGCGGCAGCGCTCCAGCGCAGGAGCTCACCGGCTGGGCCGTCGCGATCGAGCCGGGGAGGCTCAGCGTGGATGAACTGGAAGAGAAGCTGCGCCTTCGCGCCAAGCCCATCGTCGCGCGTATCCACCGCAGGCAATATTTGCTGTGCGTGCGCACGATTCGGGAGGAAGACTTTGCCGAGATCGCCGCGGCGGCTGCGGAGGCCATCCGATGAAGCATGTTATCATCGGCATGGCGGGTCATGTCGACCACGGCAAGACCGAGCTCGTCAAGGCGCTCACGGGCGTGGACACCGACCGGCTGGCCGAGGAGAAAAAGCGCGGCATCACGATCGACCTCGGCTTTGCGCGCCTCGACTTTCCGGACGGGAGCTGTGCGAGCGTCGTCGATGTGCCGGGGCACGAGAGGTTCATCAAGAACATGCTCGCCGGCGCGGGCGGTGTCGACCTTGCGATGCTTGTCGTGGCGGCGGACGAGGGCTTCATGCCGCAGACAGTCGAGCATCTGGACATTCTGCAGCTGCTCGGTGTGAAGGACGGACTCATCGTGCTGACAAAGACCGACTTAGTCGACGAGGACTGGCTGAACATGCTCGAAGAGGACGTCAAAAGCCGCGTCAAGGGCACGTTTTTAGAGGATAAGCCGATCCTTCGCACGTCCATCCGCACGGGCGAAGGCATTGAGGCCCTGCGCGAAGCGCTCCACGTTCTGACGCTGCACGCGGAGGAAAAGAGCGCGCGCACGCCGTTCCGCCTGCCCATCGACCGCGTGTTTTCCGTCGACGGCTTCGGCACGATCGTCACCGGCACGCTCATCGACGGGCACATCGCCGTCGGCGACGAGGCGCAGCTCATGCTGCTCGGGAATAAGTGCCGCGTGCGCAATTTGCAGGTGCACGGGCGCGACGTGTCGGCGGTGTACGCCGGACAGCGCGCGGCGGTCAACTTAGCGGGCATCAAAAAAGAGAGTATCAGCCGCGGCGATGTGCTGTGCAGGACGGATTCGATGCAGCCGTCGCTGATGCTGGACGTGAAACTGCAAAATCTGCCGGATTCTAAGCGGATCATCGAGAGCGGCTCGCGCCTGCACCTCTACCACGGCGCGGCGGTGCGCCTTGCAAAGGCGGTGCTGCTGGACCGCGACGCGCTGCGTCCGGGCGAGAGCTGCTATGCCCAGCTGCGGCTGAGCGAAGCGCTCGCAGCGCGGCAGGGCGACCGCTTTGTGGTGCGCTTTTATTCGCCGCTCGAGACTGTCGGCGGCGGGATGATCCTGGACGAGCATCCGTACCGGCACAAGCGAAACGACGCGTGCGTGATAGCCTCGCTCGTCGTGCGCGAGAGCGGATCGGACGAGGCAAAACTCGTGCAGGCCGTCGGCGAGCACGGCGCGGATGGCATGACGCTTGCGGACCTTGCCGCGTGCTTTGATGAACCGGAAGAAAAACTGGTGGAAATGCTCGCCGTGCTCTATGCGCGGGGAAAGCTCGTCGAGATCGCGCCGTCGCGCTATCTTACATCGTCGACGCTGGACAGGCTGTGGACAGACTGTGAGACGATGCTGACAAAGTACCACCGCGAACATCCGCTGCACGCGGGCATGCGCCTCGCCGAGGCGCGGCAGCGGCTTCTGCGCGGCAAAACACGGGAAAATTCGGACGCGATCCTCGCCTGCTTTGCGCGCGAGGGAAAACTCACACTGACGGCGGAGCACTGCGCGCTTGCGGACTTTTCCGTGCATCTGACCAAGCGGCAGAGCGCCATCCGGGAAGAGCTGCTGCGCACCTGCCGCGCGGCGGGAATTCTTGGCAAAAAGCAGGACACGCTCTGCGCGCTGTTCGACAAAAAAGACCGCGTGGAGTGTGCGCGCGTGCTTGAGAGTCTTATATCTACCGGCGAGCTTGTGCTGCTTGCGCCGGAGCTCTGCGTCGAAAAAAGCGTTCTGGATGCGGTCGACGCAAGGGTGAAGGCATGGTTTGCAACGCACGACACGCTCACGCTGGGAGAATTCCGCGACGCGCTCGGCACCTCGCGCGACCACGCGCTGCTGGTGCTGGAGTATTACGACCGGCGAGGGATTCTTCGCCGCGAGGGCGATGTCCGCAGGCCGGGCGCGCAGTTTGGCGAGATAGAAAAATGAGGCGGCTTTTGTCGCCTCTCACATGGGAGTAGATGGGTGCTGGTGTGCCCCCCGGTCTTCAAAACCGGTGAGAGGGGTGAAGAGCCTCTCGGGTGAGTTCGATCCTCACATGCTCCCGCCAGAGCCTCGCGGCCGTGTGCCGCGGGGCTTTTTGAAAAATGTGGATTTCCCTCTTGACAGAACGGAGGGAAGCTCATATAATACTACTGTTCGCGGCGCGAGCCGCACAATTTCATATCCGGGTGTAGCGCAGTTGGTAGCGCGCATGGTTCGGGACCATGAGGCCGTGAGTTCGAATCTCGCCACTCGGACCAGCTAAAAGCCTTGAAAACGTAAGTTTTCAAGGCTTTTTTGCAACTTTTAAGAGCAAAACGCGTGGTGCGCAAATGTGTAAAAACTCCAAAAGCGCACAAAAAAGCGCACAACTGCGAAAATAGCGCGTGAAAGCCATTGATACGTCGGAAATGAAAGGGTGCGTTTCAATGGCGAACATTCGAGAAAACAAGAAAACCGGCAAGGTTATTTCTTTCCGCTTTATCGTCTGCTTAGAGCGTGATGTGCGCGGCAAGCAAATCAGAAAATACACCACTTGGACAGCGCCCGCCGACTTGACGCCAGCAAAGGCAAGAAAAGCGGCGGAACGTGCGGCGGATGCGTGGGAAGAGGAAGTTAAAGCAGAGTACCAGAAGCAAAAGAAACTCGGCAGCGCATACCGTTTACCACCTGATAAGCGGCGGGATGATTTTGTGTCGTTTGTGAATGACACGTGGTTCGTCTTGCAGATACGCGGAGAAAACGACAAGCCGAACACCATAGCGTTTTACAAGAACATGACGCGCATTATATCGGAGTATTTCAAGGGTTCTGTCTTGCAGGAAATCAGCCCTGTTGATATTCAAAAATATCTTGTCTATCTGCGCACAGAGTACAAGAGCAAATTGGGGAAGTCGCTTTCGGCAAAAACATTACGTCATCAGTACGGGACGCTCAACCTGATATTTGGCTAAAAGTGGTGCGCGGGAAAAGAAAAACGAAATGCGGATCACATGATTTTCAATGGCCAAAAATGGCAAAAAGATTCGATCACTTTTGGAGAGTCTCATTAAAAAGTGTCCATTGAATAACTGTTTGCACAGTGCTATAATCCAATTTACGCATCAATAAAAACAGTGGGTTAGAGACTTTCTTCACACCCCATAAAAGGAGAGACGATCTATCATGGACATCAAAGGAGATTGGAAAAAGCGGGCCGTCTGCGGATTGATGGTGCTGGCAATGGCACTGAGTTTGCTGCCAACTTCTATTCTGGCGGCCGATACGCGCAGCGTTACGGAGAACGCCATCAAAAACGGCAGCTTTGAGGAGCCTGCGTTTCACGACAAGAATTCGCCGCAGTGGCCTGCAAAGGAGGTTCCTGACTGGGATACAACGGCATCCGACCGAAAGATCGAGTTCGGATCGAGGCGGAACGGCAAAGATGCTCCCCAGCTTATGGGCGACCAGACTATTCCGGACGGATCTCAGTTTGCGGAGCTGAACGCCGACGAAGAGAGCACGCTTTATCAGTATGCCGAGACGGTCGGCGGCAATGTGTATGAGTGGGGCCTTTCTCATCGCGGCCGCGAGGGCGATGACCATATGGCGCTCATCATCGGCCCGAAGCAGGACGAAAAACCTGACAAACCGAACAAAGCCGGAAAAGACCAGTTCATGCGCATGACGGACTGGGTGAAGAGCCATGCTGAGAAGCTGGGTGTGAACATTCCGGTTACCGGCTGTACGCAGAAGATCACGGTCTACTCCAAAAAGTTTGCCGCAAACGGCGGCTTCCAGAATGACATCGGTGATGCGTTCAGCGCTTCGCCGTCTGACGTGTACACGGAGAAATGGAATGTCTGGATCATCGGCACGAATAACAACGCCTGGGGCAATTACGGCACGAAGAGCCCGGACTATGCGGAGGGAAAGCTTGCATACAGCTGCCGCTATGCCGTGCCGGACGGGCAGACGAAGACCGTCTTTGCCTTCTGCTCCTATTCTGCGGCGACGAGTAATAAGACGCTCGGTAATCTGATCGACAATATTCATTTCAGCCTTTATCAGACCATCACGGCGGCGGCCACGGCGGGGGGATCGGGCTTTATCGGCGTTCCGACCGGCGGCAAAAACGTGTATTACGAGATTCGCGGCAGCATGTCAGAGCTGGTAGTGGCTAACGGCAGCCCCATCACGGTGAAGGCGGTCGAACCGGAAAGCGACGATGTTCAGTTTGTCGGCGCGTATGTCACGCGCCAGACGCAGAATGGACTGAAGAAGGAGTTTATTCCCGCAACGAGTCCGAGTTGGGATAAAGTTGACAGAACCTATACTTATGAGCACCCTGTGGAGGAACCGGCGGATATCGTGCTGGTCTTTGTCAAAAAGCCTATGGTCATATATGAGGCCAACGGCGGAAAGCAGTATACCCACGGCGACAACGGAACAAATGCGGTCTCCTTTGCTCCGCAGGTGAGCGGTGATGGCAGCACAACAGCACGCGGTCCCTATGACTCAAAGGAGGCCACACCAGTAAAGGATGGCTGGCGCTTCGATGGCTGGCTGCTGCCACAAAAAAATAAAGTGCTGCCCGCGGTCCACACCGTGAAATATGACACGGCAAGCGAAACCTTTACCTTTACGGCGGATGATGGCACAAAGGAAACGCTCAAATCCGGCGGCGCGACGCTCATCGCCCAGTGGAAGTGGCGCCAGCGCTTTGTCACCGCCTCGCGGGTGAGGGAAAACGGTACGGTGAGCGCTGATATCCGGGAGAATACGGAGTGCGGCAGCATTACAGTAGGAAAGAGCGACGGATCGGCTATTACAACAGAAACGAATGGAGCGGTCACCGACTACTATTCTCAGGCCAACGAGAAGATCACGGCGACTGCGACGGCCAAGGCAGGCTACGAATTCATCGGCTGGTATCAGCAGGTCGACGGCAAAATCGACGGCAAAGTCGACGGCAAAAAATATGAGCTCATCAGCAATCAGAAAACATATACTTATACGGCAAAGGCTGAAGGCGTGCAGACCGTCTACGCCCGCTTTGCCCCCACGCATACGGTGAAGTATCAGTGGACAAAAGATATCGGTAAATGCCCGCAGAATAAGCCGGAGCCTCCGAGTCCCGGTACGGTCATCGACGGCGGCACGTATTATATTTCCAAAGACTTTATAAGAGACAAGACGACCATCGACGGCACAGGCACGAAAGATGGCAGAACGGTTCCCGGCAAGTGGGTCTTCACCGGCTGGCACGACGGAGAGGACGTCGGGAGCAGCGGGACCGGCGGTGATATTGTGATCCGCGAGACAGAACTTATCAACGTGACGGGGGACCGCACGCTGACGGGCTTCTGGACATTTATTCCGGAGGAGAAGCACACGCTGACCTACCAGTTTGCGGACAACACCCGCTGGAGCCCGAGCGGCAGCTTCGAGCTGACGGAAAACTACTACCGCGGCGAGAGCGTTACGGCGCAGGCCGAGCCCGCCCGAAATCAGACCACGGATGGGGAAGACGTGCTGGTCACGGGCAACGTGACGCTCTATGGAGATTGGTCGTTCAAGGGCTGGCAGCGCAGCGACACAAAAGATAAAGGTATTGTTGCGGCGGGCGACGGCTTTGACATGCCGGGAAATGATCTGACGCTCACCGGCCAGTGGGAATTCACCCCGTATACCTACACCGTAGTGTATGATACCGGCGATGGAGAGCCTATCAGCGATCCGAAATATGCAAGCTACGACTATGCCGCGCTGCTGGGCAGCAGTAAGCCAGGCCTCGATGCCCCAACGGGCATTCCCTTCGGCGCGTCGATCAAGCTGATGGAGCTTCCTGCCGGGACGAAAATCCCCGACGACAAGTATTTTGCCGGTTGGAGCATTTATAAGCCGACAGATGGTAACTTGAGTACCATCGAGACGCAGGCCCCCGGCGATTCCATCGGATACAGAAAGCTTGGAATCACGAAGAATGGACAGGAAGTAACGCTCTACGCCGTCTATAAGAACAAAGACATGGCAACGGTGGACTTTGCCGTCAACGATTCGAACTGGGGCGATGTGGGCACGAAGGGCGGCAGCTTTACGGTGCAGAACGGTAAGGTAGAGAAGAAAACCGTTTCCTCGAAAGCGACTCCGCGTGACGGCTACCATTTTGTCGGCTGGTATGAAAAGGACGACAACGGCCAATTGGAGTCGGTGAGTACAAGTGCAATCAACGGCACGACCTTGACTGTTACCACGGCCATGATGCAGGAGAAGCTGAACTCGCTCACGGAGAACGGAACGCCCGTGCTCGTGCACTATGTCGCCGTGTTCGCGCACGACAGCTTTACTGTCAATTTCAATGGAAATGGCGATGATAAAAAAGCCACGATGGAGCCGCAGAAGTTCCATGATCCCGACTCGAAAGACCAGCCGACCAAGCTCAGGAAGAACAAATTTAAGCGTCCGGGGTATGTGTTTACTGGCTGGGCGGAGTCGGAAGATGGGAAGGGGCGCACCTATGCTGATGAAGCGCCGTTTGCAGAGGTGACGACGTATCAGGGAGTTAAGATTGTGGACGGCGGTTCGATCACCCTCTACGCGCAGTGGGAAAAACTGCCCGATGTGACCATCTTCTACACGCCGGAACCGACTTCGCTCGGTACGGTCACGCTGAATGGCACTGCTGCGAAAGGAAATGATACTATCACCGTGCAGGAAGGCACGGTCTATGAGAAGCTCAATCCCGAGACCGGCACGGCGCGCGGCGCGACGGCTGTGCCGAGACAAGGCAGCGTGTTTGCAGGCTGGTACGATGCGCAGGGGAAGCATCCCCTGACAGACAAAACGACCTATACGCCGGAAAAGGGCTCGTCCGGACGCTACCAAGACGGCAGCTATGTGGCGCGGTTCCGTCTGAAGCAGTATGTGCTGCACTATGACGCCAACGGTGGCACGGATACGATGGAGGACCAGACCTTCCCGCACGGGCAGGCGCATCCGCTGGAGAAGTGTGCCTTCAGCCGCGAGGGCTATAGATTCGTGGGCTGGGCAACGGAGTCGGCAGGCGAGGTCAAGTACGAAGATCAGAAGAGTATCAAGCTGGACGAGGAATTCAAAAATCTTACAAATGATAACGATGTGGTGACCCTCTACGCCGTCTGGGAAGAGCAGAGCGTGACGATCGGCTATGAGCCGAACGACGCGGAGCTCGGCTCGGTGAGCAGCGCGTTGGAGACTGTTGCCGCCGTGACGGGTACGGCCAAGGGCTCGACCGCGCAGGCGAAGAGCGGCGCGCGGTTCGACGGCTGGTACAGCGCCGACGGCACGCTTTTGTCGAAGGAACTTACCTTCGTCCCGACGAAGAAGGACGGCGCCGTCTGGCAGGGAACGACCTATTACGCGCGTTTCAGCGCGCAGCGCAGACCCTCGACCCCGTCTACGCCCGCAAAGCCGGACGAGACAAAGCCGACGCTCGCACCCATCCCGGAAATGCTCAACGGCGAGGATCATTACGCCTACTTGCTCGGTTACGAGGATGGCACCGTTCGCCCGAACGGAAGCATCAGCCGCGCCGAGGTGGCGACCGTGCTCTTCCGCCTCCTCAAAGACGATGTGCGCATGCAGAATTTGACGAAGGACAACGCTTACAGCGATGTGTCGGATACTGCGTGGTACGCCGCGGCGGTGTCCACGCTCTCGAAGATGGGCATCATCAGCGGCTATCCCGACGGCACGTTCCGCCCGAACGCACCCATCACGCGCGCGGAATTCGCCGCGATGATCGCACGCTTTGACGAGACTGCCAAGTCGGCCGATACGCCGTTCACCGATATTTCCGGCCACTGGGCCGAGAATGCGATCGGCAAGGCTTACGGCAATGGCTGGGTGGAAGGAAGCAGCAAAACGGTGTTCTGTCCGGAAAGCAACCTCACCCGCGCCGAGACAGCGACGCTTCTGAACCGCGTGCTGCACCGCCTGCCGGAGAAGGAGAGCGACTTGCTTGCAAACCAGATCGTCTGGCCGGACAATCCGAAGACCTTCTGGGGCTATCTTGCGATCCAGGAGGCGACGAACTCGCACGAGTACGAGCGCAAGGCGGATGGCGTTTACGAAACGCAGACCGCCAAGCGGGAGAACCGCGACTGGTCGAAGGAATTTGAACAGTAAGCATATAAGCCGCCATCTCGGTGAGCAGTAGCTCATTGAGATGGCGGCCTTCTGTTATTGCGGCATATAGCATTTTTCCGGGGCATTCGCAGGCAGCAGCTTTTCAGACCACGCTTCATCTGTTTCGCTCAGACCCGGCGCATTTCGCAGAACCCAAACCAAGTCCGAAACGTTCAGCGCAGATCCGTTCGAGTATGAGTTCATGTATGCCCCGATGGGCGATGGCGGCGTTTACGAATATGTCGAGCCGTGGTACGGCTTTGCGGTCAAAAAGGAGAGTGACGCGCAGGACTACGCGGTCGAATTTCTGCGCTTTATGGCCCGTCAGGACGAGCTGAACACGCTTGCTTCTATCAAGGGCGTTCCCTCTGCTGCTAAGGAAACGACGGATGAGCGCTACACCGCGCTGAACGATATCGATAAGGTGGAGATGAAGGGCGTCAGCGATGGAACGGTTCCGGCCTACATCGGCACGCTCCTGAGCCATGCGGCAAACGAACTGCTGGACGGCAGCATCGCAAGCGCCGATGACGCAGTCGCGTCGTTCGTCGCCCGCTGCGCAGAGTCCACGCAGGGCGCGGATTGAGAGCAGGATTAATAAAGGCAGGCACTTAGCGAGTACCTGCCTTTTTGCGTCGCCGGCAGATATTTTAAGGTTACTTTTATTTCACTGCTTGCTGATATGAGAACATTTTATTTGTCTCCCGCTCGTTTTTCAATACTATGCTTGGAAATCTAGGGCAAATCGTTATTGCTAATTGGGATGATTTTTCGGATATAATTCCTAACCAGGCATGGCTCATGTCTCGCATGGATGATTTGGAAATGTCTCGCAATATAATTATGCATACAGGGGGGCTTCCTGCAGACGAAATTGACCGGATTGAAAGTGTCGTCAGAGATTTGTTGAGAGAGATAGGCTAATATATTGGAATACTGATTGTTTCCGTCCGATACTCTTTTTTATCCTTTTGATTTGATGAAATCTTATAATTCTACTTGAGCCAAAAACCGGCAAGTTTCTGTAGAAACTTGCCGGTTTTTAATTTTATTCGGTTGTTTCCTCGCGCAGCGAGTCTTTGAACAAGCTGCTCATATAATCGCTTCGTCCATACAGAACGCGGTCAATGTAGACATCGCAACCTTGCACACGGTAAAATACCATATAATTGCCACTGACAAGAAAACGATAGTCTGTTCCTACATCTGCAATGGAGGATAACGGGGTTCCCATTTCTGCGAAATTTTTCAACGGGTCAACCGCGTTCATAATGTGATCTATCACGCGCTCCGCAGCAGAACGATTCTGAAGTTCCAATACGATGTAATCCCAAATATCATCCAAATCGCGACGGGACTCGGGTGAATAATGAATTTTATTCTTCATTCGCTCTCGCGTGGAAGTGCGCCATCATATCGTCCGGTGTCAGCCAGCCTTCCGTTTCGCCGGAGTGGCGGCCTTTTGCAAGCTCATTCATCAGGCGGATGGTCGCCTGTGTTCTCTCATAGTCCTGCATATCCACGATAGCGTACCGCCCGCGCCCGTTTTTCGTCAAAAAGACAGGAGCGCCCACAGCCACATCATGCAGTACCTCGCTGTAATTTCGCAGGTCAGAAATGGGTTTAATGTTCGGCATTATCTATCAGCTCCTTTCAAACATAGTATATCCCATTTTGCTGTAAAATTCAACAGCAAGTTTGCAGCGTACATTTATAGAAATGCGCACTGCCTATGTATTTAGAATGCTATCCATTCATTGGCAGAGGAAAAAGAGGCGCATCTATGATTCAGCAAGGGCAGAGTACATCAACAAGATGCCACTCTGCCCTTTTTATTTTATAATTTCGTCATATCAAGACTCTTTCACAAATGGTGTAATTGTGGTGTAGTAGGCGCCGTTTGAGCGATGAAAACCATTGATATAGCAGGCTTTTTCGAGGCTTCTTAAGATATTGCCGTGGCAGATGAATAAGATTTTTGTCATTGCTGTTATATCCCTTCAAAAGCCTCCAAGCCTTGATATTTCAGGGCGTTTGGCACTTCTTTCATTTTTGCTGTTGTGTCGGAAACCTACACATATTACCGTAACTCTACGCAGATTTTCAGGCAAATAATCAATGCCATCATCGAGCTGCTTCTGGATTTCCTTTTCTTTTTCACGCAGTTCTTTCAGATCGGAGGAATACACCGTCTGCTGCTTGCTGCGAATGTCTGTGTACCGATATTGATAAATCAGGCCTTTTCTCTGGCTCTCTCCTGTCCGCAGGATGCGTCCTTTGTTGTCTTTGCGCTTTTCGGACATTGTCAAACTCCTTCCCGTGATGGAAAGAGCCTTGATATGACACACTTATTGTATCATATCAAGGCTCCGATTTACACCACAAATTTCAAATAGAATACGCCTGCTCGATGAACTGATCGAACAGGCGGCGTTTAATTAGGCGCTTGTTGCCCACCCAGAGGACAAATTTGCACCGGTCCTCGTTGGTGATCTCACGCAGTTTGTTGATACCAATGCCGGAATAAGCCGCAGCCTCCTCCAAGCTCAGATTGCTCTTTTCCCAAATCGGGATTTCCTTCATAGGCAGTTTACCCTCCATACAAAAATATGAAGTCATGCAGAGCTATGTGATGCACAAACCGGCAAACGATCCGATTTTTACATTCATTGAGAAAAAACGCGGCGAGGGGAAGAGCGGTAAACTTGCCATGGTGGCAGGCTTGAATAAGTTCCTCCGAAGCGATACGAGCTATCCCATTGGGCAGTGCTGTGTGGATATTGTGAACATGGACGAGGAGGTGCTCGAACCCCCCGGCCTTCTGGTCCGTAGGTTGTCTCACGCACAAATCGGAGCCGTTTCGGCTCCGATTTGTGCTTTTTGCCACCGTTTGCTCGGCGGATTTTCCGTTGTTTCCGTCCAGCCCTGCCCGCTTTTTTCGGATTCTGGGTCAAAACTGGGTCAAGCGCAGTCCAGCCGAATACCGTTGACCTCCAAAGTGGAATTGATTTATATTGAGCGAGGAAGTCCGGGCAGAAAACTGTTCGGACTTTTCTCATATATTCCAAAGTTGCGATAGAATTGTTCACGAGTTTTATGGTATAATTTGAATGCGAAAAATCGTAGAATTGGAAGTTGGTAGGAGGTTGCTTTATGAGCCTTGATAGGAAAATAAATCGCATTCAATTTCTCTCAGGAAATTCGCTAAAGGTTATTGCTGTACTGACAATGCTTATTGACCATCTATGTAAAATTGTGCTGCAATGGCTGCTATCAAACTACTGGGGGGCTATGGCAGATAACGGGCAAATGTCGTGGGAGAGATTCCGAGAGATAGATTATTTCATACGGTTTGATTTGCAAAGCATTGGGACGATTGCTTTTCCGCTATTCTGTTTTTTGCTGGCAGAAGGATTCCAACACACAAGAAGTAAAAAACGCTATATTGGGTTGATGCTTGCATTTGCCCTTATTTCGGAAGTTCCATTTGACATAGGTTTCTTTAGTGCGTATTCACGAATGGAAGATACATTTCCGTTTTACTTGAAGTATCAAAATGTATTTTTCACCTTGTTTTTAGGCTTATTGACATTGGTATGCCTTGAAAGATTTTCGTGTAAATCAGACCTACCGGTGGATAGAATAAAATCAGCAGTCCTGCAAGTTCTCAGTGTAGTGCTTTTTTCCGGCATTGCGGAAGGAATCCATTGTGACTACGGTATGCAGGGGATCTTATTCATATCAGCATTTTATATTTGCCGTAATCACCGAATCTATCAAGTGTTGCTGTTCCTTTTGGCTTACATGGGGACAACGGGGAATCAACCGCCTTTATGTACGCTTCTTGCCTGCTTGCTTATTCTGCTATACAACGGAAAGCGTGGTAAACTGAAGCTAAAATACTTCTTCTATGTTTTTTATCCAGCACATATCCTTGTCCTATATTTGATTCAGATAGGACTCGGAAAATACTTACTGAAATGACTAATTGCAGTTTGTCGAGAAATTAAGCCGGAGCAAACCCCTTTAGGAACTAAAGGGCGCACTTCTATACTCTCTATCGAGAGTAGTGCGTCCTGCGGAGCTTCATTCCCGGTCAGCAGAAGAAAACTGCTTGACCGAGAATGTTGCGTCACTTCGTTCCGTCAAGGTGGCTACACCCCCTTGCGCCGCTAAAGCGGCTATCCCCTGTGGACTTGCCGTCCGCAAACGGTTTTGACAAACCGTTCGCCGCCAGCAAGTTTGAAAATAGTAAACGATAATTTAACAAAGGAGCGTGAGCGTATGAAAAAGATTATGTTTGGAAACAGTTTAATGCTATTGGGTATTGCTATAATGATACTTGCAGGATTAAAGGTGATATATGTAGGAACACTGTGGGTGTCGTTTCTTTTAATTATCGTGGGTTTTGTTATGGCTACGATTGGTTTTTTCGGTAAGGATAGCAAATAAATTATCTAACTGAATACAACAACCGAATACCGAAAAATAGACCGTTGACTGGTCGCAATGTGCGAAAAGTTGGCGGTCTTTTTTTATACCCATTTTCAAAAAAGGAGGTCAACCAAAATGGCAAAACAGAAAAGCCTTGAACAGCTTCGAGCTGAAAAAGAGCAAGTGGAAAAGCGGCTTGCACAGGAACAGCACAAACTGGAGCGTTTGGAGAACAGAAAGAAATATCTGGAGAAAGGCGAAAGGCAGAAACGTACCCACCGCCTTTGCAATCTGGGCGGAACGATTGAGAGCCTTGCCCCGGAGGTCAAAGATCTCACACGCACCGAAATGACAGAGCTGATGGAACACATCTTTTCTCTGTCCGAAGTCCAGCGAGCCGTCCGTCACATGGCGATTACCCACATCAGCCAAGCGAACAGAGAAAAGGAGTTGAAAGCCGATGGCACTATTTCATCTGAGCGTCACGCAGACTAAGCGAAGCGCAGGACAGTCCGCTATTGCTTCTGCCGCCTACCGTGCCGGGGAGCGATTGTATAGCGAGTATTACGGCGAATACAGCGACTACACCCGCAAGGGCGGCGTGATCTGCTCTGACATTCTCCTGCCGTCCCATGCACCGCCCGAATACGCAGACCGCCAGACCCTATGGAACGCCGTGGAAAAAGCCGAGCGTGGAAAGAACGCCCAGCTTGCATACAGCTTTGACATTGCCTTGCAGAATGAATTTTCCCTTGAGGAAAACATCGCTCTTGCAAGGCAATTTTTGTTGGAGAACTTTGTGAGCCGGGGCATGGTGGTTGACTTCGCCGTACACCAGCCAGACCGGGAGGACGGCGGCATACCCAATCCACATTTTCATGTGCTTTGCCCTATCCGCCCCATCGAGCAGAACGGCAAATGGGGGCTAAAGCAACGCCGGGTGTATGAGCTGGACGAGGACGGCAACCGTATCCGGGACCAGAACGGCGAGTTTGTTTTCAACGCCGTTCCCACTACCGACTGGGGCAGTCCCGAAACGCTGGAACATTGGCGTGAAGCATGGGCGGAGATGTGCAACGCCAAGTTTGCGGAGAAAGGTCTGGATGTTCGTATCGACCACCGCAGCTATGAACGGCAGGGCGTGGATTTACTTCCCACCATTCACGAGGGAGCAACCGTCCGAGCAATGGAGAAGAAAGGTATCCGCACCGAAAAGGGCGAGTTCAACCGCTGGATCAAGGCGACCAATGCCGTTATCAAGGACATCAGAAAGAAAATCTCTCTCCTGTTCGACTGGATAACGGAGATAAAAGCTGAGCTTGCCAAGCCGCAGACACCCGACCTTGTTTCTCTGCTGAACGATTATTACACCCAGCGAAAAGCCGGGGCATATTCGCAAAAAGGCAAAATCAGCAATCTGAAAGAGATGAACGAGACCTACAATTATCTCCGGGCAAACGGCATTTACACCCTTGAAGATTTGGAAAGCAGATTGCAGAGCCACCGCACCACCGTTGACGGCTTAAAGACAACGATGGACAGCCAGAACGCCCGAATGAAAGCAATCCGCAGTCTTAATGATTACTCTGCCACCTACAAGAGCTTAAAGCCTGTCTATGACGGCTTGCAGAAAATCAAGTTTGAGAAATCGAGAGCCAAGTACAAGACGGAACACGCTGATAAGCTGAAAATGTTCTACACCGCCAGACGAAAGCTGACCGAGGAGTTCCCGGACGGCAAGGTGGATATGGGAAAGCTATCCAAAGAGTATGACACGCTGGAACAGGAGCATGAGACCACCTATGCCGAGTTTAAGACCGTCAGAGAGGATTTACAGCGGCTTTGGAAAGTAAAGTCAAACATTGATACTGCCGTCCGATTTAATCAGCGTACAGCGGAACAAAAGCTCCAAAATCAACCCCAAATACGACACAAAAAGGAGGATATGACACGATGAATTACACGCAGGCACAGATTGACCGGGCAAATGCCGTCAGTCTGGAAGATTTTCTCCACACACAGGGAGAAACACTTATCAAAAGCGGGCGGGAGTACCGCTGGAAAGAGCATGACAGTTTGACCGTCCGGGGAAACAAATGGTTTCGCCACAGTCAGAGCAAAGGCGGCTATCCCATTGATTTCGTCATGGAGTTTTACGGAAAGTCTTTTCCCGAAGCTGTCCAACTGCTGACAGGTGAAAGCGGCGAGGGACAGACCGAAGCCACCACAGCACCGCCCGCAGAGTTCCACTTGCCCCTACACAACCGCACAGTCGACAGAGCAATTCAATATCTTTGTGAAAGCCGAGGTCTCAACAAATCGCTTGTTGAGACTTTTCTTCTTTCCGGGGATATTTACGAGGACAGCAAACGGCACAATGTTGTGTTTGTCGGCAGAGACCGAAGCGGCACACCGAGATATGCTCATGTGCGAGGAACGCAGGAAAGTTTCAGGCAGGACATTGCCGGCTCTGATAAATCTTATCCGTTCCGCTATGAGGGAAACGGCAGTCAGCTCTTTGTCTTTGAAGCACCCATAGACCTTTTATCCTTTATCTGCCTTTATCCGCAGGACTGGCAGACGAGAAGCTACCTTGCCCTGGGCGGTGTGTCTGGCAAGGCTCTTGACCGTTTTCTCTCTGAACGCAAGGACATCTTGAAAGTGTTCCTCTGCCTTGACAGCGACACCGCAGGAAATGAAGCCTGTACCCGACTGGCACAGACTATTCCCGGCGAGAACGCTGTCATTCGTCTTGTCCCGGCAAGAAAAGACTGGAACGATGTTCTCCGTCAGCAAGGGGATATTCCCAACCGCAAATTCATAGCCGAGACAATCACGCTGCGAGAGCTGCCAACCGCCCAGCCTGTCCCTATGCTCCGCATGGCTGATGTGGAGCTGACGAGCGTGGATTGGCTATGGTTTCCGTATATCCCATTCGGAAAGCTGACCATCATACAGGGCAACCCCGGCGAGGGCAAGACCTACTTTGCCATGCGTCTTGCGGCGGCTTGCACCAATCGAAAGCCTTTGCCCGGTATGGAGACCCTTGAGCCGTTCAACATCATCTATCAGACCGCCGAGGACGGTCTGGGTGATACCGTCAAGCCGAGACTGATAGAAGCGGACGCAGACCTTGAACGAGTGCTTGTCATTGATGACAGGGACATACCGCTGACCCTTGCCGATGAACGCATAGCAAGAGCAATCCGGGAGAACAATGCCAAGCTGGTTATCATAGACCCGGTACAGGCGTTTTTAGGAGCAGATGTGGATATGAACAGAGCAAATGAAGTCCGTCCCATCTTCCGCAGTCTGGGAGATATTGCACAGGCTACCGGGTGTGCTATCGTTCTGATAGGACACCTCAACAAAGCCGCAGGAACGCAAAGCACCTACCGGGGATTAGGCTCTATCGACATTACGGCGGCAGTCCGCAGTCTGCTGTTTATCGGCAAACTGAAAGACAATCCCACAACGAGGGTGCTTATCCATGAGAAAAGCTCTCTTGCACCACCCGGACAGTCCCTTGCTTTTTCTCTGGGAGACGAGAAAGGGTTTGAATGGATAGGTGCTTATGACATTACCGCCGATGAACTGCTTGCCGGAACGGACACAGCCAAGACGGAAAGCAAGACCGCACAGGCAGAAATGCTGATACTGGAACTGCTGGCAAACGGAAAGAAAATGCCAAGTGCAGAGCTGGAAAAAGCGGTCAATGACCGAGGGATTTCCTCACGCACCATGCGAACGGCGAAAAGCCGTATCGGAGACAGGCTCATAACCGAGAAAGACGGCACAGCATGGGTTTGCTATCTCCGAAACTGACACAGGAACAAGGCAAGCGTGGCAAAGACGGCAAGGTGTTTATAGATACCTTAATGTTGCCGCCTTGCCTTGTTCCCTCATACTGACACCGCCCGATGATGAACAGTCACCGGGCATTTTTCATTTACAGGAGGATTTTGAATGAACAATACCGCAACCAACACCGCCACTTGCCCGACTGTCAGAAAGCAGATCGGCAAGACAACCTATATCGTGCGTGTGCATTTCAGCCAGACCGCCAAGGAGACGATGGAGGACAAAATCAAGCGTCTGCTGCGTGAGGAAGTCCGCAGAATGTGACTTCTTTGTGAATTTGATGAAAAAGTCCTTGACTTTTCGTCTCTGGCAAAACCGCAAAATCCATTCTGATTTCCTGCGGTGCGCGCCTTGCCGTATTCGACATTGCGGAACTGCGGGAGGTCACTTCCTACGACGAGCTGGAGCTGGACACCCTGGGAGATCGGAAAACCGCTCTGTTCCTCATTATGAGCGACACGGACGATAGCTTTAACTTCCTGATCTCCATGTGCTACACCCAGCTGTTCAACCTCTTGTGTGAAAAGGCGGACGATGTGTACGGCGGGCGGTTGCCGGTCCATGTGCGCTGCCTCATTGACGAGTGTGCCAACATCGGCCAGATTCCCAAGCTGGAAAAACTGGTCGCCACCATCCGCAGCCGTGAGATCTCCGCCTGTCTGGTATTGCAGGCGCAGTCCCAGCTGAAAGCCATCTACAAGGACAACGCCGATACCATCATCGGCAACATGGATACCTCCATCTTTCTGGGCGGCAAGGAACCGACTACCCTCAAGGAGCTGGCCGCCGTGCTGGGCAAGGAAACCATCGACACCTACAACACCGGCGAGAACCGTGGGCGGGAAACCTCCCACTCTCTCAACTATCAGAAGCTCGGCAAAGAGCTTATGAGCCAGGATGAACTGGCCGTTATGGACGGCGGCAAGTGCATCCTCCAGCTGCGTGGTGTTCGTCCGTTTTTATCGGACAAGTACGACATCACCAAGCACCCCAATTACCCGTACACCGCCGACGCGGACCCCAAGAACGCCTTTGACATCGAGGCGTTCCTGTCCACCCGGCTCAAGCTCAAGCCCAACGAGGTCTACGATGTGTATGAAGTAGACGCAGAGGGCGCGTAAATCTGTTCCGCTGTGAAAGGAGTGATCTTATCTACCCGCCTCAACCGCCCCGGATGGGGCCATCGGCGTACAAAGCGGACAATCACCAAAAAATAATGAAAAAAAGGAGGACAGCCGGAATCAGGCCCCGGAAACTGGGTGCCGATTGTTCCGGCTTTTGTATGCCTATGAATGACTAAATCAAACTTTTCAAATGATTCCGGCTAACTATAATTTATGGCATTTTTCAATCAGGCTATCACCGTTCTTCAGACCCTCGTTATCGCTCTGGGCGCTGGTCTCGGCATCTGGGGTGTCATCAACCTGCTGGAAGGTTACGGCAACGACAACCCCGGTGCGAATGCTCATATACGGTAAAGAAGCAACAACACAAATTGAGAACAGCGTACCCTACTATTCTGTATCAAAGTGGAGCAGTAACACGAAAATGTTGCTGCTCCATTTTCATGCCCCTTAAATAATTTCCTTGAATCTGCTTGACTTATATTACGGTTAGTGATATATTTATTACAGTAACCGTAATAAGGAGGCTGGACTATGAGAGACAATGCAAAAAGTGGCGCACTTACAGAAGTGACCTTTTATATTTTACTCTCTCTTTATACACCAAAACACGGATACGCCGTTATGCAGTTTGTTGAAGAAAAAACGGGCGGGCGGCTTTCGTTAGGCGCAGGCACTTTATATGGAGCATTAAACTCTTTGCAGGACAAGAAGTGGATTGAACCTTATGGAGATAGTGAGGGAAGAAAAAAAGAATACCACATTACAGCACAGGGAAAAGAAATTGCAGAAAAAGAGCTTGCAAGACTAAATGAACTTGTAAGCATTGCAAGTGAAATTATTGGAGGTGCAGTATGAGTAAAAAATGTTATCGCTTTTTTGGCGGATTGCTAAATACGCAGGAAAAATGGCTAAACAAAATGTCTGAAAAGGGTTATCGACTTGTTCGGACAGGAAAACTGTTATACGAATTTGAAAAATGCAAGCCCGATGAAGTGACCTATTGTGTAGAGTTTATCGGAGAAAAATCAAAAGAGAGTTCAATAGATTATGCTAATTTTTTGGAGGATATGGGATATAAGGTGTTTTTTAAAAATATCAATCTAAACTATTCTGTTGGAAAAGTTCGTTGGCGCCCATGGGCAGAAAGGGGCGGTCGTATTGCGACAAACACAACAACTTTTAATCGAGAAATCTTGATTGTGGAAAAAGCAAATGATGGAAAGCCTTTTGAACTCCATACCTCTTATGACGATAAAGAAAAATATTATCGCAACTTACGCAATCCGTGGCTATTTCTACTGCTCATGTTTGCACTATTCGCAGTTACAAAGCAATCTATAATCTTTGGTATTTTTGCGTTGGTTTCTGTAATTCCTGGCAGTATATATCAAATACAGATAATGAAAATCCGGAAGGAAGCCAAGACACAGGAATGGTGAGGAAATAAATAGCAAATCCAGCCGAGCCAGTCAACGGTCAAGATGAACGGCGCAAATGTGCCACCGTTGACAGCCGCCGCCCGTCCTGCTTTTGTGGCAATCAAGGGAGCGACAGACTAAAGTGCTGTCGCTCCCGCCCATTATGGGGGAAAGACAGTAGAAAATTTCACATCTATGTGCTATAATAGTTCCGACAGAATGAAATATAAATATATATTTTACACTACGGTATGGGGAGTATAAAAATGACAGGAGAACAATTTGTTAAGTTATGCTACGAAGAAAAGAAAACCATTTTAGCCGAATACTTCAATCCTAATTCTTCATCAGTTGTCGGCAAAAAAATCAGTGCAATAACTGAACAAGGTATATCAAAAGATGATTTGTATGATCTATTGAATTTGGTGCTAAAAGAAAATTACTATACTTTGTTGCTTGGATTGGACGGAGAAGCGTCGTTAGGTAATACTCAAATTACCTATAAGCTTTATGATGAAAATGGCAACTTGCTTAACGAATGTGGAGAGCTTGAAGCCGCCGCATACAGATACTTTGTAGAAGAATGATCTTCAAATTTAATCTTGTCAATCATACATAATACAACATAATACACATTTTCACAGGACAGCCAAAATCGGTTGTCCTTTTCTTTTACCCAAAAGAGGGAACGGGAGACTAAAATTGAATACTGCTCCAAACAGCAACGCCACAGATTTTTGAAAATCCGTGGCGTTTTTTGCTCCCATTTTTGGCAAAACGCCCCGTTCCCTTGTAGTAGTGAGTGACGGGGAAGTTTGCCCGAAATGGGCTTGCCTGCCGTAGTAGTGATGAAAAATCCAAATGAGCGTTTGGCATTTTCCGTTTCTGTCCGTAGAGGGGAACAAAGGTGGGCAGGACACGCCTCCGCAATCGCTATATTGACGAAAGCAGCCACACCGACCCTTGTAGATTGCCGCAAAGTCAGCCGCAGAGGAAAGTGGCAGTTTTTCAGAGCAAGATTCTACCGCAGTACCAAAATTCGCTTTTCGCTCATTTTGCCCCTGCGGGAATCTTGTTGGGGAGTGCC
>ERZ1106919.908-NODE-908-length-21815-cov-4.579412_pt1 | contig 21815 bp, 25 predicted proteins | sample MGYA00403654_ERZ1106919 | MGnify/ENA primary metagenome ERZ1106919 (study PRJEB35170, sample SAMEA104062450) | human gut metagenome | biome: human gut; feature: human-associated habitat; material: faeces | place: Denmark | collected 2012-10-08 ... | reverse complement strand
CTTTACCGGGCAGACGGCGCAGACAAAGTAGCGGTACACCGTGTCCCCCGCGTCCGCCTGAAATTCATCGTCCCGGCTCTTGTGGGGCACATCGTAGGTGTCCGCAGCCAGCAGGATCAGGTAGTTGGTCTCTCCCATGTTCAGTGCGTCGATCAGCCGCCGGCAGAAATCCTCCCGGGAGGCAGGGTCCTTCAGTTCCGTCTGCCGCATGGTCTGCAGCAGGCGATGCTCGTCACTGTCCGCCACCTGTGCCGTGGAAAATGTGATATCCACCAAGTTCTTGCCCAAGGCCCCGGAGAGGGCCTTTTTCAGAAGGCCCAGATACATTTCCTGCTCCTCCTGCTGCATGAGGCCCATAGAGGCGTCGATCCAGGAAATGATCTCCTTATTGCTGTTGACATAGCAGCCAAAAATCTTGGAAATGCTGTTTTTATCCAGCTTGAAGCGCCGCCGGATCTCGTTGAGTTCTTTTTGATTCATGGTTATCCTTTCCCTTCGGTCAATGCTCGTACAGGAAGAAAGTGTACCACGGAACCGGCCGGAGGGCAAGGGGAAAAACTACAAATCACACACAGCAAAACCGGCGGATACGCATACATGTATCCGCCGGTCATTTATTGTTCGGTCAGCCGATCAGCCGTTCTTCTTGCCGGCGCACAGCTTTTCCGCAAGGACGCACAGGAGAACGGTCAGGACCATATCCGGCAGAGTGTAGCCCACCGGGGTGTCCACGCCCATGAGCCAGCGATAGGCGATGAAGCCCACCAGCCAGATCACCAGATTCCGGCCGTCCGCCGCCACGGCAAAGCGATCCCGCTTGAGGAGGAAATGATCCGCGATCTGCACCGCGATCATGGGTGCAAACACAGAGCCGATCAGATACAGGAAGCCGGTGATATCATCCATGGGGAACAGAATGGCCCCCGCAGCGCCGATGACCGTCACCGCAATGGCGGTCTTTTTCCCGTTCAGTTTCTTGGAGAGGGACTCGGCGGAAATACCGGCAGACCAGGCATCCAAGAAGGTAGTGGTGACAGTGGAGAACACCAGGATCACCAGAGCGGCAATGCCGAGACCGGCCTTCACCATGATAACGGCAATGTCATACTCCCCGGTAAAGATCGCCGCGCCCATGCCGATGACATACATCCAGCAGGACACCAGTCCGTACACCAGAACGCTGACCCAGGTGGCCTGCACAGGCTTTTCCGCCTCGCGGGTGTAGTCGCTGATGAGGGGCAGCCAACTCAGAGGCATGGCCACCGCCAGCTCCACCGCCGCACCGAAGGTCATGGCCTCGCCGGAGGCCGCCATAGCGCTGCCGGAGAAGAAGATCACCTTGCACAGCACCAGGGTCAGGAGAAACAGGGCCGCCATAGTAAGCTTGTTGATCCAGCCCAGATCCGTGATGCCCACAGCGATCCACAGGATGATGAGGACACCGATGACCAGACACCAGACCCAATGGCCAAGATTGAAAATACCTCCGATAGCCAAGGCCCCGTCATAGATCATGATGGCAGTCCAGCCTACCAGCTGAAGCACGTTCAGGAAGGCGAACAGCAAGCCGCCCTTCTGTCCAAAGCTCATTTTCACGGTCTCCATGGCGCTGCGGCCGGTGCGGCCGCCGATGAGGCCCGCCAGAAGCATCATGGCGCAGCCGATGATGTGACCGATGACGATCGCCGCCAGACCCTTGACCATACCCAAAGGCGCAAAGGCGGTGCCGGTGAGGATCTCCGCCAGGGAGACGCCCGCGCCGAACCAGATCAGACCGTTTTGAAAGGTGGATGTCTTTTTCATGCCTGAGCACCCCCCAAATCAGTCCGGGGCCGGGCCGCCATCTCCCAGAAATGGCGCTCATGCTCCGAGCAGGTGCGGAAAATTTCCAGGCAGTGGGCCTCCCGCTCCGGCGGGATGCTGGCGCAGACCTTTTCCGTAAAGGCCTCCCAGGCCTTGCAGATGCTCTCGTACCGCTCCCCGGCGTAATCGTTGACAAACCGGGCGTACGGGGTGTTCTGCACGCCGGGAACGTTTTTCAGCATCTCTCCGAAGATCCAGCCGTAGCTGAGCATACAGGGCAGGCAGGCCATCATGCAGTCCGCCGCGTCCACGGCGTTCTGGGCTGCGTTCAGCATGTAGTCCACATAGGCCCGGTTCTCCGGCCGCAGGGGCAGGGGCTGGATCTCTTCATCTTTCAGGCCGTAGCGCTTGAGATAGTACCGCCGGGTGGAGTCCTCCGCCTCGTTGACAAAGGCCAAGAGCGTATAGTAGTTCCTGATCTCCTCCATGTCGCTGGAATGGAGGATGCCCCAGGCGAACACCTTGGAGTATTCCCGGAGGTACAGGCTGTCGTCCACAATGTAGCCCTTGAAGCATTCTTCATCCAAGGTGCCGTCCGCCACGCCCCGCAGGAACGGGGTCTCCATGCAGGAGCGCCAGATGGGCAGGCTGTCCTGAATACAGGTATCCAAAAAGCTCATACCCGGGACACCCCCTTTGCCGCCTTCCGCAAAGCCCCCAGGGGCAGGATCATCAGAATCACCAGGGAGAATATACCCTCGGGGATCTTGCTGGAGATGTGGTAGGTCAGGCTGTAGCCCCAGGCGCCCCAGCCGTCCCATGCGTTCTGGGAGTAGAAGATCACGCCGCTGATCACATGACCGAAGCAGCGGATCGCCACCGCCAGCGCCATGCCGCAGATGGCCTTCCAGCGCTTGTCGCTGCCGAACACGCCGGCATAGCCCAAGCAGGAGAAGCAGACCAACTGTTGCACAAACATCTGCGCCCAGTGGACCGCCTGCCAGCCGGGGATCAGGAGCATCGCCAGAATACCGCACACCCAGCCGCTCAGCATGGACAGCCGATAATCATACAGCAGGGCCAGCAGCATCAGCGGGATCCAGGAGCCGCAGGTGATGTTGGAGCCGGTGGGCAGGGGGATGCGGATTGTGGCCAGCACCAACGTCATGGCGCAGACGATCCCACCCAGGCACAGGTCCCGGGCCGTCAGCCGGATGCCCCGGCACAGCCAGACCGTTGCCAGCAGGTAGCCCACAGCGAATAAGATCGCAACCGTAGAGGTGATCATTCCGTAAAAGCTCCCTTCAGGGCGAACATGTGGTTCATGGGACCGGAGCCGTGGCCCAGATCCAGCATGGCCGCCAATGCGCCGGAGATGTATTCCTTGGCCCGCTCCACGGACTCGTCCAGATCATAGCCCTTGGCCAGATTAGAGGCAATGGCGCTGGAGAGGGTGCAGCCGGTGCCGTGGGTGTTGGGATTGTTGATCCGCTTGCCGTGGAACCACTTGCCGGAACCGTCCCGCCACAGGAGATCGTCGGCATCGTTGACCTTATGGCCGCCCTTGCACAGCACGGCGCAGCCGTATTTCTCGCTGATGGCCTTTGCGGCAGCCTCCATGCCGGCGGCGTCGGAGATGGTCATGCCGGACAGGATCTCGGCCTCCGGGATGTTGGGAGTGAGCACCTCGGCCATGGGCAGCAGCTTGGCGGTCAGGGCCTGCACAGCGTCGTCCCGCAGCAGTTTGGAGCCGGAAGTGGCCACCATCACAGGATCCACCACGATGTGCTTTGCCTCGTAAGCATGCAGCTTTTCGGCAATGGTGTCGATGAGCTCGGCAGAGCTCACCATTCCGATCTTGACGGCATCCGGGTAGATGTCGGTGAAGATGGCATCCAGCTGCTCTGCCAGAAAGCGGGGCGTGGTCTCAAAGATATCGGTGACACCGGTGGTGTTCTGGGCCGTCAGGGCGGTGATGGCGCTCATGGCAAACACGCCGTTGGCAGTCATGGTCTTGATGTCGGCCTGGATGCCGGCACCGCCGCTGGAATCGCTGCCGGCAATGGTCAAAGCGGTTTTCATACAGTAAAACTCCCTTACAATAAAAATGCGGAGATGCCCTGCAGGGGGCAGCTCCGCACAAAATCACAGAACATGATCTCCCTACGTTGGCATGATCCAAATCAGGTCACAGGTCAGGGCGATGCAGCCCACTCTCAGCCCGCTTTGCGCGGACTCCCTTTTTTCTGGCATCAAGCATACCACAGTCGCGCGCAGGATGCAAGCCTGCGCCGCTGCGTTGTGCTGGTCTCTTTTCTTTTGCAGGGAGCTGTGTTAGAATGGGGGCCGGAGAGGTGACAGACATGAAACAGACCAGGACGCGGGCGCTTTTTGCGACATTTTTTAAAATTGGAGCGTTTACCTTTGGCGGCGGCTATGCCATGGTGGCTCTGCTGGAACATGAATTCGTGGAAGAAAAGCAGTGGGTCACCCGGGAAGAGTTTTTGGACATGGTGGCCATTGCGGAATCTACCCCCGGCCCCATGGCGGTGAACAGTGCCACTTACATCGGCTACAAGCTCGAGGGGGTGCCCGGCGCAGCGGCTTCCACGCTGGCGGTGTGTCTGCCGTCTTTTGCGGTCATCTATGCCATCTCACTGTTCTTTGACCAGTTTTTGCAGCTGTCGGTGGTGTCCAGCGCGTTCCGGGGCATTCAGGTGTGCGTGGTCTACTTAGTGCTCTCGGCGGGGCTTAAGATGCTGAAGAACCTGAAAAAGGATGCCTTCAGCCGGGCGGTCCTGGCGGCGGTGCTGCTGGCCATGGTGAGCTGCTCGGTGCTGGCGGTGTCCTTCTCGTCCATCTTCTACATTCTGCTCAGCGGGGCGGCGGGCCTTGCGGTGTACGGGGTGCAGCAGCTGCGGAAGGAGGCGGGTGCAAAATGATCTGTCTGACCCTGTTCTGGAACTTCCTGATGATCGGAACCCTGTCTTTTGGCGGCGGTTACGGCATGATCTCGCTGGTGCGGGAGGTGGTGCTGGGCCACGGCTGGCTCACCGAGAGCGAATTCCTGAGCTTTATTGCGGTGTCGGAGTCCACCCCGGGGCCGCTGGCCGTGAACATGGCCACCTTCATCGGTTCGTCGCAGGCCGGGCTGCCGGGGGCACTGGTGGCTACGCTGGGCGTGGTGCTGCCGTCCTTTGTCATCATCCTGCTGGTGGCGGCGGTGCTGCGCAGCGTGCTCCGGTACGCCGGGGTACAGGCAGTGCTGGACGGGGTGCGTCCCTGTGTGGTGGCCATGATCCTGGCCACGGCGGTCACGATGGGCCTTTCCACGCTGGGCGGCTATACGGCCGGCCCGGCGGGCGGCTTTGCACCGGACGGCCGGGCCATTGCGGTGTTTGTGCTGCTGGGGCTGGTGCACTGCGGGTACAAAAAAATACGGCAGAAAGCACCATCCCCCATTGGGATGATCCTGCTTTCTGCCGTACTGGGCATCGTGTTCTGGCACTGAGAAGGGCTCAGCCCTCCGGCTGCTGCTTCAGTTCCTGCCGGATGGCGCGGAACTGCTCCGGAACTTTGTCCTCCGGCATATCCCGGAGCACTTCAACAGTACCGGCGGCCTGCGCCGTTTCATAGTACCAGCATTTGTACTCCACCATGCGCAGGGTGTGCTGCAGCTCGTCCATCTGGGCCTGCAGCACCTCCCGCTGGTGGCGGAACATGGCCAGTCGGGTGTCAATGGTGTTGTTGCCCTGCATGGAAAGCTCAAGATACTGCCGGATGTCCTTGATGGACATACCGGCTTTTTTCATGCAGCCGATCACCCGCAGCCACTCGATGTCGCTTTCGCGGAACTGGCGGATGCCGCCGGATGACCGCGCCACAGAGGGCAGCAGACCTTCCTTGTCATAGTAGCGCAGGGTGGATGCCGGAACGCCCAGCATCTTTGCCATTTCACCGATGGTGTAGACCATGAGATCCTCCTTTGGACGGCGCCGGGATAAAACAGAACCTCCGGACGGAAGGGCCCGGAGGTGGGTTGGTGCGGGAGAAGGGGGTCGAACCCTCACTCACGGGGAACTGGTGCCTAAAACCAGCGCGTCTGCCATTCCGCCACTCCCGCAAAATAGATGGTTCCTATAGTTTAGCAATTCTGCCGCAAAAAGTCAATTGCCGCGGCAAGGATTTATAGTCAGCCTCCGCCCGGTGCATACTATAGCAGACAATTTTTCAAAAAAGGAGAGGACTGCGTATGCACAGAGCGGGGCTGGTGCGCCTTGTACGGATGGGGCTTGTCTACCTGTTGGTGGCGGCTGCGGCGGCGCTGGGCTGGCTGTGGCATGCTCTGCCGGAGGAGATCAGTCTGGAGCCCGGGCAGACGCTGCAATTGCCGCGCTTTGCCTGGGTGGAGCCCTTGCGGGGGCGGGGCAGCCGCAACGTGGCCAGCACCCGGGCGGTGGGAAGTTATCAGGTCACGCTGGCGCTGGGCGGCTGGCTGCCGGTGCGCACCATCCGTGCGGTGGTCACCGAGCGCCCGACGGTGACCGTGTGCGGAACGCCCTTCGGGGTCAAGATGTTCTCGGAAGGCGCCCTCGTGGTGGGATTTTCGGATGTAAACACCGCCGCCGGGCCGGAAAACCCGGCCAAGGCTGCCGGGCTGCGTCTGGGGGACCGGGTCATCCGCATCGGCAGCACGGCCACCGAGGACAACGACGCCGTGAAGCAGGCACTGGAAGCGGTGCAGGGCGGCGCGGTGGAGGTGGTGTACGTCCGCAGCGGGGAACAGCGGCAGACTAGCCTGACCCCGGTGTGGGACGCCTCTTCCGCCCAGTGGCGGGCCGGGATGTGGGTGCGGGATTCTTCCGCAGGGGTGGGCACCATGACCTTTGTGGACCGGCAGCTGGGGGTGTTTGCCGGGCTGGGCCACCCCATCAGCGACAGCGACACCGGCGAAAGCGTAGCCCTGCGCAGCGGCGAGATCGTGGCCTGCAGCATTGTGGGCTGCACCAGCGGCACCATTGGCAGTCCGGGGGAGCTGAAGGGAAAATTCCTTGGCACCCATGCGCTGGGCAGCATTGGCATCAATGGACCGAACGGTGTCTACGGCACCCTGCGCACCGCGCTGCCGGGCGAAACGCGGGAGCTGGCCTTTGCACAGGAGGTGGTGCCCGGTGAAGCGGAGATCTGGGCCACCACCGAGGGCGAGACGCCCCGGGTCTACAAAGTGCGCATCGAGAAGGTGAACGACGCCGACCCCCGCCGGAATATGATCCTGCGGGTGACCGATCCGGCACTCTTGACCAAAACCGGCGGCATCGTGCAGGGCATGAGCGGCAGCCCCATCCTGCAGAACGGGCGGCTGGTGGGCGCGGTGACCCATGTGCTGGTCAACGACCCTACCCGGGGCTACGGCATCTTTGCCCAGACCATGCTGGAACAGGCACAGCAGGCGGCAAAAACAGATCACGCAGCCTGAAAAACCACTGTACGCGAAAAATAAGCGGTCGGTTCGATTTTCTTTGCCAAAATTTGCCATAAAAAACCGTTGAACTGTATGGAAAAATATGGTAAAATCCATGGTGTTAAGGGAACTGCACACATTGGAGGAAACAACCATGGACAAAGTGAGATTTTTGATGTCGGATACCGGGGCACAGATCACGGCGGCCTGCCGCGAAGCACTGGAGCAGAAAGGCGTGGAGGTCACGGTCGTGGAAAAGGACGGGAACAAGGTCCTGCAGAAGATGCTGTCTGTCCGGCCGCAGGTGGTGCTGCTGGACGCCTTTATGCCGGGGCTGGATGCACTGGCGGTCAAGCAGCGCTACAATGCCGCCGGGGAGCGGCACACGTCCTTTTTTGTCACCGGTGCATTCCAGAGCGAAGAAATGGTGCAGGAATTGCTGGACGAAGGGTTTGCCTACTATTTTGTCAAGCCATTTGACGAAAACGTGCTGGCATCCCGCGTGCTCAAGGTGGCTCTGGGACAGGAAAAACGGGTGCTCCACACCAGCGTGGACAGTGACGAGCTCACCGTGACCGAGATCCTGCACCAGATCGGTGTGCCTGCCCACATCAAGGGTTACCAGTTTCTGCGGGACGCCATTCTGCTCACGATGAACGAGCCGGAGTATATCAACGCGGTGACCAAGCGCCTGTACCCGGAGATCGCCAAGCGCAACAGCACCACCGCCAGCCGGGTGGAGCGCGCCATCCGCCATGCCATCGAGGTGGCATGGGACAGGGGCGATGTGGACACCCTGAACAGCTACTTTGGCTATACCATCCATAACCTGCGGGGAAAACCTACGAACAGCGAGTTCATCGCGATGATTGCCGACAAGATGCGGCTGGATAAACGGCAGAGAGTGGGCTGATTTTTTCATAGAATCCGCCGTCGTTCATATTCTGATAAGGGCAAACCAAACAGACAAAGGAGGTTTTGCTCTTGAAGCTTGCAGAATATCTCGCACGGCGCAGGCGGGCCAGAGTTGCGGCCGTGATGCTGTTCGCCCTCATTATGGGGTTTGTATCTGCTGCGCCGCCGGTCGTCACCGGATGTCAGGCGCAGGATCTTACCCCGGCACCGGACACTTCAATGCTCTCCCCCGCCGTTTCGGCTCTGGCACAGGAGCAGCAGGAGCCTGCTGCCCAGCCGCTGCCGGAAAAGTGGGTCTGCCTGACCTTTGACGACGGCCCCAGCAAGACCACACCGGATGTGCTCAGCGCGCTGAACGCGGCCGGAGTGCACGCCACATTTTTTGTGGTGGCTACCGGTTACAACGAGAAGTATCTGCCCCTGCTCACCGAAGCGGTCAGCGCCGGGCACCAGATCGCGCTGCACTCTGCTTCCCACGAGTACAGCGATATCTACCGCAGCAGCGACGCTTATTGGGAGGACATTGCCCTTTTAAAGGAGCGCATTGCGCCCTATGTGGATGCCGAGAGCATCCGGTATCTACGGTTTCCGGGCGGCAGCACCAACACCGTCAGCCGGCGCTACGGCGGCAAAGGCCTGATGAAGCAGCTGAAAGCCGAAGTAGAGCAGAAAGGCTGGCATTGGGTGGACTGGAACGTGTGCGCCGAGGATGCCGTGGGCGGGCACCCAAGCGCGGGCACCATTTACCGCAATGTGGTGCACGAGACCGGGCAGCAGACGAACTGCATCGTATTGATGCACGATTCTTCCTCCACACGCACCACCGCCGAAGCACTGCCGGACATTATCCGGTGGTATGCAGACAACGGCTACACCTTTTTGACCGTTGCCGAGGCGCTGCCGCTGAGCTGAGCAGACCAGCCCGGTTACAGCCGGTGTTCAAAGCATCGGCCCAGCAGGACCCCCGCCGCTGCCAGTGCTGCCAGCCAGAGCCAGTCCGCTCCGCCAGTCGCCACCCAGCCTGCCGCCAGAATGGCGGCAAAGGTGAACGCTGCGGGCAGAAGGATGCGCAGGACCTGCAGCTGTCGCTCCCGCCGGGACGGCAGCCCGGTGTTCAGCTGTTCCGGAGATGCAGCATCACAGCAGATCTCATCGCGGTACTTGCCCGGGTTGCGGTAGGCTTTGTATAGTATCCCATCCAGCGAAAATTCCGGGTACATTCCTTCTTTTGTCAGGCTGAGCTGCATCCCGTGTTCCTCTGCATACGCCTGCAAGGCCGCGGCAAACTCCTGCGGCGTGTTGATGCTGCCCTGCGGGATAAAGAAAAAGTGTTTCTGATGCTGCACCTGCGCCAGCGTGCGGTAATTCTGCACCCAGCCGCAGAAAAAGTTCTGCGGCTGCGCAGGATCTTCCATCCGGGACAGGCAGGCGTCCACATCCAGTGATGCCACAGACGGGTCCTGCCGGGCCAGTTCTGCACAAAAACGCGCCGCCCCTTCCAGCTGCTTTGCGCGCTGTTCCAGTGCGGTCTTTTGCTCCCGCAGGACACTCCCCAGCGATGCATCGCCTGCAAGCACGGATCGGATGACCGGAAGCGGCACATCCAGCATCCGCAGCATCCGGATGAACCGGAGAGTGCGGATGTCCTGTTCCGTGTAATCACGGTAGTCGTTGCCAGGCAGCCGGGCGGGATTCAGAAGTCCTTCTTTTTCATAGAAGCGGATATTGGTGGCAGACACCCCGCTCTGTTTCGAAGCCTGTTTGATGTTCATTTGCTTCACCTCCGCACTCACATTACACCTTAAAGACACTTGAAGGTCAAGTTTTTTCAAAAAAAGCCCCGGAAAACCTGCTGCTGCGGGCATTCCGGGGCCAAATCTTATTCCGCGTTCTGGCAGAACAGTGCAAAGGTGCGGTAAGCCATGTACAGGTCGGTCTTATGGATGACCTCGAAGGGCGAGTGCATGGACAGCACCGGCACGCCGATGTCCAGCACCGGGATGCCGCGGTTGGCCACGTACTTGGCAATGGTGCCGCCGCCGCCCAGATCCAGACGGCCCAGCTCACCGATCTGCCATGCCACGCCGTTGGCATCCAGCAGGCGGGTGATATCCCCTACCAGCTCAGCGGAAGCATCGCTGGCAGAGCTCTTGCCGCGGCTGCCGGTGTACTTGAAGAAGGCCACGCCGCGGCCTGCGTAAGTACCGTTCTGCGGCTCGAAGGCATTTGCCCAGGAGGGGTCGTAGGCGGCGGTCACATCGGCAGAGAGACACACGCTGTTCTGGAAGGCAAGGATGTCGTCCTGACCGGCGGCGCGGCACAGCAGCTGCATAAAGTGGAATACATACATGCTCTGCATGCCGGTCACACCGTCGGAGCCGATCTCTTCCTTATCGGTCAGCACGCAGACGGTGGTGTGCACAGGATCTTTCGTCTCGATCTCGGCCATAAGGGCGGGGTATGCGTCCACCCGGTCATCGTGACCGTAGCCGCCCACCATAGAGCGGTCAAAGCCCACGTCCCGGGCCTTGTGGGCGGGCACCACCTCGATCTCAGCGCGGGTGAAGTCCCGCTCGGTGATGCCGTACTTTTCGTGCAGCAGCATCAGGGTGTTCAGCTTGACGGCCTCCTTGATGTCGGCATCCTCCACAGCGTCGGAGCCGATGAGCACGTTCAGCTCTTCGGCCTTGATGCCCTCGCTGAGCTTGCGGTCGTTCTGCTCGGCACCCAGATGGGGCAGCAGATCGGTGATGCAGAACACGGGGTCATTCTCGTCCTCACCCACTGCAAAGGACACGTTGGAGCCATCAGCACGGGTGAACACGCCGTGGATGGCCAGCGGCATGGTGCCCCACTGGTACTTGCGGATGCCGCCGTAATAGTGGGTCTTGAAGTAGCTGAGGTGGTCTGCTTCGTACAGCGGGTTCGGGCGCAGGTCCAGACGGGGGCTGTCGATGTGGGCGATCACCAGACGGAAGCCCTCCTCAAAAGATTTCCGGCCGATGGTCGCGGCCACCACCGCCTTGTGCTCCTGCACAAAGTAGATCTTCTGGCCGGGGGCATAGGTCTTTTTCGGCTCAAACTTTTCGTAACCGGCCTCCAGCAGCAGCTTTTCGCTGGCGGCGGCAGCTTCGCGCTCGGTCTTGGCAGCGTTCAGGAAGGCTTTGTAGCCTTCGGCAAATGCTGCAGCCTTCTCCTTCACGTCGGCGCTCTTGTCGGCAGCGTACTCCGGCTTGTAAAGCAGCTGTTCGGCAGCCTGCTTTGCGGTAAGTTTCTCGCTCATGTTCCTTATCTCCTCTCAGCTTTCTGCATAGATACGCTGATACCGCGCATAGCAGGAAGTGATCTTTTTTACGTAGTGGTTCATCTGGTTATAGGGAAAGCCCTGCAGCGTTTCGCCGTCTGCGGAGTGCTCTTCCATCTGTAAAAGAGCATCTACCGTGCCCCACCCGCTGTGATAAGCGGCAGCGGCAGTGGCAACATCGCCGTTGTAGCGCTCCATGCACAGGTGCAGGTAATAGCATCCGAACCGGATGCTGGTCTCCGGGTCGTAGAGATTTGCAAAGAGCAGTCCTTCGTCCGGTGCGATCTTGCTGCGCAGCCAGATAAAGGTCTCCTCGGTCATCTGCATCAGGCCCCGGGCATCCACAGTGGAGGTGGCCTGCGGGTCAAAGCCGCTTTCGGTGCGGATGAAGGCATCCACCAGAAGCGGGTCAAGACCGTAAGTCTCCGCCCACTGGTCCACCAGCGCTTCGTACTTGCGGGGGTATAAAAGCTGTTCTGCCCTGCCCCACAAGTTGGGCACCAGCACAAACAGCAGGATCAGCGCCATGCCCAGCAGGAACAGCCTGCGGCTGCGCATTTTTTTGCGGCGGCGTGCCTTCTGGGCGCGGAGAGCGCGGCGGATGCGGGCCGTCTCCGGGTCGTACTGCGGTGCAGGATCTTGTTCGTTATATCGTTTGTTCAAAGTTCTTTTCCCGCACCTCCTTCTGCCAGAAGCTTTGTGCAGAGCTGCTCTGCCGCAGCCTGCAGATGTGCAAGGCTGGAATCGTTGTGCAGCACATAGTCTGCCTGCGCGGTGAGGGTGCTTTCCGGTGTCTGGGCGTTCAGGCGGCGGGCGGCCATCTCGGCCGAGATGCCGTCCCGGGCCACGATGCGGGCCACACTGGTCTCAAACGGTGCCGTGACCACGCACAGGCGGTCACACTCGGCCTGCGCCGCAGTCCCCACGATGACCGCGCCATCCAGCACGAACAGCGGTGCACCGGCATCCTGCGCTGCCTGCTTTGCCGCACGGATGCGGCGCACGATCTCCGGGTGGGTCAGGCTGTCCAGCGCCGCCTTGCCTTCCGGGGTGGCAAAGGCGCGGTCGGCCAGCAGGCGGCGGTCCAATGTGCCGTCTGCTTTTAAAATGTCTGCGCCGAACCGCTGGGCCAGCCGGGGCAGCAGCGGCGAGCCGGGCAGTAAAATCTCGCGGCTGATCTGGTCGGCATCGGCCAGCGGCACACCGTGGGCCGAAAACACCGCCGTGACCGTGGATTTGCCGCAGCCGCTGCGGCCCGTGATGCCAAGCGCGATCATAGCTTGATCACCCGGAAAGCCGCAGCGCGGATCAGGCGGTTGTACACCGCCATGGAAAGGCCGTCCTTCTGCGGGCAGCGGGCGTAGACCACGGCATCGCCCTGCTCATCCAGCGCGCGCAGGCAGCGGAAGATGTGCTTTGCCTGATCGGCACCGTCGCCCTCGCGTCCATACTCCACGCAGGGCACACCCAGCTTTTCCGCCTCGCCGGTAAAGCACAGGCAGCTGGGATTCTGCTCGGCGTGGGCATCCACATAGGCTTTGAACTGCTCAAAGGTGCCGTCCAGCAAGGTCACATCCGCCTTGGGTGCGTAGTGCTTGTACTTCATGCCAGGGCTGCGCACCACAGCACCCTCCGGCAGCTTTTCGAGGATGGCTTTGGACACTTCCACCTCTTCGCCGAGGGCACGCTCGAGGTCTTCCAGCGTGATATGGCCCGGGCGGAACAGGGTGGGCTTTTCGCCCACCACTGACACCACAGTGCTTTCTACGCCCACGTCGCACTCGCCGCCGTCCAAAATCAGCGGCAGGCGGCCATCCATATCGGTGAACACATCCTGCGCGTTGGTGGGGCTGGGCTTGCCGGAAAGATTGGCGCTGGGGGCAGCAAAGGCGCAGCCGCTCTTTTCAATGACGGCGCGGGCCACCGGGTGGCTGGGCATCCGGATGCCCACGGTGTCCAGACCGGCACAGCACTCCGCTGCCACCTCCGGGCCGCGGGGCATGATGATGGTGAGCGGGCCGGGGCAGAACGCAGCCATCAGCAGCTGGGCGCGCTCCGGCACCTCGCTGACAAGGCCGGGCAGCATTTCCGGCCCGGTGACGTGGACGATCAGGGGATTGTCCTGCGGGCGGCCCTTGGCCACAAAGATCTTCTTCACAGCCTCGCCGTTGCGGGCATCGGCAGCAATGCCGTAAACCGTCTCGGTGGGCAGGGCCACCAGCTCACCGTTCTGCAGCAGGGCAGCGGCTTTTTCAATGCTCTTTTCGTCTGATGCGGGCAAAATTTCAGTTTTCATTTCCATACGGATCATCGTTCTTTCTATCTGTAAAGTATTTATGCTTTTCAGCATTTATCAACAGGATATCGTTTTATTTTCAAAGCCGCATTTCAGCCCTGCTCGTTGAGCTTTTGCAGCTTTTCGGCCTGTTCGCGGGTGGCCAGTGCGTCGATCACCTCGTCCAGATTGCCGTCCATGATCTTGGAAAGATTGTGCACGGTCAGGCCGATGCGGTGGTCGGTGCAGCGGTCCTGCGGGAAGTTGTAGGTGCGGATCTTTTCACTGCGGTCGCCGGTGCCCACCTGCCCCTGACGGCTGGCGTTGATGGCATCCTGCTGCTGTTTCTGCTTCTGGGCCAGCAGGCGGCTGCGCAGGATCTCCAGCGCCTTGTCCTTGTTCTGGAACTGGCTGCGCTCGTTCTGGCATTCTACCACCATGCCGGTGGGGAGATGTGTCACACGGATGGCGCTGGAGGTTTTGTTGATGTGCTGACCGCCCGCGCCGGAGGAGCGGAAGGTGTCGATGCGCAGGTCCTTCATGTCCAGCGCAAAGTCCACCTCTTCGGCCTGCGGCATCACAGCCACCGTGGCCGTGGAGGTGTGGATGCGGCCCTGCGTCTCGGTCTCCGGCACGCGCTGCACACGGTGCACACCGCTCTCGTACTTGAGGCGGTTGTAGGCCCCGGCACCGTCCACCGAAAAGATGGCTTCCTTCACGCCGCCAAGCTCCGTCTCGTTGAGGTTGAGCATTTCCAGCTGCCAGCCCCTGCTTTGCACATACATGGTGTACATGCGCAGCAGGCTGTGGGCAAACAGGGCAGCTTCCTCCCCTCCTGCGCCGCCGCGGATCTCCACAATGACATTTTTGCCATCATTCACATCCTTGGGCAGCAGCAAAATTTTGAGATTATTTTCCAGCTTTTCCACATCTTGACTTTTTTCGCTGATTTCCTGCTGTATCATCTGCTTGAAGTCCGGGTCAAGTGCGCCCGGTTCTTCCAGCAGAGCTTTGGCCTGTGCCAGATGATCCTGTGCGGTCTGCCACACGCGGTAGGCCTGCACCACAGGTTCTGCATCGTGGTACTCCCGCATCAGCCTGCGGAAAAGCGCAGGGTCTGCGGCGGTATCCGGCTGGTTCAGGCGGATGGAAAGCTCTTCAAAGCGGTGGCAGACAGCATCCATCTGGGTAAACATGTTCGGCATAATTCCGGCAGTTCTCCTTACAAACTCAGATTCATGTTCGTGCAGCCGAATGGCTCCGGGGCCTTTCCGCCCCGGATGCGTGCTGCGCCGGGCGCTAGGCCTGCCCGGGTTTTACCACCTTTTTGATGTTCTTTTCAATTTTAGCACGCGGCAGCATCACCTCGCGCCCACAGCCGGTACACCGGATCTTAAAATCCATGCCGACGCGCAGCACCTCGAAGCTGGACGCTCCGCAGGGGTGCTTTTTGCGGGTGAGGATGGTATCGCCTACAGCAATGTCCATAGCTCTGCTTCTCCCTTCTGCCTGCCCAAAACAGCAGGCGGTGTGTGCGCAAAGTCCGGCGTGCCGGTTTGCTGCGCATACAGATATAGTATAATGCAAAGCCGCACAAAATGCAAATATCCGCCCATGCGGATGCATAAGTTTTAACAGAAAGGCCGCTGCCGTTCCAAGCACGGCCTAAAAAGCAGAGAAAGAGGAATGAAAGATGATGCAAGCTTACCGTACCGAAGGCAACTACCGTTCTGCTGCGCGCCTGTCCCCCGCTGAACTGCGCGCCGCCATGGCAAACCGCGAGATCCTGCAGGCCACTGCTCTGGCCTTTGATACACAGCGCCAGCTGCGGTTCGAAATCGGCGGGGTGAGAGCCGTGATGCCCTTTGCCCAGTGCGCCGATGGTGCCGCAAACGGCACCGTGCGGGACATTGCGGTGCTGACGAGGGTGGGCCGTCCCACCTGCTTTGTGATCGAGGCGCTGGACACCGACGAGAACGGTCAGCCCTTCTACCGGCTCTCCCGCGCGCTGGCGCAGCAGATGTGCAAGGCCGACTATCTGGACACCCTGCAGCCCGGCGATATCCTGCCCTGCACCGTGACCCATATCGAGCCGTTTGGCGCGTTCTGTGATGTGGGCTGCGGCATCAGTGCCCTGCTGCCCATCGACTGCATGTCGGTGAGCCGCATCTCCTCCCCCGCCGACCGGGTGAGCGTGGGCCAGCAGATCTTGTGCGCCGTCAAGAACCGGGATGTACAGGGCCGCTTTGTGCTGACCATCCGGGAACTGCTGGGCACATGGGAGGAAAATGCGGCCGGGTTCACCGTGGGTGAGACCGTGGTGGGCATCGTGCGCAGCGTGGAGGAATACGGCACCTTTATCGAGATCGCGCCCAACCTCGCGGGCCTTGCCGAGAGCTGCACCGACCTTGTGCCCGGGCAGGCGGTGAGCGTCTACATCAAGAACATCCTGCCGGAAAAAATGAAGATCAAGCTGGTGATCGTGAACCACGCCCTGAGCCAGCGCCACCGGTTCGAGCTGAAGTATTTCATCACCGAGGGCCATCTGGACCACTGGGTGTACTCCACGCCGGAAAGCCCCAAGCGCATTGAGACAGATTTTGCCGCTGCGGCTTGCAATCCGGCGTGAAAGCCTTTATACTATAAAAGAAAAGGAATGCAAGGGGGATGTATGGAACGATGGCCGCCAATGATGCTTTTACTGCCGGTGTACGTCCCGGCGGGTTGACCAGCAGCACCGAGATCCGGCTGCTGCTGTGCTATCTGGTCAAAAATGCCGGACCCATTACCCGGCAGGAGATTGAAAACGCCCTGATGGAAGAAGCGCTGGTGAACTATTTCGAGATCGGCTCGTGTCTGGACGATATCACCAGGCAGCAGCTCGTCACCCTGACAAAGGGCAGCTACACCATCACCGAGAAAGGCCGCAAGGTGGCGCAGGAGCTTGCCTACGACCTGCCCCGCAGTGTGCGGGAGCGCGCTGTGGCCGCTGTGCTGCGCTGCCAGACATGGGCCCGCAAGGAAGCCAAGTACAGTGCCAGCATTACCGAAAAAGAGGACGGCCACTGCACCATCCGCTGCACGGTGAAAGGGCTGGACAGTGAGCTGTTCTGTCTGGATCTCGGCACACCGGACCGGCTGACCGCCGAGCTGGTAAAAAAGCAGTTCATCCTCAAGGGCAACGAGATCTACCAAATGCTCATCAATAAGCTGACCGAAGAAGACGAGTGGGCAAAGCTTGCGCTGGTAAAGGAAATTGCTGAAGAAGTCTGGGGATAACTCCTGACCAAACACAATTCAAATCATATACTCCAAAATATATGCAAAACTGCACAACGGGTGTGATTCCCATTGTGCAGTTTTTGTTTTTATGCCTGTGCGGACAGAAACTCCAGTCTGCACACCCGTTCCGCAGAAATCGCAGTGCCGTTCGTGAACTTGAGACATCGTTTTTCTGCATCAAAAAATCGAAAACACCCGGTGTATACCGCATATGCGCCGCCGTCTTTTTTGGAATCCGGCTGGAAATAGGTGACACGTACCCGAGGACGTTCTGCGGCGTGTTCCAGAAGCTGTTGGAAATGCAGATTTAAGGTGGCAAGTGCATCGTCTGACAGGTTTTCCATAGGGTCTGTCAGACGTGCCGCCTCGTGAATTTCTTCATCGTAGCCCGTCAGCGCAGCGAAAGGCGCAAACTGCACGGCACGATTTTCCATGGGCATGGGAATGTGGTTTTTCAAGTGGTATCTTTCATGGCTGCGGATATCGCTGTAATCGTTCATGCCCGATGTCCTCCTACCTGGCTGTTTCGTTCTATCGTTGTCGCACCTTCCCGGAAATTCATGCCTTTCAGAATGGCATTTTTCCCGTATCGCTCCTTGATGCGCAGCATGGTTTTCTGCAATTGGTGTTCCTTTTCCAAAAAGATTTTTTCCTGCTTTTGCCGCTGTTCCTGCGCCTGTACATCGTCGAATAAGCTGTATTGTACCACCTCTTCCTGAACCTCATGCTCCGGGATCAGATGGTTTGCCGTCACATTCATGCGCCGCACCAGCAATTCCGCATCCACAATGCGGTCGTAGAGTGCCGTGACTTTTTCCAGGATAAGACGGGTGGAGGCGGTGTGCTTTCCGAGATTGACAGAGCCGTGAGCCGCCTTGGGAATGCGTTTCCCGTAGCGATCCAGGTTCAATTCCCCTTGATAGTTTTCCGGGATGCCCGTGTGGTCATAGCCCACCGAAAGCACGATCTGGTCGGCTGCCAGTTTTTTTCGCACCAGATCCAGCACAAGCAGCTCCGTCATTTCCCGAATGATAAGCCTGCCCTTTTGCCAGTCATAAGGACAGGGCAGGACCTGTCCCTGGCTGATGCTGTGATCCTTCGGCTGGTACGTTTTGATTGCCTTCATGGTGCATGGCTCATATCCCCAGGCGTGGTCGATGAGCAGCTCTGCGGCAACCCCGAACATCTGAAACAGCGCTCGCTCGCCGTGTTCCGAATACCGGGCAATGTCACCCATGGTGTACAGTCCCATCTTTTCCAGCTTTTTGGCGTAGCCGCCGCCGATCCGCCAGAAGTCCGTCAGCGGCTTGTGATCCCACAGCTTTTCCCGGAAAGTCATTTCGTCCAGTTCTGCAATGCGGACGCCGTTTGCATCTGCCGGCATCTTTTTCGCCACAATGTCCATGGCGATTTTCGCAAGGTACAAATTCGTTCCGATGCCGGCAGTCGCTGTGATGCCGGTTTCACGCAGTACCGCCTGTATCATTTTCATGGCAAGCTCGTGCGGCGTGCAGTGATAGGTTTTCAGATATCCTGTCACGTCCATAAAGACTTCGTCAATGGAATAGACGTGGATATCTTCCGGCGCAATATACCGGAGATAGATCTGGTAGATCTTTGTGCTGATCTCCATATAGTGTGCCATCTGGGGCTTGGCGGCAATGAAATCCAGTTTCAGCGCCGGATTTTGTGCAAGCTCTGATGCCTGGCAGGAACTCCCCGTAAACTCGTGAAAAGGCGCTTTCCGCAGACGCTGCGCATTCACATTCCGGACGGTCTCCACCACTTCAAAAAGCCTTGCTCTTCCGGGAATGCCGTACTTTTTCAGCGCAGGCGTTACGGCGAGACAGATGGTCTTTTCTGTTCTGCCGGTGTCTGCTACCACCAGATTCGTGTTCAGCGGATCCAGTCCACGTTCCACGCACTCCACGGAGGCGTAAAAGCTTTTCAGATCAATGCAAATATAGGATGCCATTGTCCGCACCTCACTCTTCGTAAAAGCCATAGCAGTCCGGCAGTCCCAGATCACCGCCCAGACAGCGGCTGTCCGGCTCTGCGGGCAGTTCTGGAACGGGATAACCCTCTTCTTCCATCATTTGCAGTTTGTAAGCCAGGAAATCGTAGGGGACATGATGCACCGCAGCGATCTGGAACAGCGTATAGTCGGAATCCTGCATTTCCCGGTAAAAGGATGCACTGTCACCCAGCAGCAGCTCGGCGGCAAACCGGTTTGCCTCAGTTTCCAGGCGGTTGGTTTCGTACAGCGTTGTTTCCGTCTCCTGGAATGTTTTGATTTCCCGGCTGTGCAGGAGAATGTGTCCCAGCTCATGGGCGAGGATAAAGGTGAGCAGTGTCCGGGGCAGATTGCTGTTGTACTGGATCATCCGTATCCGGAAAATGACTGTGGTCATTGCTTTGATGGAGTGTTCTGTTTCGCCAAAGTTCACACCTTTCAGCTGCACATCCAGCTGTCGGCACAGGATAAACGGATCCGATGTCTGAAACTGTCGCCGCAGCTTTTCGACCCGGCATCGAATTTCATCACTGCTTACTGTCAGCATGATTTTTCCTCCAACTTTTCAGCTTTTCTTTTTGCCGTACTTTTCTTTTGCCTGCTGCTTGCTGGTGACGTATGCCGTCATCAGCGCCTCAAAGAACAGGTCTTTTTCCGTCTGAGACAGCTCGCCGCCGGCAAACAGCGCCTGGTTTTCTGCCAGAAGTGCCGCAACATTCCGTGCATCTCTGGCACCATATTCATTTTGTGTCTCCATGATGTAAATATCCTTTTCGATATCTTCTCTTGGATTTTCACAGGTGTCATCTTTCAAATATCGGATGGAAACGTGCAGTGCCTTTGCCAGCTGATACAGCATCCGGTCCCGTGGATGCTTGTCTCCTTTTTCATAGGCGATGATGGAGCGCCTGCTTGCGCCGACCTTTTCGGCAAGCGTCTCCTGGGACATGGAAAGCGCACTTCTTGCCTCTTTGATTTTTTCCGGAAAGGATTTCATTTCTTTTCCTCCATAGTGAACTTGTGTGAATTTACAGGTTTATTATATCACACTTTGCAGCAGATGTCAAGCGGCAGAAAATAGAAAAGGCAATGCCGAACAGAGAAGTGCGGCATTGCCGGAAATGGTCTTTCACTGATAATCGCATTTTTGACAGTGTATCATCATATGCTCCGGGTCTTCCTTATAAAATGCACCGGACCATTTGCAGATGCTTTGCAGAATGGGAACAACAGAGATACCTTTTTCAGAGAGGGAATACTCCACACGGGGCGGTATCTCATCGTAGGACTTTCGTGTAACGATGTCGTTGGCAATCAGCCCTTTCAGAGAGGATGCCAGCACCGCATCGGTGATATTGCCCATTTCCTTTCGGATCTCGCTGTAGCGCAGCACTTTCTTGGCTGCCAGAACGCAGATGATCCTGGAATTCCATTTGCCGCCGAAAACCTCCAGCCCGTATTCCAGCGGACAGCGGATGTCTTTTTCCAATTTTCGCTGATACATGATTCCAACTCCTTTTGCGTGTTTTCCGGATATCTTTATGATACCACAGATACTTTTGGATTTCAAGTAACTATGAAATTGATGAGTGACTTATAAATTGACTAATATCTTGTTTCCGGAAAGCAGTCTTGCTATAATAAAAGCAACGCAGAGGAAAATGCGTAAATCAAAGAAAATGAACCGGGAGGAATCTATCATGTTGAATGAGAATGTAACAAAGGTACTTGAAACAAGTATGTGGGATCTGGCAACCTGTGCAGACGGCGAACCCAACGTGGTTCCCGTGGCATTCAAGTTTGTGACAAAAGACGGAAAGCTGGCGGTAGGTGATGTTTTCCTGGATACCACACTGCGGAATCTTCGGGAAAATAACGGAAAAATCGCAGTTTCTGTGTATGATGCGTCCAGCCTGGAGGGATACCAGATCAAAGGTACAGCGGAATACCTCACCCAGGGCGAGATCGTCGAAAAGTTCCGGGAGATGGTGGAAACGATGTTCCACGGCGCAGCATCTGCCAAGGGCGCACTGCTCATCACACCGGAAAAGGTGATCGTCACAACACCGGGTGCAGACAATAAGAAAGAACTGTAAAGTCCAGCCGTTTGGAAAAATAGAACCGGTCAGAGGAATCCGCAGGGAATCTCTGACCGATTTTGTTTTTATGCTGTTTTATAATACAGATAGGCGTCCAAATTGGACTTGTCTGAGAAATACCCCTTTTCGATCAGCATTGTAACAAATGCCTGTACCTCTTCGTTATCCAGCCATGCACATTCGCCGCCGATCTGACAGAGGGCGAGTTTTTGCATCACGCCGGAGGAATCGGTATACAGCACGTACAGTGTGTCTGTTCCGTAGTCCTCTATGTTAAAATTCCAGCTTTTCATGGCGCAGTCTTTGTACTTTTCAGCAGACTTTGCAAAGTCTGCGATTTCCTGCAAAACGCTTTCGTCGTAGACGAACAAGTCCTGGATGCCGTTGGAGCGGAGCGATTCGGTATAATCGCCTGCCGGAGCGTCGATGGCATCGGTTTCCGCAGCCAGAGAATAGCGGAAACCGTCCAGGGTAATCAGATGGTCGGTGTTTTCGCCGATCCAGCCCAGCTCTGACAGATTGATCTCATAATTCTGGATGAGCAGGGCAGGGGTGGTGTCCATCTGTTCCTGTCTGACCAGCGTCTGTTTCAGCAGCAGCAGATCCATTGCATCCAGCTGACCGTCTGCATAGAGGTCGGCAGCTTTCCAGTTGGAAAGCAC
>ERZ1106919.904-NODE-904-length-21853-cov-6.366410_pt1 | contig 21853 bp, 16 predicted proteins | sample MGYA00403654_ERZ1106919 | MGnify/ENA primary metagenome ERZ1106919 (study PRJEB35170, sample SAMEA104062450) | human gut metagenome | biome: human gut; feature: human-associated habitat; material: faeces | place: Denmark | collected 2012-10-08 ... | reverse complement strand
CTTTGCCCACACCCACGACCTTTGAAAAGGTCGACCAAACTTTTATAATTGCTTTTCTGATTTGTTCCGCTAAACCATAAATTACCCCAACTTTTGATAAAGAACCTTATTTCAATCAAAAACGGCAGCACTTGTGAATTTAATTTCAAAGTGTTGCCGTTTAATTATTAATTATTTTTCAAGAAAATCAACAAATTTCTCGCCGAGAACCTCTCTTGAATATACCTTACTGATTTTATCATAGTTACTTCTGAGTTGGTCATCTGTAACCTGTGGGAACTTACGAATCTTATCGAGCAAGTCTGCATACGAAGTATAAATACAGCCTTCAATGCCGTTAAGAACTTCCCTTGAACCTGTGTTCTCTGTACAATAAACCATCTTTCCGTTGAGGATAGCCTCAATATACGGCATACCGAATGAATGGTTGAGAGTAAAGTCAACAACCGCATCGTGATTTTTCATCTGATTTTTCGGATTAGAAGTTTCGCCGCAATAACAAATATAATCTTCAACCTCGTTATCAAAAATCTTATCGAGAAATTCGTTAAGATAGTCGCCCGTACCGTAAACATCAATTACAATGTCATCAACATTCTGCTCTTTAAGATACTTGGCAAAGCCGATAAGATTGTTAATGTCAGCCTCACGCTCATGGCTGATTCTCAACAGATACATACCGAGGAAGTAATCACGCTCCGGCACATCAACTTTCTTTTTATTATCGTCCTCTTCTTCTGCTCCTATGTCCTCTCTTGCCACACTTCGGCTTGACTCAAGAGTATTGCCGAGCACGATATAATCCTTATAGTTTTTAAAATTAAATTTATCAATGTAAAGCTGACGGTTTTCTTCACTTACAAATACAGCCTTGCCGATGTCGATTTTCTCCATTTTATTAACAATGTCGGGGAAAAGCTCATTTACAAGTGCGGCTGTACAATGGAAGAAATAGATTTTCTCCTCTATCTTTTCAGAAGTAGCGTCATTAAGGAAAAGGTGGAGAGATTCTCTTGTTGAAATTACAGTCTTACTGTTTATATTCTCAAGTTTCTTTCTCATTGCCATACCTGCATACGGAGAAAGATTCTGTCTGCTGCAATCGCAGTCAAGGTGACCGTAAAGTCCTTTCCATCTAAAGAAGCCACGTTTTAAAAGTTCAATCTTTCTGCGTGAATTTGCCTTATACAATGCTGTAAGCTGCAATCCGTAAGGCATTTCCTTTGGCTTTGCGGTGCACTTTAGCGACAAAAGCTCTACAAGATAGTTTTTCTCAAGCAACGCCTCCGCAAGCGAACGGGTAGCAAAAACCGTACCGCCTACACCGTAGAAGTTATAACCGAGGAATGTTACCTTATTCTTCTGAATTGAAGAAAATTCCTCATACATTCTGTCAATATGAGCACCGCTCTCAATAAAGTCATAGTCAATCTCTTCCGGAAGTCTTGACTTAAAGAACGGGTTTATCGTATAGGTTTCGTCGGCAATAGCGTCAACAAGCTGTCTTGCTTTTGTGTAAGAGCACTGCTCAAGCTCCTCTACCTCGCAGTAAAGGTTACGCTTTGCAAGGTAATTCTTCAAATCAGGCTGATACAAAATTACAGGCTTATTGAGCACCGTAAAGTCAAAGCCTACCGAAGAATAGTCTGTAATGAGAACATCATTTTTCGCAAGTTCGTCAAGCACATCTGTTTTGTGCGAATGAATAAACTTGATTCTGTCTGTCTTTGCACATTCCTTAAATTCTTCGATTTTCTCTTCATCAAAAAATTGGTGCAAACAAACCGTAAAAACGGAATTTGTTTTATCAAGATAATCGGCAAGTTTTTGGCTTGAAAGCACACCCTTAATCTGATGCATAAGCATCTGTGTCATATAGTTGTCGCCAAGGTACTCTCTCCATGTCATAAACCAAAGTATATTCTTGCCGTTGTGCGGCTGTGCATGGTATGCCTTGTGGCGCTTTACAAGCTCAATGTAGCGTGGCGGATAAATTCCGTAGTAAAGCTGATAATCTTTGAATTTATTGTAATCCATAAGAGTGGGCTTAATGTTCTTGTTGTAATACAAAAAACGGAACATATTATTATTGTAGCCATAGCCCTTATATTCAATAGCTTTAATGCCAAGTGTGCCGTGCTGTAAGTAAATAAGAGGCTTTTCTATGAAAAAGTCTGTCTTAAAAAAGCCGAGCTTTGTAGGAGTAATATCCTTGTAACTCAAAGAAACAAAGTACATATCGGCATTTAAGTAAATCTTAAAATGCTTTACTGTGTTTTTCCAAACAACAAAACTCTTTTCTTTGTCAGAAAGAGAGGCGTAGGTTTCTTTATTGGTGGCATTTTTTTCAAGCACAATGTACTTGTCTATACCGTCCCTGCGGCGTACTACCTGTTTCCAAAAATAATATGAGTTATTATTTGAGGTTGCGGCAAGATTTTCGCCAAACAGCCATATAAAATTTCTACCCATCAAATTACTCCTTTAGTATATGGTTTATGCCTCGGTAATTTTACCGAACCCGCAAAATGCAAATTAAATAAACTAAAATTACAGCTCAAAAGTTGATTTTTCAGGCAAAAGTTTTTCAAATGCGTCAATGACGCCCTGCTTTTTCACCTCAAAATCCGTAGTTTCGGCTGTATCGTTAATACAAATCATATTATGTTTTTGTGAAGGAATATCCCTGCACAAATCGGGATAATTATACTCCTTGACATGATAGCAGTATGCAAAGCTGTCCCTGCGGACTGTATACTTGCCTGCCGCCAACTGCCAGAACTTCATAAGCCACTGGTTTACATTGCCTGTTTTTCTGAATTTATCCATACAGGTAGAATCCAGCGCATCGTATTCTTTTTCCCAAATTTCTTCAAAAGTTGCTTTCATAAAACTCGACGGAGTGTGCTGATAGTAAAAGCCCGGAAACCAATGCCACGGCAACAAAAGCGTCGTTTTTAAATGATTTTTCATTCCGTTCTTACCGCTATACCACTTTTTCCAGTCACGCTTAAAGACTTTTTCCTTATCGAAATGGTCGTTAATGATAGAAACATCCGCACCGTTAAAGAAACCTGCGCTGTCCTTATTAAAACAAATGCAGTCAAGTGCAAATGTGTCGCAAGGCATACCGTCTTTGAAAAAGTCCTCCGGTTTAGTCGGTGCGGTAATAAACATATCGTCATTAAAATACACAAACTGTTCCGAAAGTCCCTTTATACGGTGCAAATTAAGCTCAATAGTATGTGAATTAAAGGTAGGAAGATACTTTGACGGAATGTAATCTTTATGATTTACAATGTTAAGTTTTGGGTTTGTTGTATCAAGCCACTTCGGCAGATGTCCCCATGTGACAAAGTGAATTTTATTTACCCAAGGGGCAAACTTTTCCACACCTCTGAACCAATACTGCAAGTTGTCCCAATCTCTGAAACGAACTTCACTGTTGGCATTGGTGACCGTTTTGCCGTCATACTTGGCTTTTTCCTCCTGCCACTGCTTATCGTTGCCGTCAACCCAAATTATTACAAAATCAATCGGGTTTGTGTTTTTCTCTTCCATACATACCTCACGGCCATCTTTCTTTGACAGCCTCGTAATTTCTCTTTGAATTTTCCGTATCGTACAAGTCAAAAAATTCCTTGTGTCTGTTTAAATAAAGCTCTGTGTTCGCAAACGAACGCTGTGCCATCTGCTCTATATAATTCATAAGTCCCTGTTCTTCGTTATAAACAGGGCCAAATCCGTCCTCGGTATAGTCAAAATAACCTTTGCCGTAGTGCTGCTCCGAAAATCTTTCATAATCAAACTGAAAATACGCAAGCGGCTTTTTCATATAAGCAAAGTCAATCTGCACGCTTGAGTAATCGGTAATCATAAATGCCGAGCTTTTCATAAGCTCCTGCACGGTATATTCGGGATATTTGCAGATTGTAAGGTACGGATTGCTCTTTGAAAAGCAGTCGATAAATCTCTGCATATCCCTGTGCGGGTAAAACATAACAGTACAGCCGTACTTTTCGCAAATTTCTTCAAGTCGTTTGCTGTTGATTATTTTACTCCAATTTTTAAAATAATCGCTCTCGCAAAAAGCCTTTTTATCATCTTCAATGCTTTTTGAAAGTGCGTCTGTACCGATCCAGTCACGCCATGTCGGCATAATAAGTATCTGATTCGGCACTGTTTTAAAATTGTGAAGCTTGTCCCAGCGGGGAAGTCCGAGTAATTTTACAGTGCCCTCGGGATAACCGTAATTATTGTTTACATACTCCCATTCCCTGTATGTGCTGGTGACAAACATACTCATTTTTGTGTTTTTATAATAAAGAAAATCAATATTTGTAAGAATTACCCCGTGTTGTAAAAACACACGGCTGTTGCGCAAAATTCCGTAAACCTCAAGCAGATAGCATACGGCATAGTTCGGCTTTCCGCCCTTTTGAGAACTGATGTTTACCTTTGCGGTAAGGTACAAAATCCAGTGGGCAAAACTGCCGTACTTTACGGTTTTGCCTGTCTTTTTAACATTTTCATAATCAACGCTGCTTTTATACACCGCATAAACGCAGTCCTGCTCGGGGTGATTTTTGCACACATATTCAAAAAAACAAAATCCGTTGTCCGTTGCCTCCACGCCGTTATCGCACACAAGCCATAAATCTTTTCTGAAAATTTTATACACAAGTGCAATCGGCAAGGCAAATATAAACAGAAAAATATGCAGTATATCTCTCGGTTTTACATCTTTGAGTTTTTCAAAAAATCTTGACATACCGCCACCGTTAAGACATAAACTCTTCGTACAAAGGAAGCACCTCTTCGGTAGTGCCCTGCATCTTTACTACGCCATCGTGCAGCCAAAGAATATTGTCACAGAGCTTTCTGAGTGTGTCGGAGCTGTGCGATACAATAACAACGGTTCTGTCTTTGTTCATAATAAGGCTACGCATTTTTTCGTAGCTCTTCTTCTTAAACTTTGCGTCACCAACGCTCAAAACCTCGTCAATAAGCATAATTTCGGTTTCAAGAATAGCTGTAATTGAGAAAGCGAGCTTTGAATACATACCGCTTGAATATGTCTTTACAGGGCGGTCAATAAAGTCACCGAGTTCGGAAAATTCAATGATTTCGTCGAGTTTTTCTTCGATCTGCGGTCTTTCAAAGCCTAAAAGCATACCCGAAAGGAAAATATTTTCCCTGCCGCTTAATTTATTCTGAAAGCCTACGCCGATTGAAAGCAAGGAAATTGAATGACCGTGCAAGTCGATTTCGCCTTCGTCAGGCGAGAAAATACCTGCTATAGCTTTTAAAAGAGTTGATTTACCGCTGCCGTTTTTTCCGACAATACCCAAAATCTGACCCTTTTCAACCTCAAAAGAAACACCCTTTACAGCCTCAAAATACTCAATTTTCTTATTCTTTCTCGGTGCAAAAATAGACTTTAAAAGCGAAACCTTTTTAAAACATCTGTATTTAATTTTAACATTTCTGACTGAAATTGCTGATTCTCCCATAATTAAATCACCTTTACATAGCTGTTTTCGTGCTTATAAATCGTTCTGATGCCAATAACACTGATAACGATGCCAACAACAAACCACGCAAGCAATGCCACCCAGTGTGGATCCTGATTATAAATAAGCACTCGTCTTAAATCGCAGATAATAAGAGCTATCGGATTACATTTAATCAAAAGCTCACCCAAAATACCGTCAAGTTTATTTTCGATTGAATAGAAAATACCTGAAATGTAGAAACCAAGCTGCAAAACAATGGTAATTACATTGAGCAAGTCCTCAACAAATACGCCAAAGTGGAGCATAATTGTACTGCAGGCAAATGTGATTACAACCAAAAGCAACATAATCGGCAATGCCCAGAACATTCTCCAGCTTAAAGGCACTTGGTAAATAATCATAAGAAGAACCGTAAGTGCATAGGATACAAGCATCTTAAAACCGTAAACACCGATTTTTTCAAGAATAAATATATGCTTAGGTATATAAACTTTCGTGACAATCATCTTTTTGGACTGCACGACTTTTACGCAGCTTTTAACAACCTTGCTGAAGAACTGCCAACAGTTAAGACCGATAAATACGAATACCGGGAAATACGGCTCGCCGCTCTTAAATACAAGGATTGCGATAAACGAATACACAAGCATAAAGAAGAACGGATCGAGAATCCACCACAGCCAGCTCAAGAAAGAGCCCGCTACTTCGGACTTAAGTTCCGCCTTTGAAGAAAATACCGTGTAGTTAAAGAATTTTTTGATGTCCTTAAAAAATCTGCTCATCTTTAATAACTCACTTCCAAATCATAAAATTTCATTCTGACACATAGTAACCTATCTTGAATTATATCATTATACTGTCAATATTTCAAGTACTGTGTATTTTTCGTGTGACGAATTTTGAGAGCTTTTCTGCAATTTTTCTGTTAAAGAATTTGCATATTATACACATAATACTTACAATGTCTTAAAAAAAGAATTATTATACAAATTATACTTTACAATATTGTTACATTTAATTCGGCACAGAGTTTTTAACATAATTATAATATAATGTTAAAAACTTTGCCCGATTAAAAAATGACCGCAATCTTTATCGGATTTACGGTCATTTATTTTTTATTCAATTTACATTAATTATTGATATTTTCTTCAAGTTCGTCAACGCTTGTTTCTGTAATTACGGTGTTTCCGTTGTCAAACTTAAAGCTCATATTAAAATAATAATCGCTGTCTTTTCTGATAGCCGCTATGTATTTAAATGTAGTTGTTTTATCACTGTCAATCATTAAATTCAAACTTTGAGAATCATAATCACTGATAAAATATTTATAATTGTCGCTTACAACCGCAATCGGAATAATATAATCGGAAGACAGTCCGTCATAAGGAACTATGTCCGCATCTGTGTCTTCAGACGCTGAAATTTCCTTTAAATATACTTTTTTGCCGCTGTTACTGAAATTATCGGCATTAACGGTAAATTCATATATCGCAAAGGTTTCCGTATCATAAGCAACGCTGTCGTCAAAATCGCTTTCATCTAATGTAGCGCCGCCCGTTTGCAGGTTACTGCCCTTAATATAGGTATCATAAATATATTTTGTGCTCGGCTTTGTTACATCAGTTACTTTTACAGTACCGAAATCGGTATCTGCCTCTTCAAATAAACTGCTGTAAATTTTATCGCAGTTCTTTGTAAAAACAACCTTGCCTTTACTATCGCCGCACTCATAATTATAGTTTATCTTCAAACTGCCGTCCTCTTTACGATTTGAATCACAGCGATATATGGTAAATGTGTCGCTTGTATGCGGTTTTATTGTGAGTTTATCGGGATTTCCGTCAACGCTGACATTTGTAAACGAATAATTCATACTGCTGTCCTTGACGGTAACATTAAAATCATCAAAAGATATTGTGAAATCATCGTCTGTGGTATTTTCAACATAAAAATCAAACTTATACTCTTTCGGAGCATCATATGAGGATGTCATTGGCTCTAACGAAAAAGAACCTGTTTGAATATCGGTCATTGTTATGCCGCCAAACAACGTTTCGGCTTTCTCTCCTACTTTGTATTGAGTAGAGTCAATTTTATCAACATCTGTGGGTTCCGACAGTTGTAAATCGAGACTGTTTACTATGGCCGACACTATTACAATTACCACACCTGCCAAAATTACTCCGCCGAGTATGCAGGCGGCAACAATTTTTCCTGTTCTGCCGCTGTTCTTTTTAGGTACAGGCGATTGTGTGGGAATAGGCGCAACTCCGTTCTGACCCTGTACGGGAACATTTACAAAACCGTTTGGTCTTTGCTGTGGAATATAAGAAAAATTCGTCTGCTGTTGAGGCTGTGTACCCGAAAAATTACTTTGCTGCGGTTGAGCCTGAACATTTTGATAATTATTCTGCTGTGCAGTGTTGGCATAATTTGTATTATTTTGGTTTTGTACTGCCGATGCAGAATTGTTTAAGGGTTGTTTGTTCTCAATATTTATATACGGGTTCTGTTTATTTTCGGTTTGTGGTGATTGTGATTTAAGCGAAGCTCCGCACATTGTGCAAAAGTTGCCCTCGCAATCAAATCCGCAGTTTGGACATTTCATAATAAAGTTCTCCTATATTTATGTTTATACACTGCTATAATAAATCAAAAATAAACAAAAGTCAATGCATTTTTAGAATATTTTGCTATTAAATTTACAAAATTGTTGTTGAAATATTTTAGCCGCTGTTGTATAATTTTATTGAAATGTATTGAATAAACTTGCAAAATAATTGAATTTTTGCATTAAACAGAAAAAATATGAAATAATGGGAGTTTTAATTATGAGAGGATTGTATTCTTCAAAGACTAAAATTCGTCAGCAGATATTTACCGAAGTTGCTCGTTTTGCGTACGAGGGCGGTGATTATTCTAAATTTGAAAGTCTGCCTTACAAAATTATCCCGGGCGAGATTTCCACTTACAGAGAAAGCGTTTTCCTTGAGCGTGCCATTGTAGGTGAAAGACTGCGCCTTGCCATGGGACTTAACCTGTTGTCGGCAGATGAACAAGCGCCTATTTCGACAGGCGTTGAAGAAAGTATGATTGACGAAAAGGTATATGAACCGCCGCTGATTAATATTATTAAGTTCGCTTGCCACAGCTGTCCCGAAAAGCGTGTGTTCGTAAGCAACGGCTGTCAAGGTTGTCTTGAACACCCTTGTACCGAGGTTTGCCCGAAAGGCGCTATCTCAATCGTGCACGGCAAATCTTTTATTGACGAAGAAAAATGCATTAAGTGCGGCAAGTGCCAAAGTGCGTGCCCTTACAATGCAATTATAAAGCAGGAGCGCCCCTGCGCAGCTGCCTGCGGTATGAAAGCAATTCACAGCGATGAATACGGCAGAGCGGATATTGACTACAACAAATGCGTAAGCTGTGGAATGTGCCTTGTAAGCTGTCCGTTCAGCGCAATTGTTGACAAAAGCCAGATTTTCCAAACAATAAAGGCTTTACAGAGTGATACTCCCGTTTATGCCGCAGTTGCACCCGCTGTTGCAGGTCAGTTTGCAGGACTTCCTGCAACAAAAATAAGAAATGCGTTCAAGGCGCTCGGCTTTGAAGATGTTGTAGAGGTTGCCGTGGGAGCCGATCTTTGCACCGTTGAAGAGGCAAAAGACTTTATGGAAGAAGTGCCTGCCAAACAGCCGTTTATGGCTACTTCGTGCTGTCCCGCATGGAGCGTTATGGCTAAAAAGACATTTCCCGACATTGCGTCTTACATTTCTATGGCTCTCACCCCTATGGTACTTACAGGCAGACTTACAAAACAGGATCATCCGGGTTGCAGAGTAGTATTTATCGGTCCTTGCGCGGCTAAAAAACTTGAGGCAAGCCGCAGAAGTATAAGAAGTGACATTGATTTTGTGCTCACTTTTGAAGAAGTGGCGGGAATGTTTGCCGCCAAAGAGGTAGATTTTGCGGCGCTTGAACCCGATGAAAAACCGCTTTCTTTCTCAAGTGCGGACGGCAGAGGTTTTGCCGTAAGCGGCGGCGTTGCAAAAGCGGTTGTAAATGCAATACACAGAATGAACCCTGAGCGTGAAGTAAAAATTGCAAACGCACAGGGACTTGACGAGTGTATGAAATTGTTAAGAATGGCGAAAGCCGGCAAGTATAACGGCTATTTGCTTGAGGGTATGGCGTGTCCGGGCGGTTGTGTTGCAGGCGCAGGTACAATAAATGTTCCCGAAAAATCTGCCGCAGAAAATCTGAAAAGTAAAAAGAGCAGTCCATTTGAAACCGCCTGTGAATCTCCGTATGTAGACATTTTGCCCGAACTTGAAAACCTCTATAATGAGTTTTCTCATAAAAATAATGAATGATTTTAAAGTTGGGTAAATTATGGTTTAACTCACAGTTTAGCCAAGCAATTATAGAAGTTTGGTCGACCTTTTTAAAGGTTGTGGGTGTGGGTAAAGCCCACAAATACTTTCCGTTTATGCAATTTAACGATAGCCAAACAGCTTGCTGTTTGGTGGCTTGAACAAAAAGGCGAAAGCCTTTGCGAGAGCAACAAAAGAAAATACACTTCATTTTCATAGTCAACGCAATGCGTTGACTATGTTTTTAGCGTTTCTGTTTATAATGGCTGTCGCCTGTTTTAACAAACTAAGTCTTAACACGCAAACAGCGTGGCTGTTTGCGCCTGATAAATTGTTATATCGAAAGATTTTATGGGCGCTGCCCAAACCCGCAATTTTTGAAAAAATTGAGTAAACTTTTTTGCTTTTAGGAGGATAATTTAGCGTTAGCTAAATTTCAATGCCCGACCGACACTCCGCTAAACCACAATTTATCCCAACTTTTGATAATGAACCATTTTTATTAAAGGTTTGGTAAATTGCGGTTTAACCATTGCTTTGCCAATTAATTATAAAAATTCAGTCAACCTTTTCAAAGGTTGTGGGTGTGGGCAAAGCCCACAAATACTTTGCGTTTACACAATCTAACGATAGACAAACGGCAAGCTGTTTGGCAGCCTAAACACAACGGTGTTACCCTTTAAATGCGACAGCAACAGGAAAAGCCACTTGTTATATAATTTAAAAAACGACCGCTGTCATTATCGGACAGCGGTCGTTATGATTATATAATTTTATTACTTGCTTTCCTGCAAAGTTATGGTAACTTTATCTGTACTGCCGTTTGAGCTACGGTAATATTCAAGCTCAATTGTATCGCCAGCTTTATGGCTTTCGAGTATATCATAGAACTCGGCGAAGTTGCTTACCTTTTTGCCATCGGCACCTGTGATAATATCGTTTTCTTTAAGGTCTGTGTTTGCGCAAGGACCGTCCTCGTCAATGCTGTAAATCGCAATGCCCGCAGGCGTGTTTCCACTGCTCTGTACATTTTCACCTGTAACGCCAATTTTTACTCTGCCCTGCACATAGCCGTATTTCATAATGTCATCAATAACATCTTTTACTGTGGCAGAAGGAATTGCAAAGCCCATACCCTCATAATCTGTAGCGGCTATTTTTGCGGATGAAACTCCGATTACCTGACCGTACATATTTACAAGAGCGCCGCCGGAATTGCCGGGGTTAATGGCTGCATCTGTCTGAATGAATTTTACATTTGTCGTAATACTGCTCTGTCTGTCAACTGCAGATACAATACCCTGAGTGATTGAGTTGTTATACTTAACTCCGCCGGGATTACCTATAGCTATTACACTTTCACCAAGTGAAACATCTTTGGAGTTACCGAAGTTTGCGACCTTAAGTCCGCTTGCATCGTCCATTTTCAAAAGAGCAAGGTCTGTGCGTGTATCGTAACCAACAACACCTGCTTTGTACTGCTTGCCGTCGGAAGTAACGACCTGTATAAGGTAGAGAGTTTTGCTGTTGCCTACTACATGAGCATTTGTAATCACATAACCGTCTGATGTAATTATAATTCCGCTGCCCTGCGAAGTGCACTGTGAATCATCTGTGATTTCGTCTGAATAGCAAAGAACGCCGACAATAGAATCTGTTACTTCGTTGCTTGCATATTCGGTGTTGTATTTGGAATCTTTGGCATCGCTCGGTTTAGCTTTTAAGTCAATTCCCTCATAAGAAGAATTTGTCTTGTTGCTGTAATCGGATTCATTATGCTCTTGAGCGCTTGAACTGTCATTGTTAAAGTACGGACTGTCACTCGGTAATGTAAATGTATAGCTGTTATTTGTATTATTTTTGTTGCCGTTTGAATTTGATGCAACATAGGCAATCATTCCGCAGATACTGCCTACACAAAGCAATGACAGCACAACTATTATTACAATTATGCCGGGTGTCATCTTTTTGCGTGGTATATTCGGCATTGGTGGTTGTGCGTATGTATTTGAATAATCAACAGGCGTCTTTTGCTGCGGCACATAAGGCTGTCCGTATGGCTGCTGATTAAAGTTTGGCTGTTGATAATTCTGCTGTCCGTACTGCGGTTGATATTGTTGATACTGTGGTGCGTACGGTTGAGAATATTGCTGATGTGGATTAGCGTATTGTCCATACTGAGGCTGATACACAGGTCTGCCGCCAGCCTGCGGATTGCCGTACGGCTGATATTGAGGCGGTTGCGGATTAAACGGCTGTTGATATTGCGGATTCGGATTGTACTGCTGATTAAAGTTTGGGTTGTATTGTCCGTTGCAGCCGTTGTTTTGATAATATCCGTTTTGCTGCGGCTGTTCAAAATTAGGCGTTTGAGGAGCAAAGTCATTTTGCGGTTGCTGAGGTTGAGAAAATCCATTTTCAAACGGTTTTTCAGGCTCAAAATTTCGATACTGCGGTGTTACCGATTGTTCGTTAGTCGTTTCTGCGTTGTTTTCTGTATTTTCGGTTTCAAAAACAGGCGCAGGCTGCGGCTCGGTCGGTTTTTCGGTAAAAGGCTTTTCAGGTTCAAACTGATTATTAGAATTGAAATTATTATCCATAAAAATATCTCCTTATTAGTAATGCATAATTCGTAATTGTATAAAATAATTAAGTCAAACTTATATGTTGCAAATTTTTAATTATGAATTACTAATTTATAGCTTTCATAAGTATTATATATCTTTATTGTTTTAAAAGCAACAAAATTATATCACGCTTATGTGAGTATATATTGAAAATTAGGTGATTTTACAAGATTTTTCCTGTAATTTCTTCAAAAAACCAAAAAACTTTTGCAAAAGACTTTATATTTGAAATGATTTATTGTATAATAAAAGTAACTCGGAGCGACTATATTTTTTGTTCCGAAAATTTACTACAAAGGAAGATTAATATGCCATTAGTAAACGCTAAAGAAATGCTTACAAAAGCAAAAGCAGGCCACTATGCAGTTGGTCAGTTCAACATCAATAACCTTGAGTGGACAAAGTCAATTCTTTTAACTGCTCAGGAGCTTAACTCACCTGTAATTCTCGGTGTATCTGAGGGCGCAGGTAAATATATGTGCGGTTACAAGACAGTCGTTGGTATGGTAAACGGTATGCTCGAAGAGCTTAACATTACTGTTCCGGTTGCTCTCCACCTTGATCACGGTTCATACGAAGGCGCTAAGGCTTGCATTAAGGCAGGTTTCAGCTCAATTATGTTTGACGGTTCACACTACCCAATCGAAGAGAACATTGCTAAGACTAAGGAACTCGTAGCTGCTTGTAACATTCTCGGCCTTTCACTTGAGGCTGAAGTTGGTTCAATCGGCGGTGAGGAAGACGGCGTTATCGGTATGGGCGAGTGCGCAGATCCTAAGGAATGTAAAATGGTTGCTGACCTCGGCGTAACAATGCTCGCTGCAGGTATCGGTAACATTCACGGTAAGTATCCTGCAAACTGGAAGGGCCTTAGCTTTGAAACTCTTGATGCGATTCAGCAGCTTACAGGCGATATGCCACTCGTTCTCCACGGCGGTACAGGCATCCCTGCTGATATGATCAAGAAGGCTATTTCACTCGGTGTTTCAAAGATCAATGTAAATACAGAGTGCCAGCTTGCATTTGCCGATGCTACAAGAAAGTATGTTGAGGCAGGTAAGGACTTAGAGGGTAAGGGCTTTGACCCAAGAAAGCTCCTTGCTCCGGGTGCAGAGGCTATCAAGGCTACTGTTAAAGAGAAAATGGAACTCTTCGGTTCAGTCGGTAAGGCTTAATCGTATAGCTTAATATTTTCACAAATTTAAGGCTTCGTCTTTTGACGGAGCCTTTTTTGTGCGCAGACAATATTACACATAACCAATACTTTATCTATTGAAAATTTAACCAAAATGATGTATAATATAATATTAGTACGAAAGAATGTAGTACGCATTATTAATTAAAAAGGAAGTAATTTTATGGCTAAGAAAGAATTTAAATCAGAGTCAAAAAGACTTCTCGACCTGATGATTAATTCAATTTATACTCATAAGGAGATTTTTCTTAGAGAACTTATTTCAAATGCAAGCGATGCTATTGATAAGCTTTGCTTTATTGCACTTACAGACGATAAGCTTAATATGAGCAGAGATGATTTTAAGATTTTTATAAAGCCCGACAAGGAAAACCGTACACTTACAATTACCGATAACGGTATCGGTATGGATAAGGACGACCTTGAAAACAACCTTGGTACAATCGCATCTTCGGGTTCATACAAGTTTAAGCAGGAAATGAGCGAAAAGCAGGACGATATTGACATTATCGGTCAGTTCGGTGTCGGCTTTTACTCCGCTTTTATGGTAGCAAAGAAAATTACCGTTGTTACTAAGAAATACGGCTGTGACACAGCTTACAAGTGGGAATCTGACGGCGCAGACGGTTACGAAATCACCGAAACAGAGAGGGACGAAATCGGTACAACAATTGTACTTGAAATTAAGGACAATACAGAGGAAGAAAACTATGATGAGTTCCTTGAGCAGTACAGAATCCAGGGACTTATCAAGAAGTATTCCGACTATATCCGCTATCCGATTATGATGGATATGACTCACAGCAGAGTTAAGGAAGAAACCAAGGACAGCGAAAAACCGGAGTATGAGGATTATACAGAAACCGAAACTCTTAACAGTATGCTCCCAATCTGGCAAAGAGCAAAGAAAGATGTTAAGCAGGAAGAGTACGATAATTTTTATCGTGAAAAGTTTATGGCTATGGACAAGCCTTTGCATACAATCGTAACTTCCGTAGAGGGTGTTGTTACGTACAAGGCATTGCTTTTCATTCCGTCACAGGCACCTTACGATTACTATACAAAGGAATACAAAAAGGGACTTCAGCTTTATTCAAGCGGTGTTCTTATTATGGAAAACTGCGAGGAGCTTTTACCTGAACATTTCAGATTTGTAAAGGGTATTGTTGACAGCGCAGACCTTTCTCTTAACATTTCAAGAGAGATGCTCCAGCATGACCGTCACCTTATCACTATTGCACAGAACATTGAGAAGAAGATTAAGAACGAGCTTACTTCAATGCTTGCAAATGACAGAGAAAATTATGAAAAGTTCTTCAATGCCTTTGGCAGACAGCTTAAGTATGGAGTATCTGCCGACTACGGTATGCATAAAGAAGAATTACAAGACTTACTTATGTATTACTCTTCTACAGAGAAAAAACTTGTAACTCTTTCGGAATATGTTGACAGAATGAAAGAGGATCAGAAGTTTATTTACTTTGCAGTCGGCGAGAACATTTCTTCAATTGACAATCTCCCGCAGACAGAACTTTTGCGTTCTAAGGGTTACGAAATCCTCTATTGCACAGAAGAAATTGATGAGTTCTCACTCCAAACTCTTATGCAGTACAAGGACAAGCGTTTCTGTTCGGCTACAAACGATGACCTCGGTATTGAGAATGATGAAAACAAAGAGGAAGAAAAGGACAGCAGTGCAATCCTTACTTTTGTAAAAGAAACACTCGGCGACAAGGTAAGCGAAGTTGTTGCGTCTAAAAAGTTGGTTTCTCACCCTGTTTGCCTTACCGCAAAGGGCGGCATTTCATTTGAAATGGAAAAATACTTCAATGCGGTTCAGCCTGACAGCGGTATGAAAGCACAGAGAGTGCTTGAGCTTAATATGAATCACTCGGCTGTAAAGGCAATGGAAAGCGCAGTGCAGACGGATATTGAAAAAGCAAAGAAGTACGCAGAGCTTCTCTATGATCAGGCTCTCCTCATTGCAGGACTTCCAATTGAAAATCCTGGCGAATATGCAGATCTCGTTTGCAGTCTTATGGTGTAATTAAATAATTATCTTAAAGCGGTTGCATTAGTTGCATCCGCTTTTTTGTTGCAATTTTTGTGTGTGCGTGTTATTATAAAAACGGGTGATTTAATGAAAAAATCCGGAGTGTTTACATTCTTTTATAGGCTGTTGCTCACGCTTATGCTTATGGTCGGTATTAACGGCATTTTTCTTGCAGAGATGCTTGACAGGTGGTATTTGCCGCTTATCAGTGTTTTTGTGTTTGTTGCCGCAAATGTTTTTCCGTCTGTTGCAAAAGGCGGCTATCTGTCTTTTAAATTCAGAATGATTGCACACGGCAGTGAATTGCTCTTGCAATTTTTAATAACAACTCTGCTTTCAAGTGTGATTTATATTCAGTCGGCTTTTCAAATGTTACCTGACAATTGGGTAAAATGGGCGCTGTGCCTTGGAGGTGCTCTGCTTGCGGAGTTTATTTTGTTTTGGAACGGTATTATTTCCGTTTATTGCACATCGGTTCAACTTGGCATAAAGCATAGGTTTATCGGAATAATTTGCGGTTTTATTCCGATTGTAAATTTATTTTGTCTTGGCGTTATTATAAAAATAACTATGCAAGAGGTTAATTTTGAGATTGATAAAGCCGAACTTGACAGAAAAAGAATTAATGAGAAAATTTGCAAAACAAAATACCCTGTATTGCTTGTGCACGGTGTGTTTTTTCGTGACAGCGCATATTTCAATTATTGGGGCAGAGTGCCGGCAGAACTTATTGCAAACGGCGCAGAAATTTACTACGGTAATCACGAATCGGCCGCATCTGTAGATGACAGCGCCAAAGAGATTGCCGAGAGAATTAAACAAATCGTTGCGGAAACAGGTTGTGAAAAGCTGAACATTATTGCTCATTCAAAGGGCGGGCTTGATTGCAGAAAGGCGATTGCCTGTTACGGCGTTGAAGATATGACAGCATCGCTCACCACAATAAACACTCCGCATCGTGGCTGCGGTTTTGCCGACTATCTTTTAACAAAAGTTTCGCCTAATGTTAAAAACAAAATTGCTTTTGCATACAATAACGCACTTTTAAAGTTTGGCGACAAAAATCCCGACTTCATCTCTGCCGTAACCGACCTTACGCAGGCAAATTGTACGAAACTTAACGCTGATGTATTTGACTCACCAAAGGTTTATTATCAGAGCTTTGGCTCAAAGCTGAACAGAGCGTCGGGTGGAAAATTTCCGCTTAACTTTTCATACAATCTTGTAAAATATTTTGACGGCGAGAATGACGGCTTGGTTTCAGAAAACTCCTTTGCCTGGGGCGAAAAATATACATACATTACTACAAAAGGTAAAAGAGGTATTTCTCACGGAGATATGATTGACCTTAACCGTGAAAATATTAAGGACTTTGACATAAGAGAATTTTATGTGCAGATACTTGCAGACTTGAAAAAATCAGGTTATTGATAAGGAGGATAAAGATAATATGAAGAGAAAAGACTATATTTCATGGGACGAATACTTTATGGGTGTGGCTATTCTTGCCTCAAAGCGCAGTAAAGACCCAAACACTCAAGTAGGTGCGTGTATTGTAGACAATAACAATATCATTCTTTCAACAGGTTACAACGGCTTTCCTTTCGGCTGTTCCGATGACGATTATCCGTGGTGCAGAGATGGTGAAGACACAAAGTACAGCTATGTGGTACACGCCGAGCTTAATGCTATACTTAATGCAAGAGGCAAAAATCTTAAGGGCGCAAGGCTGTATGTTGACCTTTTTCCTTGCAACGAATGTGCAAAAGCCATTATTCAGTCGGGTATAGCAGAGGTTGTTTATCTTTATGATAAATATGCCGACAGCGCCGCAACTGTTGCGTCTAAAAGAATGTTGCAGTCGGCAGGGGTAGCGTGCCGTAAATTTACTTCCGACAAAAAGAGCCTTTCAATTGATTTTGAAAAGTAATATTGAGAAAAATATATAGCCTTTGATTTGTTTTCGGTCAAAGGCTATAAGATTATTTGAGATAGCATTAATAAATTATGGTTTAGCAAATTGATTTGCCAAGCAATTATAAAAGTTTGGTCAACCTTTTCAAAGGCTGTGGGTGTGGGCAAAGCCCACAAATACTTTCCGCTTACGCAATGATGTGACCTTTTTGTGTTAAAGTTGACAAATAAAAAAATTTATATTTTTGATGATTGTATATGTAACTGAATTGCACAATTTTGTATTGACAGTAAATTTCATATTTGCTATTATTTTTATTGTATATTAAGAAGTATATAAAATATTTTGTCATAATGACAAGGAGAGAAAATAAATGAAAAAATTTTTAGCATCAATTATTGCTGTGGTTTTAGCTGTAAGCGGGTTATCTGTGATTTCAATTACAGCAAATGCGGCAACTATTTTTATAAGCGGCAACTATGAATATACTGTAAATTCAGATGATACCGTAAATATTGCGGGATATAAGGGTATAGCAACCGATATTACAATTCCGTCACAAATTTTAAATAAAAATGTTGTAAAAATTTCTGATAATTCTTTTTACAACAATAGCACATTAACTTCTGTTAAAATACCAAATACAATAAAAGTTGTCGGTTCAATGGCATTTCACAATTGTACAAAACTTTCAAAAGTTACATTACCAAGCAATCTTACGGAAATTGGCTATAATGCATTTGAAGGAACAACAGCACTTACAACAATTACAATTCCAAAAACAGTTACAACAGCCGGTAATAATGTATTTAACGGTTCGGCACTTAAAACAGCCGCTATAGAAAACGGCGCAACAGCAGTAGCAGACAATCTTTTCAGTAACGCTAAAAATTTAACTAAAGTAACAATTCCGAATACAGTAAAGAAAGTAGGCTCAATGTCATTTTATCATTGTGAAAAACTTTCGTCGGTAACATTGCCAAATACTCTTACCGAAATCGGCTATAGCGCATTTAACGGAACAACAGCGCTCACAACAATTACAATACCGAAGACTGTAACCAAAGCAGGCAGTGATGTGTTTGAAGATTCGGGACTAAAAACAGCTATAATCGAAAACGGAGCAACATCAGTGCCGAATAATTTGTTTAGTAAAGCAACAAATCTGACACAGATAACCATTCCAAATACAGTTAAAAAAATAGGTTCAATGTCCTTTTATGACTGTACAAAATTATCCTCGGTAACTTTGCCGAATACTCTTACATCAATCGAAACATCTGCATTTGAAAATTGCCAAGCTATGAAATCTATTACTATTCCAAAGAATGTTACATATTTTGGTACAACCGCAGTGGGCTATAGTGATGGCAGAGTTATTGACGGATTTATAATTTACGGCTATAAAAATACAAAGGCACAGACATACGCAACCAAAAATAAAATTACATTCAAAGCATTGCAGGAGGAAACTGTACCTGTAGGTGATATAAATAATGACGGCAAAATAGATGTATCGGATGTTACATACTTACAGATGTATCTTTCGGGCAATTCATCATATGTAATTAAAAATACAAAGGCGGCAGACGCAAACGGCGACGGTAAAATTGATGTTGCCGATGTTACAAAGATTCAGACTATTATTGCTTCGTAATTAAAATTTAATATTAAAAGTACATTAAAGCTGTTCGGGCAAGAGTTACCGAACAGCTTTTTGCTTTTATAAATGATAAAATACGGGAATAAAAAGACAGTAATCGGGATAGAATATTTTTGAATAATCTTGGCTGATTTATGACTGAAATTGAATGACTTAAAAATGCAAAAGCAAAATTACTTGTTAAAACACACAAAATTATATGCGATTTTTGATATAAACTAACTGAATTTCAATTTTAATGAATTTTTTTGAAAGAATTTGCTTGACTTTAACAAAACAGGTGTTATAATGTAGTCAAGAGGTGAGGGAAATGCTTACTCAGGAAAGATACCAAACAATACTTCAAATATTAAGCGAGAAAAACACAGTCACGGTACAGGAGCTTACAAAGCTTTTGAATACATCGGAGTCAACCATAAGGCGTGACCTCACAACACTTGACGAGATGGGCAAGCTTAATAAAGTATTCGGAGGAGCAACCTCAATTCACCAGCTTTCGGGCGTATATGAGGCTGATGTGAAATCAAGAGAAGGTATAATGCTTGACGAAAAGAAAGCAATCGCAATCTATTGTGCAAAACTTATTAACGATACGGATTTTGTATATATAGACGCAGGCACAACCACTGATATTCTCACAGATTACATTACAAACAAAAACGCAACCTATGTTACAAACGGTATTACCCACGCAAAAAATCTTATAAGAAAGGGACTTACAACATACACAATCGGCGGCAGAATCAAACCTGCTACCGAGGCTATTATGGGCGCGGAAGGTTTAAGGTCGCTGAAAACCTTTAACTTTACAAAATCCTTTATGGGTACTAACGGAATTGAATTAAATGCAGGCTTTACCACTCCTGATATGGAAGAGGGCTTGATCAAAGAGGAAGTTATAAAAAGAAGTTATATGTCTTTTGTTCTTGCCGACAATACCAAATTCAGAAAGGTATTTCCGATTACCTTTGCAGAGCTTAAAGACTGCTGTATTATAACCGACAAACTCCCGTATAATGAGTTTTCGGAAAAAACAATAATCAAGGAGGTTATGAAGTGATTTACACAGTTACACTAAACCCGTCAATTGATTACATCGTTCGTCTTGATGAGCTTAAGACAGGCATTACAAACAGAACAACAAGTGAGGAATATTACATCGGCGGCAAGGGAATAAATGTTTCGTGCGTACTTGCCGAACTCGGTATCAAGAGCACAGCGCTTGGTTTTGTTGCAGGATTTACCGGAGAGGCTATTGAAAAAGGTCTTAAAAATCCTAAAATCACAGCAGATTTTATCACACTTAAAAGCGGAATTTCAAGAATAAACATCAAAATCAAGGCAGGCGAAGAAACCGAAATCAACTGTCAAGGACCGCACATAGATGAGGAAGAACTTTTGAATCTGTTTGATAAAATCGACAATATTCAGAGTGGTGATACACTTATCATTGCAGGAAATATTCCAAATACATTGCCTGACGATGTTTATGAAAGAATCATCGAAAAACTTGACGGAAAAGATGTAAGAATTGTAGTTGACGCAACTAAAAAGTTGCTTGTTAATTCACTAAAATACAAACCGTTTTTAATCAAACCTAACCGTCAGGAACTTTCAGAAATTTTTGACACAACAGTAAAGACAGAAAGCGATGTTGTCAAATATGCGCAGGAATTGCAGAAAATGGGTGCAAAAAATGTTCTCGTTTCTCTGGGCGGCGACGGTGCATTACTTGTTGACGAATTCGGAAAGGTTCATAAAGAGGGCGTTATTAAAGGTCACAAGGTACTGAATACAGTAGGCTCGGGTGACTCGATGGTAGCAGGCTTTGTAGCCGGCTGCATTGACAAAAATGATTACGCCTATGCGTTAAAGCTCGGCAGTGCCTGCGGAAATGCAACAGCATTTTTAAACGGACTTGCCACAAAAGATAAAATTGATGAATTGCTCGCTCAATTCTGAGTGGGTAGAAATAAATAAACTAAAAAGGAGAAAAATTTATGCGTATTACTGATTTATTAAAACAAAGTGCCATAGAGCTTAATGTATCAGTGGCATCAAAACAGGCAGCAATCGACAAGCTCGTTTCATTGCACGAAAAGAGCGGAAACCTTGTAAACGCAGCCGAGTATAAGAAAGGAATCCTCGCAAGAGAGGAAATGGGAACAACAGCAGTCGGTATGGAAGTTGCCATTCCGCACGCAAAGAGCACAGCAGTTAAAGCTCCTGCACTTGCTGCAATTACAGTTCCTAACGGTGTAGATTATGAGGCTCCGGACGGACAGCCTTGCAAACTTATTTTTATGATAGCGGCTACAACAGACGGCGATGTTCACCTTGAGGTTCTCGCAAGACTTATGCAGCTTTTAATGCATGAAGATTTTACAGCGAAACTTAAAGCCGCAAAAACTCCGAAAGAATTTATCTCGATTATTGACGCAAAAGAAACAGAGAAGTTCCCCGATGAACCAAAGGCAGAAGTTCCTGCAAAGAAGGGTTACAGAGTTC
>ERZ1106919.888-NODE-888-length-22093-cov-3.166667_pt1 | contig 22093 bp, 8 predicted proteins | sample MGYA00403654_ERZ1106919 | MGnify/ENA primary metagenome ERZ1106919 (study PRJEB35170, sample SAMEA104062450) | human gut metagenome | biome: human gut; feature: human-associated habitat; material: faeces | place: Denmark | collected 2012-10-08 ... | reverse complement strand
AACTATCGCATGTTCCCATCTTCGGAGCGGGATCGTTGTATTGCATTTTCTCTTTCTATATAGAGCTGGATAGTTTCTAGGGCTTGGAACCAGAGTTTCACCAGCTTGAAACTAAAGTTTCTTCAGCTTGAAACTAAAGTTTCCTCTGCTTGAAACTAGAGTTTCATCCGCTTGGAACCGTTGGTTCCGGCATATGGAAACGAATGGACCTACGCATGACCTGTCGGCAAAGTCCGGTAGATATAGCAGCACTGTGACGGCAAAAATTGCCATCACAGTGCTGTCACTGGTTGCTGTCACAGCTTTACTTCTTCATTATAAGCGAGTTATGCTCTGTTTTGTGACGGTGACAGCAAAACACATATTTATTTTTCTATAGAGAGTTATTGGAGTTTCTTCCCCCAATATGTCTTTTGATTACCTTGGGCCGCATACACAATCGTATGTGTCCGCGGACTGGCTTCCCAGTCGACTTCGCGTTGCAGATAGAGTACTACTCCGGCGCTTGTCGTGATGGTTTGAGTCGCTGCATCAAATGTCCATGTAGCATTTTTCCAGCTGCCGGAAGTTATCTTATGCGTGTCGAGATCATAGGTCATCGTTTCGGAAGTCCGTTGGGTGCCTGTACTGTTGGTCAATGCCAGATGTTCCCAGTCTCCCGCTATTTCATTTTCCGTGATAGGTGCTTGCGGAACGGCTCCGTAACGTTCGGGCATAACGAGAGGCCATCCGTTGGCATCCCAGCGGATGCTGCGTACATGTCCCATCATGATGGCGTTGGAGTATTCATTGCCGCCTACGTTCACGGGGAAACGTCCTTGTGAAGTATAGAACCAGTTGCCGGCTCCGTCATCGAAGATGCCGCAATGGGAAATTCCTACCCAGCCGTAGCTGTTGTCGAACCGGTAAGGAGCAGTCAGTATCGGATATAGTTGCGCGCTTCCCATAGCGGAATTTCCGTGTATGTCTACATAAGGACCGTCGATGTTTCTGGAACGGCAGACACGTGTGTTGTATTCCACCGACAGTGAACCGTAAGCTAAGAACAGATAGTAATAACCGTCCCGATAGATCACTTCGGGACCTTCGGATGCCTGCCAGCGGCTGCTGCCACGTGTGGCGATTATCTTTCCATACCCCGAATTGTCTTCCCCCGTGATGTCCCAGGGATTTCCCAAAGCATTCAACGGCTTGCCGTCTTCCGGATTTACCTGCAGGGCAGCGATACCGCTGTGCCATGAACCATAGATCAGCCAGTGTTCGCCATTTTCCGTTATTATATAAGTAGGGTCTATCGCATTGATTTTAAAATACCCTTCCCAGTCATTGATGCTGCTGCGCCCATAATCCGTCTTTCCCTTATCGCTGGCAGAGCAGACAACGAATCCTTTGTCTTCCCATATATTACTTGCTGGATCGGAAGTTTCCATCAGTCCGATAAACGCGCGTTCGGTCCATGAACCGTCAAAGTTGCCGTTGTTCTCAATTTCCGGTTTTCCGGTTTGGATGTAGTTCGTGATTATGATGGAATAATACATACGGTATTTTCCGTTCGATACTTTTCGTGCAACAGGTGCCCAGTATCCGTAAGACGGATTGTCAATCGGTTCCAGTCCCATCTCCTGACGGTAGGCATTCAGCTTTTCTTTGATCCATGTCGGGGGTGTTTCACTCATAGTTGCTCCCAGGTACTCCCAGTTTACGAGGTCTTTGGAACGCCTTGCGTGGAAGTGTCCGTTTCCGCTGTGCGCGTTTCCGTAAGAAGCGTCTGTCTGATACATATAGTAATATCCGTCATCGGCTTTCATTACCGTAGGGTCGTGTACGTTGGCAAGGTTCCAGTCATAACGGTTGCTCCAGGCTGAGAAACTTGTGTAGTCGTCTACATACGTGGGTGCTTCGTACGCTGCCAGTTCATCGCTCAGTGTCTCGGCGGGAGTCGTGAAAGAAGTTTCCTCCGAGTATCTGGGCTCTTCGTTGTAAAGGGTGACAAAGGCTCTTACGTAATACGTCGTCTGTGGAGTCAGGCCGGTCAGGGTCGTACTGATTTCCGATCCTCTGACTTCGGAGGTCGTGTCATAAATGTCCGGATAGGATGCCGTGCCATAACAGAATCCCCGTTTGACGATATTCACTCCTTCCGTTCCGCTGATATTGGCGGATAAGGTTGCTTTGTTGTACCCCACATTCGTATATGCCGGCGTTGTGATGCTTAAAGCTCCTAATGCGGAGTTTTCATCATCGTCACTGCACGCTGCCAGAGCGAGCGTGCAACAGAGTAGAAGATAGATGGTCTTTAAGTATTTCATATCTCAGTCTTTCTTTTTTTAGATTGTTTTGATGTTTATTCGTTAGAAGCGCTTCCGGTGTCCCATCCCGGATTCTGTCCCAGATTGGGTGCCCGTTTCACTTCGTTGGCAGGTATCGGGAAGTAGTAACTCTTGGGATTGACAAACGTGCGTGAATTGACCGTTTCTGCCAGTCCGAAGGTATAGGAGGGAGTATCTGCGCTGCCGGTGACTTTCACTCCATAAAGATTCAGCAACTGGTTGTAACGGGGCTTTCCGGTTTCTCCCGTAGAAGTAACATTGTCATATAGTTTCCAGCGGCGTACATCGAAGAAACGATGATCTTCGAAAGCCAGTTCGATGCGTCTTTCGTTGCGGATACGTTCGCGGAGTTCACTTTGCGACATATCTGCATAGGCCGGCATACCGGCACGGGCGCGTACCTCATTGATATAACTGTATGCCTTGGCAGGTCCTTCCGCTTCATTATAGGCTTCGGCGGCATTCAGCAGAATTTCGCCATAACGGAAAATCATCCATGCGTGAGGATAGGTGGCCGGTTCTTTGCAGGAAATGTTATTCACGAACTTTTTCAGATAGTATCCGGTGTAGGTGCCTCCCATGGCTGAGGTGTAATCCACTCCTTTGTCCGCATCCGAGTTGTAGCGTACATCGATGGCGCGTCTTTCTTCTTTGTCGGCACGTCCCCACATCATGCCTTGATAGAAGATGGTTTGTGCCAGACGCGGGTCACGGTCTTTATACGGATTGGCGGCATCGTAGGTACTGCCGTTCTCATCGATCCGTTTGCCGTTGCTCATTTCGTAAGCGTCCACCAGATTCTGTGTCGGGTTGGTACGTCCGTTTCCGGAGAAAGAACCGGTAAAGCCTACCGGCAGGAATACTTTTTCTACCTGATTGGTATTCCATACGGAGCGTGCAAGGATAATTTCATTGTTGTATACCGGATTGGTCGTGAAACATTCGTAATAGTCATTCTCCGGATTTCCCGTATTGTACAGTCGGTAAGGATAACTTTGCTTGTTATTCTGAGTGATGAAGTCGGCTGCTGCCTGCGCCGCATTCGCCCAGTATGCGGTGTTGCCGTCCGGATTGTTCAGTTTGGAAGCACGGTAGAGCAGGGCTCTTGCCTTTAAAGCATAAGCGGCGGCTCCGTTGACACGTCCCCAGTTGGATGCTTCATCGCTGTAGCGGAAAGGGAGCTGGTTTTTGATCTGGTCGCATTGGTCGGCTACCCATTCAAGTGCTTCGGCAGCGGGAGTACGGAACATGTTCATTGCCGAAGGATCGGACAAGTCGAAGATGATCGGTTCGCCGGATTCATCTTCCGCAATGACAGGGGCAGCGCCGAACCAGCAGATTAAGTCGAAATGGAAGATAGCGCGAAGCAGTCTGGCTTCTGCGCAGTAACGGTCGTAAAGGCGGTTGTCGTCACCGTCTTTCTCCGTATTTCCTACTACGGATGCCTTGGCGTTCTTCAGAAACATATTACATTTCCGAATCCCGTATAAGTCGGTGTTCCAGAAGCCCAGCAGGGGATGGTCGCCGGCGGTGTATCCGTCGCTGCCGATCTTTGTATAATAATGAAGTCCCCAGCAGGTCACTGCATTATCCGTCATACAGTCACGTGAAGCACCTGTGAACTGGTCGTCCGACAGTGGCGCCAGTCCGTCCGGCAGATTCGTGTAGATGTTGGCGAGGAACTCGCGTGTCAGGTTCTGGTTATTGAACACTTTCTTTTCAGACAAGGAGGCATCGTACTCTTTGTCGAGGTAGTCGCTGCACGAACTGCCTGCGAGTGCGAGGACCAGAGTAACTATATAAGTTGATATTCTTTTCATAATTCTTTGCTGTTTTATTGAATGATTAGAATCCGATATTCACACCGAACGTAAATGAACGTGTCTTGGGATATGCCCAGATATAGTTGGTCGGGTTTTCCGGATCAAAGCCTTTAGGCAGATGGCTCCAGTTGCACAGGTTGTAGCCGCTGAAGTAAAGACGGCATTTCGTCATATTGACTTTAGAAATCAATCGTGCAGGAAGCGAGTAGCCGACTTCCACATTGCGCAATGAAAGGAAATCTCCATTGACTACCCAGATGGTAGACTCATTGTAAGGATAGTTCCGGTCGAGGTCACTGAAGGAAGTAGACAAACGCGGATATTTGGCGTTGATATTGCGCGGGTCTGTCGGATCATCGGTATAATATCCCCATGTGTTGGTGATTTCATGAGTGGAAGTACCTCCCCAGCCGAAACCATAGTCCATATTCTCGCGACAGGGAACGGTGCGGTTCAGATAAGCCGTCAGCACGGCACGTGCGTCGAAACCTTTCCAACTGAAACCTAAACGGATGGTCGGGATTAATTCCGGAATATTCGTGTATCCGGTCGGTACTTTGTCGTAGCTGTCTATTTTACGGTCGCCGTTCGTATCCTGGAATACGGCATTGCCGAGCTTGTATTTACCGGCAGCGTTCCACGGATATTTCTGAGGATTGGCAACAGCGTCTTCATAAGACTCCGGAATCAGGTCGGGATTACTTGCCCATTGTTTCCAGATCAGGAGCTGGCTCTGGTCGATACGGTTGCCGGTTCTTGTCTGATAAGCGTAATCGGGAGTCAGTTCATCCATTTCGGTGATCTTGTTGGTGTTGAAAGTCAGCATACCGTCGATATAGTATTCGAAATCACCGATCCGGTTGCTGTGTCCTAAAGTGACTTCGAAACCTTTCGTTTCGGCCTTGCCGTAAGAGTCTTGCGGAGCATTTACACCGAATAAGCCGGGCACGGTGGAACGGGATACCAGAATATTGGAACGCCATTCCTTGAAGAAGTCCACGGAACCGTAGATTTTCTTGTTCCACAAGTCGAAGTCAACGCCGAAGTTTGCCATATCCGAGATTTCCCATTTGATATTCTTGTTGCCGGCTGTCGATTCATATACACCTTCCGTGTAAGATTGGGAAGTACCGAAATTATATTCGCCTCCTTCGGTGAATGTACCTTGGTACGGGTAGCGGCTGACGCCTGTCACAGCTTGTCCCGCCCGTCCGTAAGAAGCACGGAGTTTCAGGAGATTCACGAACGAGTTCTTCAGCCATGATTCTTCGGAAAGTACCCATCCCACGGAACCGCCGGGGAATGTTCCGAAGCGTTCGCCGTCGGCATAATTATCACTGCCCATACGGGAGATATTGCCGGAAAGGATATACCGGTTGTTATATACATAGGTAGCTTGCGCGTTATAAGAAAGGTAGCGGTTGGATGATTCCTGTCCGCGTACCACATTCTGATAAGTACGGATGAAAGCCTGAGCATTGACGGCATGTTTGCCGAAGGTATGTTCGTATGCCAGTCCTCCGTTCATATTGAGATTATAGTAATAGTCACGTGGAGAAGTGGTGGCATTGGGCAGTGCTTTGTATGTTCTCATGCGTTGGTATGTATATTCCGACGGGTCGTTGACATCAGCCATATAGTTATAGTAGTAGACATTGACATCGGCTTGCTGCACCTTCTGGAATGTTTCGTAAGAGTCGAAACTGAACGTCATCTTGGCTTTCAGTCCGGGAACGAGGGCATCCAGGTTTCCGGTAGCCGTTACGGTTGTATAGAGGTTACGGCGGCGGTTCTGTTCCACACCACGTCCGGCGATTTGTGCGGCACCGTTTTTACTGTCGCTGCTGGTCGGCATAAAGAATTCACCGTTCGGGCAGAATACGGGATACACCGGAAGGTTTTCGCCGGCTCCCCAGGTAAAGAGGTTCCATACGTCAATGCCCGGTTGGGAGATATTGTCGATACGTCCGCCCAAGTCCATCGATACATTCAGGAACTTGTTTACATCGATGTCGATGTTCGAACGCAGGTTATAGCGGTTCAATACTTCCTGTGTGCTGTAGCCTTCGTTCCATTCCGTCCATTTGGTGTCGAACAAACCTTCCTGGCGGAGATAAGAGAAGGAGACATAGTAGCGTGCACGTGCGTTACCGCCGCTGACAGACAGGTTGGTACGGTATTGCGGAGCTGCATCCCGCAGCATGGTGTCGTGCCAATTCGTATTGAAGTATTTGTATTTGGCCATTCCTTCCAACTGCTCACCGTTGCAGACACGACGGTAGTATTCCAAGTCTTCATCGGAATATTCGGGACTTAATCCGTCCAGGTATCGTGCCTGATTACGGCTCAGCGCATAGTTATAAGAATTCTGGCTTTCGGGGATTCCGGCAATAGTCTGGAAGCCGACTTCTTGTGTGAAGTTGATTTTAGTCTTACCGGTTTCTCCACGTTTGGTCGTTACGAGTACTGCGCCGTTGGCTCCACGCATTCCATAGATAGCGGTGGCGGCGGCATCCTTCAATATCGTAATCGATTCAATAGGGTAGGCATCGAGGAATGAGAGGTCACGTTCCACATTGTCGACGATGATCAGTGGACTGCGTGCGCTGGCATTCATGGTACGGATGCCACGGATATACATAGCCGTTTCACTCCATCCCGGTTCGGATTGCGCTTCATACGTCTCTACACCGGTGACAGTGGAGGTAAACGCATTCTGCAAAACGGTTACCGGATGTTTTTCCAGTTCTTCTCCGGTGACGATGGAGGTGGACTCTGTCACAAACTTCTTGGGTTTGCGGTTGAAAGGAAGCGGAGTTGTATGAGCATATTCATCCAGGTCGGCATCCATGACAATCTTGAAATTCTCTTCGAAGTCGGCAATGGCCGTTGTCGGCAGATAACCTACGCTGCTTACATAAAGTTCGTCGGCAGGTTTTACATTCTTCAAAGTGAAGAAACCGTCCTTGTCCGAGAGTGCGATGCGGCTTGCTTCCGCTACGTTGACCACCGCACCTGCGATAGGTTCACCCTCTGCATTTACGATTCGTCCTTTCAGGACTTTAGCATCTTGCGCCCATCCGTTGCCCAGCATGAAAGCTGTGGCTACGGTGAGCAGGATTCTTTTGAATCCTGTCTGTATGTTATTTAATTTCATCGGTTGCATATTCATTCAGTTAATTGTTCCAACCCGGGTTGTTTTCGATATTCGTTTTCCATACTTCTCCTTCCGGTATCGGGTAGAGATACATTTTCTCCGTAAATACCCGGTTCTGGGCAACTTTACGTGTATAGACAAACTTTCCGTTTTCCTTGGTAACCTCCATTCCGTAGACAGGACGTGCCAATGCTTTTTCCGCTACATTCCAGCGACGTACGTCCCATGCGCGATGATCTTCAAAAGCGAGTTCGACGGTACGTTCCTTGCGGATGAAGTTACGGCGGTCGGCAATGGTCTGAAGATCGCTGCGGTCTGTGAGTTTGGCAGTCATCCCTACACGGTCGCGGAGAGGCTGGATGGCATTCAGTACGTCGGCACGTGACCCGCCGGCTTCATTCAAGGCTTCTGCATAGTTCAATAAGATTTCCGCATAGCGGATGATAATCCAGTTACGGTAGTTGCTGCCGGTATGGTTATTGTTCAGGATCACTTCCGGAATATACTTGCGGGTATAGTATCCGGTCGGCGTTGCATTTGCATTTCCTTGCGGGTTATCCCGTTGTCCTTTAAGTACATTAATTATGCCATTACCCCAGTTCACACCGTTGTAGAGCACGGTTGCCGCCAGACGCGGATCACGATTGCTGTAAGGATCATTGCTCTTGTATCCGCTGGCATTGTTGATGGCCGGAGTGGCTGTTCCATTATAAACAGGGGCGCCGGTTTCATCATAACTGCTGAAAGGAGACTGTCCGTTCGCCATATCGTACATATCCACTAAATTCTGTGACGGGCACAAACCTCCGTTGCCGCCTTCGCCTACCGGCGTATCGTTATAGATCGCTCCCCATCCTACAGCTACATCATTACGCCAGAAGATCGTTTCATTATTTTTCTCGTCATGTGCGTTCTTCAGGATGGCGTTGGTATAGCATGTCTTCGGATCGGTATCAGTCGTGTAGAGTCCGTAGAGTGTTCCGTAATCCGTCATGAAGCTTTGCGCTGCATCGGCGGCTTGCTGCCAGCTGATACCCGATTCACTTCTGAAACGGTCGCTTGCCATGTAGAGCATGACACGTGAATACAGTGCACGTGCCATTGGCTGGCTGATACGTCCGGGGTTGCCCGATTCGGCAGAAGTGGCTTTATCCATCAATCCTTCTTCGCAATCTTTCAGTTCTTTCAGAATGAAGTCAACTACATATTCTTTCAGGGAAGGGCGGGTGGTATAGTTGCTCAGCAAGTCTCCGTCCGGATCGAGTACATCTGTAACCAGGGGGACGGGACCGTAGCGGAGAAACATTTCCCAGTAGAAATAAGCACGGAGGAAATGAGCTTCCGCCTTGTATTGTTTCACATAGGTATCGTGTGCTTCTTCCGAGTCATCCGTAGCTTTGGGCACGTCGTCGATGTTCTTTAACAGCATATTGCATTTGCGGATACCCCGGTAATAGTGTTCCCATGTGCCGGTGAGTTCAGTGGTGGCACCGCTGGCATAATAGTTACCGATGTTGAAACTTGTACGCGTGCCGCCGCTGGCGTAGCTGGTTTCGGCTAAGTCGGTAGCTGCATCCATCCATGAGTTGTTGATGCGGCAGGCACCGTGGCGCAGGAAGTTGTAAGTATCGAAATGGAACTCGCGGGTGGTAGTCCATTGGCTGAATACTTCTTCCTCTGTCAGTTCGTTGCTGGGCTGTTTGTCCAGAAAACCACCGAATATATCTTCACAGGAAGTCAGGGCGATTCCGGCGGTTGCCAACCAAAAGGCGGTATATATGATTGTCTTTTTCATGTCTTATATCTGTTAGAATTTAATGTTTACACCAAAGTTCACCGTCTTCATAATCGGGTAACGGTTGGAACCTTCACTTTCCGGATCGCAAAGACCATCCAGTTTATCCCATGTGATGAGATTGTTTGCATTCACATAGACGCGGCATTCGTTCATGGCTACTTTTCTGATCCATCGGGCCGGAAGCGAGTAGCTTAGTTCGATATTCTTCAGACGAAGGAAGTTACCGTTTTTCAGGAAGAACGAGTTTTTACGCTGGTTATGGTCACCGTAGCTGTCATAATGGAGCAGCGGATAGCTGGCATTGGCAAGGTTGTATGCTTCCGACTGGTTGGGATTCCAGCGGTTCAGATGATGTTCTTTTACCTTACCGCCATTCACGAAAGCGTACATTGCCTCTGCATCATAATATCTGGAAACATGATCTACTCCCTGAAACATGATGCTGAATCCGATGCCTTTGTATTCGCATCCCAGAGACAAGGCGTAAGTGTTTTCGGGAACATCGCTATAGCCGATAAATGTTTCATCACGGCTGTCGATAAATCCGTCTCCGTTCATATCACGGTATTTCAGGTCGCCTGCCTGTACGTTGCCGAAAGTAGAAACCGGAAAATCGGGATTGTTCAGGTCGGCTTGGGTCACAAAACCATCGCATACCAGACCGAAGTATTGGTTGATCGGATGACCTTCCTGTTTGCGATATGCTGTCTTTGTGGCGGGTTCGTCCATGTTCCGGATTTCATTGCGGGCGTGTGAGAAAGTCAGACTTGCATTATAGGTAAAGTCCTTTCCGATATGGTTCGCATGTTTCAGTTCGATTTCGAAGCCCTTGTTGTTGGTCTCTCCCAGATTGCCGGCAGCCATATTGACGCCTACCCATTGCGGACGGGTGAGGTAAGGAGTCAGGATATCGTTTCTCTTTTCGTAGAATACGTCGATATTACCGTTCAACAGTCCGTTCCATAAACCAAATTCCAGTCCCAGGTTGTATTTGTGAGCACGCTCCCAAGTCACTGCATAGTTAGGGTACTGGCTTTCATAGATACCGGTATATCCGGTTGTTCCGAAGTGATAGTCGTTGGCTATCTGTGTCCACACTGCCTGATACAGGAAACGTTGTTTTACGCCATTCACTTTGTATACATCGTTACCTACTTCACCATAGGATGCACGGATTTTCAGATTGTTCAGCCAGTCTTCCGTTCCTTTCATGAAAGCTTCGTTGCTGATTCTCCATCCTACGGAGAAAGAAGGGAAGAAACCGAAGCGTCTGCCTCGCATGAAGTTTTCCGAACCGTTATAGCCGAAGTTGACTTCTGCCAGGTAACGGTCGTCGTAGCCGTATGTGGCACGCCCTACCAGTCCTTGGTAGCGTTCGGCAAGGTCTGCCTGATAACGGTAGTCATTCTGGTTGTACAGTGCCATAGCGGTGATATCATGTTTCTCGAATTTGCGTGCCCAGTTCAGCTGGAATTCCATATAAAGTTTATAAGTAGTAGTCTGGTTATTGCCCAGATAAGCAAGTTCCGTATCTGTATTGAACTGGGTATAAGCGTCTATTGAATTATAATTAGTACGGTCATTCAGCTCATAAGTGGCAAAGTCGGCATTGAAAGCACGCATATAGTAAGCGTCGTAGTCGAAAGATACCATTCCTTTTGCTGCCAGCCCTTTGGTGAGCCAGTCCATCTTATAATCCACAATGAAATTTGTTTCATTGATCGTATTGGTGGAGCGGTAGAAACCGGCTTTGGCTAAACGTGCTACGATATTATTCTGATATTGTGAGCTGCCGCTATATAATGTCTTTTGGTCTTCGCCTTCACCCACGGTGTAGGATACCGGGAACAACCATCCCGGAGTATGATTCATTTCGTAAAAAGCCTGACTGTAGGATCCGTCCCTCGCTTCATTCGAGTTCGGGCCTCTGCGTTCTTCGAAACGTGTTCCGAAGTTGACTGAAAGAGTCAGGTCTTTGGTCATCAGAAAGTCGAGATTGGCACGGAAAGCGAAACGCTTGAAGCTTGAGTTCGACTTGTTTCCGTATTCGTCCTGACTGAATTCCTTGAACAATCCCTGTTGGTTGTAATATTCGGCAGAAGTAAAGTAACGCATACGTTTGGTACCGCCCTGTATATTGACATTGTAGCGTTGTGCCGGTGCACTGTTGCGCAAAACGGTGTCATACCAGTCTACATTCGGGTAGAGGAGGGCATCGATTCCGCTAAGTTGTCCTGCTGAGGCTCTTTTATACATTTCGATATCGGATGCCGAATATTGAGAAGGTAGTCCGTCATTAGCCAGCGCTTCTTCCAATAATACAACCGAATTGTAAGAATCCAGGTAAGTATCCTGGCGGGTAGGGGACTGTATTTGCCAGTTGGCGGTCAGGCTGACGGTCGGTTTCTGTTCCTTACCACGCTTCGTTGTAATCAGCATCACACCGTTTGCACCACGTACACCATATACGGCAGTAGCGGAAGCATCTTTCAACGTAGAGATCGATTCGATATCATCCGGAGCAATCTGTGAGAACTCGCGTTCTACACCGTCTACCAGAATCAACGGTTGGTTGTCTCCTGCGAAAGAAGCACGGCCACGGATATAAATCTTCATATCGTCAGCCCCCGGCGCACCGGAAGTCTGAGAAGTGATTACACCCGAAATCTTACCGGCAATCGCCTGTGAAATATTGGCTGCCGGAGATTTCAACAGTTCTTTGGAAGAAACCTGCGAGATGGCACCTACCACACTCTCTTTCTTCTGTGCACCGTAGCCGACTACTACGACTTCATCCAGCACTTCCGTGTCTTCCTCCATAGTGATATTCAGTTTTGTCTTGTTGGCTACAGGAATTTCCTGTGTCTTATAACCGATATAACTGATTTGTAACACGGCTTTCGGTCCGACCGTCAGTTTGAAGTTACCGTCAAAGTCGGTAATAGTTCCGTTTGTAGTTCCTTTTTCAAGTATGCTTGCACCAATGGCGGCTTCGCCTTTGGTATCAACTACCCGTCCGGTGATCTGCTTGTTCTGCGCATACACCCATTGGCTGAATGTAGCGAGGCAGAGTATCAGTATAAAATTCTTCATGTATACTAAACTTTAAGGTTTAATTCTTTTTCTTTTTCATAATAGCCTGTATCTCATCGATTGTCAGTGCTTTGTTGTAGATAGCGATGTCGTCGAACATAAATCCGGGATCCGGATCGCCCCATGTCCATGCCTGATTTCCGCCCAATGAGATGTATTTCAAGTCTGCACCGTTGGTGAATATTCCGGAGATGGTATTGCCGTCACCGCTGCCTGATACTGTCCATGAGTTGGCGACTTCTCCGTCGAGGTAGATTTTGCAGGTGGTAGTCGTGAGAACAGCCGTGTAAAGATGCCATTCATGATCCTTCAGCCAGTCTTCCTCACAAACAATTCCATCTGCTGCATATTCCGAACAATAAACGGTGTTGACACCTTTCTCGTTCTGTGCGGCGGTGAAGTCTGTCCATCCGTTACAGTTTATTTGGGCGAGTCCGCGGGATTGCAGGACAAACAATGGCCATATATTCTCTGATCCTGCTGACGGCTCATTTCCGTACGCTGTGAACAGCGGTGAATAACGGTAATCATCCGACCCTCCGGCATTCTTGGCATTCACCCATACACTGATACTCACTTCCTGAGATTCTACGGAGTGGGAAAGAGCATCCTGAGGCAACATCAGATAATTAGTGCCTTTAGAGCCGGCTACGTTCTGGAATATTTGTCCGAAACCTTTGTCTTCCACTGAAACTATTTTGCCCGAACCTACGATTTTTGCATCTCCGGCTCCTTCTTCAAAGGTATTGATGTAGACGGGAGTCGGCAGAGCCAATGTCTTGTCTTCCATAATCTGCTTGATCTGTTCCGGAGACAATTCTTTGTTATAGACTGCGAAGTCGTCAAACATGAATCCCGGATCGGGATCGCCCCAGTCGAACGCCTGATTTCCGCCTAAAGTGATGTATTTGTAGTTGGCACCATAAATGAATGCACCTTCAATTGTATTGTTATCTCCGGTACCTGCCACCTGCCATTCGTTCTTCAGTTCGCCATCCATATATACTTTGGCGGAAGTAGCGGTGAGAGTTACTGTATAGTAATGCCACCCATGATCGGCTAACCAGTCAGTGGCGTCATGATATAGAGCATTGGTACCATTTACATTCTGTGCATCATCAAAGTTGCACCATCCGGCATTATTCAGTTGTAATGTTCCTCTTACATACAATGCAAACATAGGCCAGTTGTCTGTATTGGCAGTACCTGCTATGCCCGGTGCCTGTCCGTGAGCGCTGAATAATGGTGACCACATATAAGTGGATGAGATTCCGGCATCCTTCGCATTCACCCACATACCGATAGACATTTCCTTCGTTTCGGCAGAATGTGACATAACATCTTCCGGAAGTAACAAGTAATTCTGACGCATTCCTCCGGGGATATTCTTGAATACGGTTCCGAAGGCGCTATTATCATCCGTAACAAAGCTGCCACCGCCGATAATCTGTAGTCCGGTAGTCGTTTCGAAAGTAGCTTTATAAACAGGATCCGGCACGTATACTCCGCCACCGATATTCGGTCCCTGAGCATCGCTGTCCGAGAAGGTATTTGTCCAGATCTTCAGATCATCGTAATAGGCTTCGGCTGTTTCCGTATCCGAACCATAGCCTAAATATATATAGGTGGCAGATGACAATAAATCGATCATATTGGAATAATCGAAGTCACCTACGCTCACAGCCCTTGTCTTTCCGGAACTGATGCTGGCATGGTTGTTGGTATCGTATTTCTTGGTGCCATCGATATAAATGGCGTATCCTTTCCCTGTGAAAGTCAAGGCAACATAATGCCATGTCCCGTAAGGTATTGCGTTCGTTACACTGACTTCCGGATCATTTACGTCCAGATAGCCTCCTGTGCCGGTATAGCTCAGAAAAGCATTTGCAGTGAAATACAGTTTGTTCGTTCCATCACTGAAAGAGATCAGTGCACCTGTATGGTCTGTTTTAGTCGGTTTTACGAAAAAACTGAATGAGACTCCTGTCTGGATATCTGCACCGATAAGAGGGTTGGGAATGCGGAGATATCCGCCGTTGGCGTGCATAACTCCACTTTCTCTTTCGTCATCCTGTACGATTTCCGGTATCTCCTGATCTGCACTGTATGCAAAACCTTCTCCCGATACAGGTGTTTCGCCTTCGGTGGCAGTAGAGTTGAAATCTTCGTCAAATGTAAATTCAGCTATTAATTTAGCGGAGGTATCCGGCTTTGCCGGAAGTTTTTGATTTCCTGCCGGTGGATCGGCTTCTCCCCAATCCTGACAAGAACTCATGCTGAGAACGGTAAGAATTGCCATAAGTAGTAACGGCCATTTCCTTGTCTTCATAGATATTGATATTAATGGTTCAACAATAATTCTACTCGTTGTAGTGTCGCAAAAATACAACCGATGAGTATATTAAAGGTGGACAAATGAATTTTCGAGGTGGATAAACGGTTATATAAGTGTCTTTTTTACACTTTGAGTATAATCTTGGACGGATGTCTCTTAAAATGAGCTCATTTTAAGACGAAGGGCTGCTATCATTGTTTCATAATAGCAACCCTTATATCAGTTATTCTTCGTTATTCAGCAGTGCGCTTGGTGTCACATTGAAATGTTTCGTGAAGCATCTTGTAAAATATTTGGGATCATTGAATCCTACTTCGTAGGCAACTTCCGCTATATTCATATTCTTTGTTTCCCGATTCTTCAGAATCAATTCCCGTGCGATGTTCAGTCTGTAATTCCGGATGAACTGTCCGGCGGACTGACCGATTAAGTTTTGCAGTTTTTTGTTCAGCAGGCTTTTGCTTACCCCGACGGCTTCACAAAAATCACTGACTTCGAAATACGAGTTCTTGTAGTTCTCTTTGATAACCTCCATTATCTGATTGAGGAACTTCTTATCACCGGATTCTTCTTCCATATTGAGTATGTCCACATCCATATCAAGTGTAAACTTACGCTGATATCGTTTCCGGTTCTCCAGAATATTCTGAATACGGGTCAATAATAATGTTTCATCAAAAGGTTTCAGCAGATATTCGTCCACTCCCATACGATAGCTTTCCAGTCGGGCTTCTTGTGAGGTCTTGGCGGTCAGCATCAGGAAAGGAATATGCGAAATGGCAAATGTTTCCTTTACCTTTCGGGACAGCTCGATTCCGTCCATGACAGGCATCATCAAGTCACTGATAATAAAGTCTATTGGATTACTGTTAAGTATATGTAGCGCTTCTTCGCCATTTGCAGCTTCCAGCACATGATACTGTTCACGAAGAATAGAGCGGATATATCCCCGCATATCAGCATTATCCTCCACAACCAGCATATTTAAAGCTTCTTTCTCTTTGAGAGAGCCGTAATCCTGAACAGGGATTGAGGACGAATCGTTGTGATCAATAATGATTGTCTTTTCGTCTTTTCCTTCTTCCCGTTGCAAGGGGAGGAGGATGCGGAAAGAGCATCCTGCATGACGGTTATTGAATGCTTTGATCTCTCCGCCGTGCATTTGTACAATCCGTTTGCAGAGGTATAAACCGATGCCTGTTCCTGCTTGTCCGTATACCGGATATTTCACTTGATTCTGCGACTGGTAGAAACGGTTGAAAATTCGGTTGAGGTCTTCTTCAGGGATGCCTGAACCACTGTCTTTGACACAAATATACAGAGTCTCCTTTTCACTGTCTTTGGCGGAAAGAGCAGATAGGTAGAGAGACACAGTTCCCCCGTTAGGAGTAAACTTGATAGCGTTACTCAACAGATTGGTGACCACCTTACGCATTGCTTCCTCATCGTACAAAATCTCCGGCATCTCCATCCGGTAATAGCGTTTGAGCACAATGTTCCGCTCTTGGGCGAATACTTCAAACGGAGTGATCAGTGAATCGATAAATTTCAGAAAATTTCCCCGAGTCTTCACAATCTCCAGTTTGCCGGACTCTACCTTCCGGAAATCCATCAACTGATTGACGAGAGACAATAGATATTTGGAATTGCGTTCTACGAAGTTTAATTGCTCAATGACTTGCGGATTGTAGCTTAATTTCAATGCACGTTCGATAGGACCGATAATGAGAGTAATCGGCGTGCGGAATTCGTGGGTAATATTCGTAAAGAATGAAATCTTGTCAAGCGTCAATTCCTGCACTTTGCGGGACATACGAATCAGTTGTGCCTTCTGCCTCGTGATTTTCTCATTCTGCTGAATCAGCATCTGATTTTGGCGCGACAGTTCTTCCGTTTGATTCTCTAACAGATGCTTCTGCTGTTCCAGTTCATGAGTGCGCTCTTCTACCGTGCGGTGCAGATATTCTTTCTGCCGTTTCAGATTGCGGATGCGCCATTGATAGAATTGCCATACACTGACAGACAACAATGCGATGGTGAGTAGAATGAACCATACAGTCTTATAGAAATAAGGTACAATCGTAATCTTCAGTTCCGTTATGTTTTCTCCCTCGTTCTCACCATCAGGAGTGTATCTGACCTGTAGAGTATATGAACCGGGAGGTAAATTCGTATAACTGGCGAAACGACGGTTGCCCGGAATCTGTACCCATTTATCGTCAAAGCCGACCAGACGATAACTGTATATGGCTGTATTGTTTGACTCAAAGTTGAGCGCTGCAAATTCGAGTGAGAAAGATTTTTCTTTTTCATGCAGCCTCAGTTCCGTCGTTATGGCAATGTCTTCCGACAGGTATTCGCTGCCCGGCAATATTTCTTCATTACCTATCCGCAGGCGGGTGAAACGGACTTTGGCAGCCGGAAGAGACGCCGCCGGACGATTGCTTTCGATTGCAACCAATCCGCCTACACTGCCGAAATAGAGTAAGTCATGAGAAGAACCGCATGAGGCGTTCCAATAAAACTGTGTGTCAATCAGACCATCCTGTATGGTATAGTTAATGAAGCGATTCTCTGCCTGATGATAACAGGAGAGTCCATTATTGGTGCTGATCCATAAGTTACCGTTGTTATCTTCCAGTATTCCCCGAACACTGTTGTTCGGTAGTCCTTGCGCTGTGCTATAAGAGATAAACTGTTCTTTTCCTTGAGCATCGATTTTTCGTTGATAAATGCCATATCCGTTACTGCCCAGCCATAAAGTACCGTCCTTACCTTGATAAAAGCAGGTTATTTTCTCAATCAGGCGGGAGGACGGATCGTCCAGTTTGTAGTTCAGGTGCCTGTACTGGAATTCTCCTTTAGAGGAACGGGAATGCAGATCGATGATATAAACCCCTTCCAGACAACCGACCCAAAGTTTACCCTCCTTATCAATAATGGAACCGATACAGCCATGAATATTTTCAGCAGCCTTATCCGGTAACGGAGCAGTTATTTCCTTTTTTACCGGATCATAAAAATAGAGTCCTTGATTGGCGCCTATCCATATACCTTCATTAATAGGGTCATAATTCAATACTCCGATAAAGTTAATCGGAAAGCCTCCGCCGGTCTGTGAGGAAATTACCTCCAGTATTTGTCGGGGAGCTTTCAGATCAAGCAGGTTGAGACCTCCTCCCCATGTGCCAATCCATAGGTGGTTGTCGGCATCGGAAGTCAGGGCACTGACGGAATTGTGACTCAGTCCTCCGTGTTCACGTGTATAATGGGTAAAATCTTCGCTGTTCCGTTCTTTTCTGTTCAGTCCGCCTTCCACTGTCCCTACCCATAAGGTTCCGTATGCATCTTCATAAATTGCATTGACAGGATTATAGGATAGACTTGACGGGTTTTCCTTGTCATGTCGGTAGCTCCGTATCGATAGTTGTCGTGGATTTAACAGATTGATACCTCCGGTTTCCGTACCGAACCAGATATGCTCTCCATCAGTCAATATGCAATTAATAAAGTTGCTGTTCAGCAGATTGGTACCGCCATTCGGAAGGTCACAGGCTATACGTTCAAAATTATCCGTCATCGGGTTGTAGATATTAATGCCACGTAGCGTCGCGACGATTAACTGTTTGTCGCTGGTGATAGCTAAACTTGTCAGGTAATTTTGCGATAGCGAATAGGAATTGCCGGAATCATGCTCATATCGTTTTATCACATTGCCGCTTTTATTATAACGGAATAGTCCGCGGTCACTGGAGATCCAGACTTCATTCTCTTTGCAGAGGAAATCCGAAATATAAGTTCCCGTTTCGAACTTCAGGCAGTCGGCTATGGGGATGGTTATCAGTCTCTTTTGCGGACTTAATGCCACTTTTCGTATTTCTCCATTGTTTCCCATCCATATTTTTCCATCCTCGTCAATGTCTTTCAGAGCAATGTCCGGACCATTCAGATAGACGGGACTGAGGGTAGACAGGATTTGCACTTCTCCTTTGTCATTGAATTCGATACGGTGAAGGGCATTGTCGCAATGAAGCCAGATACAGCCTTGCGTATCTTTCATGATACGGGTAGCCGGTAGTTCCAGTATCTTTGGAAGTATCCCTTTCGGGTCACGGGGGATAATCGGTTTTAAAGTGGATAAGTCAATAATATCCGTTCCCCCTTCGGAGACGATCCAAAGGCGTTGGAAGGCGTCTTCACAGACATTGCGTATAAAGTTGCTTTTTAGTTTGCATTGGTGATTATTGGGAGTGTAGTTTACAAACTCATAGCCATCATAACGGGAAAGCCCGCCTCCGGCAGTCGAAATCCACATAAATCCCCGGCTGTCTTTGTACAGATCGTCGATAAAATTATGTGGAAGCCCCTCGTTCATGGTCACATACGTAATATTATAGCGGTCGGCAAAACGTTCCTGTGCCCGAACCTGCCCGGCCAGTGAACAGATACTATATATTATAAGGTATATAAGTAGGTGTTTTTTCATATATGTACGTATTAATAAGGGCAAAGTTAGAAGAATCTCTTCAATCACAAAAATGAGAAGAACTTCTTTTCAGCAGATTATCGGATTGTCCACCAATCGTGTTCGTATGTCCACCTTTCATAGGGGAAACGGGACGTATTTTTGTAGCATAATTGATGAACGAATACACAGATATTATGAAAAACTTGTTTTTGCCAGTTCTTTTAGTAGCAGGCAGCTTCTTTGCAAGTTGCACTTCTGCCGTGTTTACTCCGACTCCTTCTGCTAATCCTTGGGATGATAATTATTTATCAGTAGCCAAAATGGAAGATTACCGTCAATGGGGAACATACAATGTACACGATCCGTCCTGCCGGAAGTTGGGCGACTATTACTATATGTATTCTACAGATGCGATTTTCGGTGAAAACCGGAAAGAGGCGAGAGAGAAAGGCGTGCCGTTGGGATTTATCCAGATGCGCCGTTCCAAGGATTTGGTACACTGGGAGTTTCTGGGATGGGCATTTCCGGAAATACCGGAAGAAGCTGTCCAATGGGTACAATCTCATGCGAATGGGCAGGGAGCAACTAATATCTGGGCACCATATATCATTCCTTATAAAGATAAATACCGCCTCTATTATTGCGTATCCGCATTCGGACGTAAGACATCCTATATCGGACTTGCCGAATCAACTTCTCCCGAAGGGCCGTGGACGCAGAAGGGCTGTATCGTTAAAACAGATGATTCTACCGCGATGAATGCCATCGATCCAAGTGTTATAGCTGACGAGAGTACCGGTAAATGGTGGATGCACTACGGCTCCTTCTTCGGTGGGCTGTATTGCGTCGAACTGAATCCGGAAACCGGATTGGTTTTAAACGAAGGCGATTGGGGCCACCTTGTAGCACGACGTGCCAACTATCGGAAGGATAATCTCGAAGCACCGGAAATTATCTATCATCCGGAGCTGAAACAATATTATCTTTTCACTTCCTATGATCCGCTGATGACGACTTATAATGTACGTGTCAGCCGTTCGGATGCCGCCGAAGGTCCGTTTACGGACTATTTCGGTAAGGCAGTGAAGGATACAACCAATAATTTTCCGATACTGACCGCACCATACCGTTTTGAGAATCATACCGGATGGGCGGGTACTGCACATTGTGCTGTCTTTTCAGATAATGAGGGAAACTATTTTATGGCGCATCAGGGACGTCTGTCACCGCAAAATCAGTTAATGGTGTTGCATATACGGCAGTTGTTCTTCACTCCCGAAGGCTGGCCAGTCGCTTCTCCCGAGAGATATGCAGGGACTGCTTCGCGTCAATTCAGCAAAGAAGATCTGGTCGGTGAATGGGAAATCATACGAGTGCAGGAACCGGCATACGAACGTCAGCTGGAAGCCGGACAGATTTTATGGGGAGAAGGAGAACTGAAAGAGAAGGAGTGGAACCTGTCCACCCGAATGACTTTGGCAAAAGACGGCACGTGCAAAGGGCAGATGACCGATAACGAATGGAATATAGTTCAAATGAATGGAAAATGGTCCTTTTTGACCGAAAAACATCTATTAATGGTAGATTTGAACTCGGAGAAGATTGAGAATCTGGTTATCTTTGCAGGACACGATTGGGAGAACGAAACCGAAACAATTCTCTTTACCGGACTCGATAGCCGGGGACGTTCTGTCTGGGGAAAAAGAATTAAATAATCATATATAATTTTATATTGAAAACCATGAGAAAATACACGAATTTATTGGCCGTATTGGCCTTATCTACAGGTATGGCACTTCATGCACAAACCAACGAGCTGGTGATTCAGACGAAGAAGTTGGGAGCAGAAATCCAACCTACCATGTACGGACTCTTTTTTGAGGACATCAATTATGCTGCCGATGGCGGATTATATGCAGAACTGGTAAAGAACCGCTCATTCGAGTTCCCCCAGCACCTGATGGGATGGAATACCTATGGCAAAGTGACACTGATGGACGACGGACCTTTTGAACGTAATCCGCATTATGTACGTCTTTCCGATCCGGGACACGGACACAAACATACCGGCCTGGATAACGAAGGCTTTTTCGGTATTGGCGTCAAGAAAGGAGAGGAGTATCGCTTTTCTGTCTGGGCACGTTTGCCACAAGGAAGCGCGAAAGAAACATTACGCATCGAATTGGTAGATACCAAGTCCATGGGCGAGCATCAGGCATTTGCCTCGGAGAATCTTACGATTGACTCCAAAGAATGGAAAAAGTATCAGGTCATCCTGAAGCCCGGCATTACCCAACCAAAATCCGTACTTCGTATTTTCCTTACTTCCAAAGGAACCGTAGACCTGGAACACGTATCCCTTTTCCCGGTTGATACCTGGAAAGGACATGAAAACGGTCTCCGCAAAGACCTGGCACAAGCATTGGCGGATATTCACCCCGGAGTCTTCCGCTTCCCCGGTGGTTGTATTGTAGAGGGCACTGATCTCGATACCCGTTACGACTGGAAAAAATCAGTAGGTCCCGTAGAAAACCGTCCTTTGAACGAGAATCGTTGGCAGTATACTTTTACCCACCGTTTCTTCCCCGATTACTACCAAAGCTACGGATTAGGATTCTACGAATACTTCCTGTTGTCCGAAGAAATGGGTGCCGAACCTCTTCCGATTCTGAACTGCGGTCTTTCCTGCCAATATCAGAACAACGATCCGAAAGCACATGTGGCAGTCTGTGATCTGGATAGCTATATTCAGGATGCACTCGACCTGATTGAATTTGCCAATGGAGACGTCAATACGACTTGGGGAAAAGTGCGTGCTGATATGGGACATCCGGCTCCGTTTAACCTGAAATTCATTGGTATCGGTAACGAACAATGGGGTAAAGAATACCCTGAACGTCTCGATCCATTCATCAAAGCGATTCGTAAGGCCTATCCCGATATGAAGATTGTAGGTAGCTCCGGTCCGAATTCCGAAGGTAAAGAATTTGATTATCTGTGGCCTGAAATGAAACGTCTGAAAGCCGATCTGGTTGACGAACATTTCTATCGTCCCGAAAGTTGGTTCTTGGCACAAGGTGCACGCTATG
>ERZ1106919.878-NODE-878-length-22213-cov-3.207239_pt1 | contig 22213 bp, 18 predicted proteins | sample MGYA00403654_ERZ1106919 | MGnify/ENA primary metagenome ERZ1106919 (study PRJEB35170, sample SAMEA104062450) | human gut metagenome | biome: human gut; feature: human-associated habitat; material: faeces | place: Denmark | collected 2012-10-08 ... | reverse complement strand
GGAAACGTGAGCAAGCACTGTTCATGCAGCGCTGGCCGGAGTTCTTCTTGACGGGCGATCCGTGGTTGGGGCCGAACTTATCCGCTGAGAGTGAGTATTTCTCGGTCTAAAGCAATGGTTTTTAGGAAGTCTCAACCTTTCTTTCAGAGCCGGTAAGGCTACTAAGGGGCATGCCTGTCTGGTGCGACCCATTATGCGTTGACATGGACCATGGACGTAAATGCGCCACTCAGGCTGTTATAATTCCAGTATCTACGATTAATTAGGGCGAATGGATGTCTATGAAACGACTAAAGTGCTGCGTTGCATTATTTCTCTCCCTTGTATTTGGGCTCTCTGGCGTGCTCCAGCCTTTTGCGCTGTATGCCGAGACGCTCGATTTGGCTCAGGAGCAGCCGAAGGTATCGCAGCCTGCGAATGAGAGCGCTTCTAACACCTTTGCGGATACGTCTGGCGATCAGGCGGAGAGCGATTCGGTTGCCCAGGACTCCTCGACACCTGATTCAAGCGAGACCGCGGATGGCGAAGCAATTTCCGACGAGGACTCTAACAAGGGAGCAGACGAGGCTTCTGATGAGGCGTCTGATGCGGACGTCGTGGCCCCCCTCGCTGAGAACTCTTGGCGTTATGTCGACGGTTCCCTCCGCTCCGATCTTCCTGACGATTATGGCGCAAATGCAGATTTCGAAGGCCGTGCAATGCACAGCATGCCTAAGGGCGCAACGGCGCAGGGAATCGATGTGAGCGAGCACAACGGAACCATTAATTGGCAGTCCGTGAAAGATGCCGGTATCGACTTTGCGATTCTAAGAGTTGGTTTTGCCGGTGATACAAGCGGCGGAAGGCTGGACAATTACTTTAAGCGCAACGTAAGCGAGTGCGAGCGTTTGGGAATTCCGTATGGTGTGTACCTTTACTCCTATGCGCGCAACGAGGATGAAGCCCAGGCCGAGGCGCGTTTGATGTTAAGTGCCCTTAAGGGTCATTCGCCCACCCTTCCCGTTTACTATGACTTGGAAGAGCAAAAAACAAATGCCGATGGTTCGCCCAAGTGGACGCCATTTAACGATCCCTCGAAGCTCGCATCGATCGCAAAGACCTTCTGCGGTCAAATTGCGGCAGCGGGGTATAAGCCCGGTATTTACGCAAACGTTAACTGGTTCAAGAACTACCTTACCGACCCTTGTTTTCTTTCTAGCGGCTGGAGCATCTGGACTGCCCAGTCCTGGTACGGAGGCCGTTACGATGAGTGCCTTGGCCTTACTCCTGAAGCCCCTGCTAAATATGATTGTTGGCAGTATTCTTTCCGTGGCAGCGTTCCCGGTGTAAGCGGTGACGTTGATGTTAACTATTGGTTTGGAAAGGGCCTGGGGGATCATTGGGAAAAAACTGAAGACGGCGTTTTTTATCTTTCTGCAGATGGCCAACCTTATAAGGGCGAGAGGCGCATCGGCGGCAAGTGGTACCACTTCGACGAGGAGACCGGCGCCATGTCGACCGGCTTCACGAAGCTCGAGGCCAAGACGGTGTACTACCTCGAGGACGGCCCCATGGCCTACGGCGAGAGGCGCATCGACGGCAAGTGGTACCACTTCGACGAGGTGACCGGAGCCATGTCCACGGGCTTCACGAGGCTGGCCTCCAAGACCGTCCTGTACGGCGAGGACGGCGCCATGCTCTACGGCCGCCAGGAGTACCGCGGCAAGGTGTACTACCTCGACCCCGCCGACGGGTCCCTGCGCACCTCCGGCTGGGTTTCGCTCGATTGCGATTCTTATGGATATTTGGGTTCTGATGGCTCGGTGTCACTCGTTAGGAAGCAGGCCCAGGATGGCTCTTGGTATTTACTTGACCTTGATGGTGTCATACTCAAGGGTTGGGTGCGTTGCGGGTCGGCTTCATTTTATTGTGACCCCAATACGGGCACATTGACTATTGGGCAACGTCTAATCGATAACCACTGGTATGATTTTGATGATTCCGGTGTAATGCAAATTGGGTTTGTCAAATTGACCGAGGGAACATCCTCCAAATGGGTTTATTACGGCGATGATGGCAAAATGCTCTACGGTGAGCAGCTTATAAATGGCCATTGGTACTACCTGAATAAAACCACAGGTGCGGTTACGTACGGTTGGCTATATCTCGATTCTGGTCAGAAGTGGGTCTGGTATGGCCCTGAGGGCGGAAATGGCCAGATGCGCTATGGTCACCAGATTGTAGATGGCGTCCAGCGCTACTTTGATCCTGTGACTGGCGCTTGCGATAAGATCGGTTACCAGAACCCTGCCGGTTATTTTCAGGTTTCAACTCGTTCTGTTAACATTCCTCATCTTGGGCAGGGGATATTCGGATACCGTACACCATCGAGGATTTCTATTGCTGCAACAAGGCAAGATTGCATTAATGCAATGATTACCCGTGCATACGATTATGTTGGAACTACTCCTTACATTTGGGATTATTCTTGCGCTCCGGGTGTTGGCGTAGATTGTGCGGGACTCATCATGCAATGTTTGTATGCAACGGGAATGGACCTTGGCAGATATACGCCATGGGATCATTACTACACCCCGGGCCACGATCATTATGCGAATGACATGTGGAACGACTCTCGATTCAAGCATCTCGATTTTTCTCAACGCCAGCGCGGCGATTTGGTTTGCTATAACGGTCATATCGCAATCTATATAGGTAACGACCAGATTATCGAGGCCGCTTCGCCTAGAATAGGTGTGCGCATTCATAGCGTATATGTCGGTTATCCCATTAAGGGTGTGCTGAGACCGTTCGTGTAACCGTCTTCGACTATGAGGTTTTCTATCCCGGTTATTTAAACCTGCCATAAGATTGAATGGCCGTAAAGCGGATAAGGTAAATCTTGTTCAAACGTCAGATAATTCTCGGCAATTGTTTTGAAGAGCATTCAAAGCATCCGACTCAGGGGTGTTCAAAGCGGCGTTTTATTCGTTCATTGATGGCGGTTGGCCTGCACCATGCGGTTGTAGAACCACTCGCAGATCTCGTAGGGGACCCTCGGCAGCGGCCTTTCGACCTCCTCGAAGCACTCGAGCCGCGAGCCCTCCCTCTATTTCCTCGTAGGCGGGATTGAGCGCGATCTCGCCCTTCCGCAGGTGCGACCTGACGCCGGTCTTGAGATTGTCGGGCACAATCACGGGCATGGAGCCGCTGAGGAACTCAAGGGTGTGCACATGGCAGAGCGGCCAGATATCCTGCTTCATGTCGAGCGTTGGCTCGAAGTAGCTGTACCGGCTGGGGGCACAGCACGAATAAGTTGACCTTGGACACCTCGTCGGTTACGGGGCCCACGAGCGCCATCGTGGGCGCCGACCAGTCGGCCTCCATGTTTCGCCCGGCCTTGTGCCCCACGCGGCTGACGATGCTGCGCCGGTCGGCGAACTCGCCGTAGTGCTTGTAGAAGCGGTCGTAGGGCATCGCGGGCTCGCCCGCGGCAGCGGCCGCCTTGGCATTCTCAGAGCGCAGGAGTTTGAGCGTCACGTCTGTCTTCGCGAACTCCCGGCACACGCGGTCCCAGTCGGGATTGGGGTAGACGGGAACGGCCGGGGTTTTATTCGGGATCGGCCTCCTGTAGACCTCGGAGTCTGCCATCTTCTCCGCGTCGCTCCATGTCAGGCAATGAATCCTTCGCCGCGTTGAGCACCTCCCTGACGCTGTGCTTGGATATGTTCGCCGCGCGGGCAATCGCGTTCTGTGACAGACCGGACGCACGGTGCCTGAGGGCCTCCCTGGTCCTTATCCTTCTCGCTATCCTGTACCCCTTGGTCTCGGCTGCATTGACAGCAGTAACGTACTAGGGGACGGTGCCGATAGGAATATCGCCGGCATCAAAGAGGGCGATACCTCATTGAATTTTGCGTCAATTGTTATGCCCAATTGAAATAAGTGGATAATATATTGTTAATATTGCTCAATTTAAAATAGTTCGATTCTGGTAAAGGATAGTTCGTTTCTCTATCTGCCGATAAAATAGCTGATACCCAGTCGTTAATGGCATTTACGTCAATAAACGTTGTGGAGCTGCATATTTTACACTCTTGGCTAATTCCACTTGATAAAATGCAAGGTAGTCCATTGTATTGAGCCTCGAGAATCGCTAGGCTCAAGCCTTCGTAAAGAGAAGGATAAGCTATTACATCAAACGCAGAATAATAAGCCTGGACATCTTTCGTAGATTTTAGAAAAGTTACTTTTTCTGTAATTTCAAGGTCGTTAACCATCCTCCTTAAAAGATCTTCCTGTTTTCCGCTTCCAACGATCATTAGTTTGCTACTACTCTTAGATTTAAGAAGTTCCGAGAAGATCAAAAGGAGTTGAGAGTAATTTTTTTGTTCTTCTAATCGACCAATTGATCCAATGAGTAGCTCGTCTTCTTTGATTCCGTATTTTGCCCGTGTTTCTATCCTTTTTTTTGCTGAGAAGGCAACCCTCTTGTCATCGACTAGATTGGGGATTACCTGATATTTGCTCTCCCCGTATAGATAATCCCCGGCTGATTTGGAGCAGGCCCAATAGTCAGTTGCGTATTCAGCTAGTGTTCCCCTGTTTATTCTGGAAAAAACCTTTGTGACAGGGTTGTTCGGTACACCGGCGTTATGCATGTGAATGATTCTCTGCGGGATGTTTAAGCTATTGGCAGCTAATTTAAGTAAGTCCAGATTCGATATATCGTTAATGTTCATCCAGAGAGTTTCATATTCGTTTTTGTGTTGGCTAGAAAACTGTCTAATCGATATGGCATTTTTAATCGGGTTTTTAATTTTAATGGGTATTGTGAAGACTCTATTATTTGGATTTTCGATTAGCCGGGTGTATACGGCTGGGTATTCATAGCACAAGAAATCAAAGTGGCAGTCAGGCATTGCCGAGCAATAGGTGTCAATAACTTTTTCGGTTCCAGCTCTATTATTTGACAGACCCCATACAAGAGTTCGTTTCGTACTCATGTGTTATTCCTTATCGAGTTTCGAGGTGATTGATGCAACCGCTAGAAGATTGACCAGAAACGCAATTCCATACGACACGACGCCCGTTACATTTACTGCATTCATCCCTAGTTCGTGAATTAATGGAGTCGAGGCGCAGGAGGCTATAGCCAATGCGGCAAAGCCGGTAATTGCATTAATTTTGGTTTCTCTAATCGATAAAAGTAAATCAGAGGAGAAAAGGAAAAAAGCTGTCGTTGTTGTACATACAATCATGGGGGTTACTAGGTAGGCATGTTCACTCGCTTCTTCTCCGAATAGCAGCCTTAAGATAAAGTCTGCACTGGGGGAAAGGACGACAATGCTAATTACGCCCAGAGCGACTATTCCCAATATTGATATTCTGAGAACCTTCATGAAGCCTTTCTTATTTTTCTTCAGATAGTATTCAGCGAATTTTCCCATAAGGGGACCATATAAATAAGAAGCTCCAAGCTGGATTATTGCAAGAGGCGATGCTATAGATGAATACAGCCCGAGTGCCTCCTGGCCTAATAGGGATCCGAGCTGTTGTTTAGGTAATGTCATGACAGCTCCTGCTGCGACTGAAGCTAAAACAACAGATCCACATTCCCTGGTGAGTTCAGTAAATCTTTTAATATTAAAAATAGGGAGAATACTATCAAATTGTGCTGCTTTTGGAGCGTCATAAATAACTCCAACAAGTGCTGACGCGATAACCTCTCCTATAAGGGCTGCAGTTAGGTTTTGAGTAACAAAAAGTATGCTACAAAACGATACAAATGTTGTGGCTGCTCTCGCTAGTAGTGATTTCCCGGCAATGTCGAGGCGATTTACTTTCTGATCCAATCCGTTAAGTACATCAATGATCTGCTCCGTTGTTTTAAAGAGTAAGAAAACGAAGATCGGTGCCAGTGACTCAAGTGGGCATGTTGCAATTGAATATAATGTGCAGACAAATAAGGCTATTGCGCACGTAGTTAGTCGAAATCCCATGTAATCTCGGGTCGAGTATGCTTCGGCAACGTCTGATACTTGGTAAGTACGCATGCGAAAGAGCGCGAAGGGGGTAAAAATGTTTGCAATTGACATGGCCAATGCTAAATCACCGGCTACGCTGTAGTCGTGCGCTAGCCGCACTACGAGAATGGTGGTAAGCCATTGACATCCGAAATAAGCTAAAGACCCGAACGAATTCCATATCATTCCGACTTTGAGTTGACGGTCGTCAATAGTTTTTTGCATCAAGCCAAATCATCTCCTAAAATGGTCGTGAATCATTTTAATCGTTAGGTTTCAAATTGAGAAAAATATACTTAGTGTTCGATAAAATACCTTCATCCAAAGATGGTGGGCTTATTGCTACGTACGTTAATTTTGTTCAGGAGTTGTCTGAGGAATACGAGATCGTTTTAGTTTCCGTGTTTAGAAGCGAGACGACTGATATTCCGGCATTTGCAAATGTCCAGGTCATGACGCTGTTGGATATTCCTTTTGATAATAGGTTTTATATGTTTCCCCATAACGCTATGAATGGGGATCTATCGGGGGCCGCTCTTGCTGTATTTAGTTCGTTGATGTTTTTTCCCGCCATTCCTTTAGCCCGTTGTGCCTCTAGTAAGATTCTCAAAGACGGAGTTATTGTTGCTGTCGCTCCTTTATCTGCGGTCTTTCTTTCTTCAAAATTGAAATTTTATTTAGAAGTGCACACTAATTTTGAATATTTTTGGGGCCGCAACTTATTAGGCCGTCTCCAGTCGTTGATGATGGCAAAACCCGCCTTGACTATTTTTCGTAATAAAAGCGACGCAACGAAGGGGGCTAGACTGTTCAAGTCTTGTTATATGTATAACACCATAGACGCTTCGCAGATCGCATTTCATACAAATCGCGGTCGCGTCAACAATATGAAGGCCTTGTTTGTGGGTCGATTGGTTGAACAAAAGAATCCCTTGTTTCTGCTTAAAGTCGCCGCCATCGTTCGTAAGGTGCTCCCGTCATTTTCGCTGGACATTTATGGGGCGGGTCCTCTTGATGGGCAACTTAGGGCTCAGATTCAAGATATGAAGCTAGATGATTGTGTTCACCTTAAGGGCTTTGTGTCTGATAAGTCTATCTACTCCAATTACGACATGCTCTGGGTCTCCTCGATTAATGAGGGTTTTGGGTTGGTTATTGTTGAGGCTGCCGCCAATGGTGTCCCCACTATTTCTACTAGATGGGGGGATGCGGTCTATGAGGTTATCGAAGATGGGTCTTCTGGATTCGTTGCGGATTCAGTAACTTCTTTTGCAGATAAGGCCCTAGCGGTATTTCAGAACTCAAGTTTGAGAAATAACATGGGAAACGAAGCCTATCAAAAATATAGGACAGACTTTTCGCAAGAGAGGCACAAAGAAAACTGGATTAGGCTAATCAGCGAATATTGATGGTGAAGGATAGGACATCAGATGATAATCCCTGAAATCAGCGTTGTGGTTCCTTGTCACAATTCTATTCGCACGCTTGATAGATGTTTCGACTCTTTGAGGGGCCAATCGTTTAATAAACCTTATGAAATCATTTTTGTAGATGACTCTTCAGAAGATGGTACTTTTGGCAGACTTCAAAGTTATCGCGCTCGATACCCTGATTTCGTAACTGTGGTTAGATCTTCGTGTCGAGGTGCTTGGTCCGCGCGAAAGACTGGGATTGAAGCTGCTCGTGCTGATTTAATTGCGTTTCTTGACAGCGATGATGAAGCGAAGCCTTGCTTTCTTGAAAGTCTGTACAAGTCGATTAAAGATTCAGGGTCTGATTTGGTTGTCTGTGGATTCGAACGAGTTCGAGTTGATGATGGTGTTGTCTTATCAAGGGAATTCTGCAATCAGCGGGATACCATTTCCATCAATTCCGATCCTGGAGCAATTTTATCTATAAATCCTGCTCCTTGGAATAAACTATTTAAGAAGGCTTTTCTATCTAATGCCTTTGATTTTCCTTATAGTCCAGTCATGTTTGATGATTTGTGTCTACTACTTCTCGCTTTATGCGAGGTAGATAAGGTTTCTTTTGTCGACGAGCCGCTAGTTAGTTACTTCGTATCCTCTAATTCTACGATTAATTCGCTCGACATGAGTCAGGTCAGGGATGGAGCCCAGGCTTTTAGCACCGCTGCTAAGAGTGTCATTTCTCATATCGATATCTCTTCCAAACAGTCTTATGTTGATGCGCTTTCTGCTATGGCTTTTATTCATCTGGGCGTATCTATGACCCTTCGTCTTTCTTTAAACGGCTTGCTTGACAAAGATGCAAGCTATGAAATTAAAAAGTTATTAGATGTTCAATTTCCCTCGTGGAAAAGAAATCGCTATTTTAAATTTGCATACTGCCTTTCACATGGAGGCATATATATCAAAGCTTATTTGTCATATATTATGTATCGAATTGGTTTGATTTCTTTGTTTTTAAGGGTGTACCGGTTAATAACGGAGTCCATAAATATTGATATCAAGTGGTAGGGGTTCATGGTAGTGTCGCGAAAGTCGGTGTAATGGACTCTTTGGCCCCTGCGTCCAGGATCCGGAATCTATCGATATCCTAGGCCGACTCCACTCTGCCGGCAAGTTCAAGGCTGGATTCGACTATCTTCCTGGCGGTCTTTTCCAGCTCGGCCTAGTCATGACAGCCCGAGGCGCCCTTCCGGAGCGCCGCGTCGTGCATCTCGGCCGCCGCCACGACGAGCACGCGGTCGACGCGCTGGTAGCGCTCGAGGACGTCCTTGGGGAAGAAACTGCCCGTCCTGAGCTTGGGGATTCTCAGGTTGAGCTTGCCCACGCATGTCTCGAGGCTGCGGTCCCCGTAGCCGTTCCTGCTGTTGGCCCCATCGCCTCAGAGCTGGTCGGCCTTCTCGTCCATGATGGCGTTCACGACCTGCTCGGCGAGCAGTCTGAGCAGCGACTGGATGTCGACCATCCCGTCGGTCGACCTCGGGATGACGGCCTTCTCTGGCATCGCGTCTGCTAATATCTCCATAGTGGTCCCTGTCGGCGGTTAAACGTCGGCGCGCTTACACCAACATTTCCGACGCGATTTTAGCTTTGCCTGCCGCATTATTTTGTGTGGCCCTATTTCGTGTAACATATATTGGAAACTAGATAGGACTTGGCTTTCGCTCGTAATCGGTCCGTAATTAGATGTCAAACATATGTTCAAATGGTATAGGTATATCCTAAAGCAAGATGTAAATTCGGGGAAAACACGTCGATGTTGATTGCGCGCGCTAAAATTAAACTCTGAAACTAAGATATCGAGAATGGATTTGCGTGTCCCATAGTCCAAAAACTCTTGTCGCCATTCCGGCATTTAATGAGGAAGATTGTATAGAAAGCACCATTTTCGAACTAAGGCAAGTTGCGCCTGAGTTCGATTTTGTTGTCATTAATGACGGGTCCCATGATCGCACGCTTTCCATTTGCAAGAATATTGGCTGTAATATCATTAATATGCCTATCAATTGTGGGCTCACAGTTGGTTTTCAAACCGCCGCTCGCTACGCTGTTGACCATGACTATGACTATATGGTTCAGTTTGACGCCGATGGGCAGCACAGACCTGAATATATTGTCAAGCTTGTTAATGCGGCCCTTGCTAATGGGGCAGATATTGTGATTGGTTCGAGATTTTTGACCGTTCGTAAGGATAAGTCACTTCGAATGGTCGGATCTCGTATGATTACGGTTTTGATTAAAATGCTGACCGGCACGAGAATCAGCGATCCTACATCTGGATTCAGACTCTTTAAGCGTTCTGTTCTTGAAAAATATTATTATGACAATGCGCTTAATCCCGAACCCGAAACGATTGCGTTGTTTTTAAAGCAGGGCTACTCCATTTCCGAAGTTCAGGTCGAAATGCGCGAACGTCAAGGAGGCGAGAGCTACTTAAATCCGGTTAGGTCCATACAGTATATGCTCCGGGTGTTTGTAACTCTTCTTATTGTTCAGTGGTTTAGGTGATGACTGTGTCTTTATCACTCCGTGTTGTGTTGATTGGCAGCGCTGCTGTTGTTTTGCTTTTTGTAGTTCGAAAGCTTAAAAAATCCCAGATGCAAGCTCTAGATTCGCTATTTTGGCTATTGTTTAGCTTAAGCTTCTTGATTATGGGCATTTTTCCTGGAATAGCAATTTCTTGTTCGAAGTTTTTTGGGTTTGTATCTCCTTCGAACTTAGTGTTCTTATACGTAATTGCTGTTCTTGTTGTGCGTGACTTCTGTAGCTCTCTTCGTTTGGCAAGGTTAGAGGAAAGATTGAATTCTCTTGTTCAGGCCGTTGCTTTAGAGAAATAGTAAATACGTTTATTGTTTGCGATTATTAAAGATGGCTATGAGTAAATAACTTTTGCTAGCCTAAGCGCCACTTCCTCTGTTCTTTGGTTTTTCCGTGGGCCATACTGCAGAGATCGGTAGTGTCGAGAAAGTTGGTGTAGCACTCGATTTGAAGCGAGTCGGCCCGGCGTTCTGGAGCCTGGAACACGGTTGATATCCTGTGCCGTCTCGATTCTGTCCGCAAGCTCGGGGCCCGACTCGATTATCTTCCTGGCTTCCGCATCCAGCCGCGCCCAGTCGACCATCCCGTCGATCCCGCGCGTGCGGCCCTCGTCGTAGAGCTCGCTCATCTTTGCCTCCGAGAAGTACCTTGACTCCTACCGCATCTCGTCCTGCTCGCACATGACCGTGCCGGTCATGTGCGCCAGTGAACCCGTGGAGGGGAACATCTGCACGACGCGCAGCCCGCTCTTTATCTCTTGGTTGTTCCGCTCCTGGACGTTGTTGGTGCGCAGTCACTTCCAGTGGGTCGGCGGAAAGCCGAGGTAGGCCAGAGTGCCGGGGTCGGCCTCCTCCAGCACCGTCGCCGCCCTCGGGCAGCACCCCTCCAGCATGTCGCACGCCGCGTGGTATATGGCCGTCTCGGTGGCGGCGTCGCGCCCGCGGAACACCTGCGACACGATCCATGAGATTGAATTCCGCCATTCTTTTGGATGCAAATCTGCATGCTAGTATAATGACAACAGTGTTTTTAGTTGTGTTCTTCTAGCTTCTCGATTTTAAGGATTTCTATGACAAGTTCCATAAGATGTAAGCCTGTATTTGTTTTGTTTGCCGTTTTTTTCGCATTCTATTCAGTCTATTGGTATCTAAATAATCCGAGATTACTTGTACTGCTTACAATTATCATTTCGTTGATTCTAATTCTTGGCCTTTGCGCTGCATATGTTAAGGAATACCATCGTCTTAAAAGTGAATGGGTATTCTTGGCGCTGCTTATAGCATTTCTAATTATTTTTATTTTTATCTTTCCTCCGTTTACGGTTCCGGATGAAGGTCATCATTATTTTTCAACTTATTGGTTGGTTGATAGTCTTCCATTTAATGCGCATGTGACAAATGATGGTGGTTTTCTAGTACGGGATATCGACCTTCTCCTTTATAAAGTTCGCCAGAGTAACGCCATTGATTCCTCTTCATTTGATTCGATTATTCATAATTTTGCTCTGTTTGAGAATGCGAAGTGGACTCCGACCAATGAGTTCTCATTTGGCGTCGGTGCCGAGAACGTTACTGCGAAAATAGGATCTATCGTTGGGCTGCAAATCGGTCTGTTTTTGGGCCTTGGTGCCTATCCTGTGTTCTACATGGGACGCATTGGTTCGGCTCTGGTTTTTTGCTTTTGTGCGTTCCAGGCATACAGGATTGCACCTAAGGGCAAATCGGTTATTGTTTTTGTTTCGCTGCTGCCTATGACGCTTCACTTGGCTGCTTCATACTCTTATGATTCAGGAATTATTGCGTACTCGCTTTTAGTGTTCGCTTGTCTAATGCGCGGTTTTTTTGGAGAGCAGAAATCAATAGGTTGTAAAGAAATCGTCATTTATTTAATTATTTCGGCGTTTTTGGCTCCGTGTAAGGTTATTTATTCCGGGCTGATATTACTTGGTTTGTTTGTGCCCCTTTCGCAGTTCAAGAATGTGAAAGTCGGACGTATTGGTAAGTGCATACTGATCTTTGCTGTTGTAGCCTCCGTTCTAGTGCTGCGCCTAGCATCACTTAGCACATTGGTGTCTCAGTCTTCAGATGCCCATCGTGGTCAAGAGGTCGGGCGGTTTTATACGCTCAGCGACATCATCATGCATCCAAAGAATAGCTTCCAGGTCTTTTTTAGGACATTAGATTCCCTGGGAGATTTTTATTGGGAATCCGCCTTAGGCTATTCGCTTGGATGGCTCCAGGGAAACTTGCGGTTTCCAGCCTTTTTTATGATTCCTTATTTGTTGTTTGGGTTTATTTGTTGTTTGGATTCCGAAGATGAGCCCTCTTTCCTCAGTCCCATTTGTTCCGTTCTGTTTATTATCGCTTTTGCTTTGGCTGCGCTCGGTTCTATCGCATCTATGTGGCTGGGTTGGACGTTCAATTACGAGAATGTAATACAGGGCGTTCAGGGTCGATATTTTTTGCCTGCTCTACCTGCATTGTTGTTTGGACTAAGAACTCGCTTATTTAGATTCAATTCATCATCAATTATCTTCATTACTTTAGGCATGTGTCTAATGAACTGTTTGTATCTCATTCGCTTTATTAGTGTTGCAAGTTGTCTGTAGGTCCCTTATGCGTAGAGTGGCCTGGGTTATTTCGCCCCCGACAAAAGGTTCAGGTGGTTTTAGGACCATCTGTTCTAAAGCTCTATATTTAGATCAGCATGGATTTGAGTGCCATTTTTTCATTCTTCCTGGTGCTGAGTCCTACAAGAGTGCCAATCAGGTTGCAAAAGAAATTAAAGACTGGTTTGGGTATGAGCCAAAGACTGTAAACGTTGTCGCCTCTATTTCCGATTGTTTTGATGTCGTAATTGCTACTGCATGGAATACTGCTGAATACGTAGCAATGCAGCCGACTTTAACAAAACTATATTTCATTCAAGATTTTGAGCCCTGGTTTTATCCAATGGGGGAGAACTATCTTCGGGCTGAGCAAAGCTATCGACTTGGTTTAATGCCAATTACCATCGGTAGATGGTTGTCAATGAAAGTGTCGAAATATTATTCCGGCCCTGTCCCATATTGTGATTTTGGTGTGGACACAAGCCTGTATGCTCATTGCGATTGTAGACGAGATCCTAAATCTGTTTGTGCGATATTCCAACCAAATAAAGACCGACGTCTCTCTAGCATGCTTTTAGAAGCTATTCATTTGGCTTGCCGCTTTGATAAGAGCCTTAGCTTTAAACTGTTTGGGTGTGAAAGTCGGCTTAATATTGATGAGAGCCGTGTTGAACAGCTTGGCGTTTTGACTATATCGGAATGTGCAGAGCTTTATGCAAGTTGCTCGGTTGGAATATCCCTAAGCGCAAGCAATCCGTCGCGGCTTCCTTTTGAAATGCTGGCTTCTGGGCTTTCTGTTGTAGAAATTCTTGGTCAAAATACTGAGTATGATTTTAATTATGGAGGAATGCACTTTGCCGAACCGAGCGCCGAGGGGATTGCTTCAGCACTTCTGCATGCTTTAAATAACCCTGCTACCGCATCTATACCGATGTGTTCAAATGATATTGAAAATCAGATGTTTTTGGACGCCATGTTGGAATATCTAAATGGCGATCTTACTGTCACTAAAGCTCCGATAAAGAATATGAATAGCGTAGTCCCTATTGATAAAGACCTATATAGGTTATCGCATGAATTTAAGAGTAAGAAGTATCAGATTGAGGCGGAAGCCCAGCAGTCTATCTATTCAAATCATGTGCGATTAGTCATGAACTTCTCTGACGTTTTTGAAGAAACAGGGGAATATCGGGCTGCTTGTTGGTTGAAGCCTGATCAATCTGATTTACAGTGGCATTCTTTTTCGGTGATTGACAACTGTCTTACTGCAGATATAGATATTCCGGAAATCGATAGCGAATCTTTACTGCGTATTCACTTATACGCATTTGGGAGCATGCCTGACAAGCCTGTGTTTATTGGTGAAATAACCCAATTGCTATGCATCCAGTCGTGTTCCGAGTCGAGTCTTTATACTCGTAAGATTTCGTTTGGTAATTACGGGGTCCAAATTGAGTTTAATTACAGTCGTTCATGTCGTATTGAACCTACGACACCCTCAACGATTTCGAGTTTAAAGCGTTTTTTTAAACATAAATAAGCTATTTGATTGTCTTTTATTGTAAAGAGGGGAATCGGGCGATACCACGATTCCCCTCACACCTTTTCATAAATTCTGGTATGCTTCACGCGCTTGAAAATTGCTTGACATTTTTTACAGATGATAATAGCGATTTCCAGGTTCTCCCACGCTGAAATTTGGATTCATATAAGGATCGCCTTCGACGTAATACTTAGCCCAGCGATAATTCATGTATGCGACCTCTTTGTGGAAGCGAATCTGTTTCTCCGTATTGTTTTCAACGCCTCTGGAAATCGACTCGTAGTGATAGAGCTCAACTTCGGGTGTGTATACGATCAGGTCGTTGATCTCACGCAGCTTTAAGCAAAAGTCAACATCATTAAATGCAACCTGAAGCTCTTCGGTGAAACCTCCAACTTTCTCATATTCGCTACGCTTGGTCATTACGCAAGCTGCAGTGACGGCGCTGAAGTCTTGTTGTGCATCGTTGAGTGCAAAGTATCCCCAGTTATCCTTTGGCATGCTTTGGCAAAGATGTCCTGCCACGCCACCAGTGACGCATAAGCCCGCATGCTGAATGGTGTTGTCGGGATAGTAGAGTTTTGCACCAACTGCGCCAACATCCTCACGTGCGCAGATGCCAAGCATAGTCTCAATCCAATTGGACGTAATTACCTCTGTATCGTTATTCAACAGCAGGAGATAGTTGCCCTTGGCGTGAGCAACGCCAAAGTTCATGAGTTTGGAGAAATTGAATTCGTGCTCCCAAGTTACAAGACGAACGATATCAGGATATTTTGCTTGCAACTTATCGTAGTAATCGAATGTTGCCTTTTCCGTGCTGTTGTTTTCGATTATGACAAGCTCGTAATTGTCGTACGTTGATTTCTCAACAATTGACTTAATGCAGTTGTCCAGAATGTCGGCGTGGTCTTTAGTCGGGATGATAATTGACACGAGTGGATGGGAATCTGGCACAGCGTAGGTTACTTTATATGTAAAGGGACGACGCGCTTGTTCGACCTTCGCATTGAGCCCAAGCCTGTCCAAATGACTCTGGACCGCTTTGATACCTGCAATAGTGGCATACGGCTTACTATCGGCATTTGCTGCGGTGGAGGTCTCGCTTAGGCGCCAGTGATATAGAACCTTTGCAACATGATGAATCTTCCTTGCCTTTTCCACGGCGCGGAGAGTCAGATTATGGTCCTGTGCTCCATCGAACTCTTTCGTGTTCGGTTCTAGAGTATCAAGCAGGGACTTGCGGATGGTAAGCATGTGGCAGATATAGTTATTATTTCTGAGCAGATCGATATTGAAATCCGGTTTAAAGAACGGCTGTGCCAGCTTTCCATCGGGCATGAGTTTGTCTTCGTCACAATAGAGAAGATCGACGTTACCGTTGTTTTCAATTGCCTCGGCATATGAGAACAACAAGTCCGGTTCAAGAATGTCGTCATGGTCAAAGAAGCTAACGAAATCACCCGAAGCAATGGCAACGCCGGCGTTTGTATTTTCAGAAATGCCCTTATTCTCGGTAAGGTTAATTGACTTAATTCTGTTGTCACGGGCTGCTTCCTGCTCAACGCGAGCTTTAAGTTCCCGATTGTCAGGACTCGCATTAACCAGGATGAGCTCCCAGTCTGCATAAGACTGGTTTTTTACGGATTCGGCCATATCGTTAAAAAACGGAATGGGCGTGTTGTAAAGAGGGACGATGATGCTGAACTTCGGAGCGCAGTTGAAGACGATTTTTCTCTGTTTCTCCAAAGCACCGATGGTCGCCTTATGTTCCGTGAACCATTCGGGGTATTCAGGATCAAACTGCGCATGGGTAAAGAGAAAGTTGGTCTCCTCAAGAAGCGAGCCTAATTTATCGGGCGTCAAGCAGTCAAATGCACTGAATGATGGGTGATTTTGATCGTCAATAACAAAGTAGTAGCGATCGAACGCCTTTGGCATGCGAATCGAGAGCTGCGTTTCAAGTTGCTTTTTCTCAGACGTAAAACCAACACTTGTTACGTTCGATCCGAAATCGACGATGTTCAACTTAACTTCTTTAAGGGCTCGATCGAGACAACGAAGTTTGATTTGCGAGTCGCTGCGATACGGCGTCCGTACCGTGCATCTAAGGATATAGTCGCTTGAATCTTCGATGCACTGCCAGAAATCAATCGTTGTCACGTCAAACTCTGAAACGTCATCGTAGTTTCGGAGTTTGCTGCACATGTCGGGTTTAATTTTGTAGTTAAGGCGAGACTCCCATTTTATATTCTTGCAATTGAGCGAAAGGGAGTCGCCGCTCAGGGTGCGACCGTCTTGGCCGATTTCGCTAAACTCAATTTTGATGGTGCGAGCATCGGGATCGGGGACGACAAGGACGTATGAGTTCGAATCGCAGCTATTGTCCCGGAATTTTAGGAGGGATAAAGGTAAACAGCGGTTATCGTCTGTAGCCGCTTGGGCTGTTACGCTGGAGCCTTTATGAATGCCTTCAATCTTAAGCTGCTGGTAAATTTTCCAGTTTCCTCTGCATACTCCGGTTGTTTCGACTCGCATTGTTTGCCTTTCGTTTGTTGGACACTGCCCATTGTACTTTTCCATTTCATGTCTCGCTATAAATGCAAAGAGGAGTTCCGTGATTTCTGATACGTTTCCTGCTGAATTTGAGTGCCGGTTAAGAGACATGTCTCTGCATTCCTATATACTCTTTTGTAAATTACGGACAGAATCCGCTCTGAGCGGCAGGGCTAAACCAACTTGTAAACCTTTCATCGTCTAGTAATACTCGCCCTATTGTTCGTTATATTGAAAGCGATATATGCAGCATATCTACGGCTTCAACCTATCTGATGATGATTGTGTACCGCGCGAGGTCTCTTCTTCGACGAGTGTTGAAGTCGGTCATGGTGTTTTATTCAGGCGTTTATTTCGGAGAAACTAATGGCACACATTAATCAATGGGCTCAACTTCTTAAAGCTTCTATTGGTTCGCATAAGATTGGCAAAAAATCGAATGGCGTTAAAGAAGAGCGCTATCTCCTTTTGGATACGGCCATGGGAAGCGAGAACTCTGGTGACCATGTGATCATGGATGCTTGCGGCCGTATCGCGGACCAAATTTTTGGCGGTGAGTTGCCCCATGTGGCAACTCACTATTATTCCAAAGAGCTTGAAATGTATCCTGAACACGTAAAGCTGTTGTGCGGCACCAATATTCTGTATACGCATATGGCTGATCAGCAGCAATGGGCGCTTGCCAAGCGGTTGGGCAATAATAGAAATGTTGTTTTGTTCGGCGTGGGCATGTCTGACATTGGGGTGGACGATGCTATCGACGCCTATACAAAGATGTTCTATAAAACCTTGCTATCCGATGAATATCTTCATAGCGTTCGAGATGAAATGACTAAGAAGAGGCTTAACTCCATTGGCATAGACAATGTTCTTAATACCGCATGCCCGACCATGTGGTCGTTAACCCCATCTAAGCAACTCGAGATTTCCTCTAAGCGTTCTAAAAACGTTGTCACGTCAATTACCGATTATTGTTTCGATGCGGAACGTGACCGTAAGATGCTGGAATTGCTGTCGTCGGAATACGAAAAAGTAACGATCTGGATTCAAGGAAGCCATGATGTTGATTGGTGCCTTGACCAAATAGTCGATCTGAAACAATTTAATGTTATTGGCCCCAATATCGAAGAACTAAATCGTGTAATTGAGACCGAAGAGTTTGATTATGTTGGGACGCGTCTCCTTGCGGGCATCCGTTGTTTAAATGGAGGACATCGCTCTCTAATTATTGCGATTGATAATCGAGCTCGTCAGATCGGTGAAGATACGGGACTTCCCGTTCTTGAACGCGAGGATGGCTATCTCCATAAATTGGCAGATTGGGTAAACCATCCCGTTAAAACGGAGATTGATCTTCCCTGGACGAATATCGATAAATGGAAGAATCAATTTAATTAACTATATTCCCGGGGCATTGCGTTTCTTATGGTTCAACATGTGGGCCCCATGGCTTTTCTCTAGTAGTTCGACCTATATGACTACAGGGAATATCGCAGCGTTTCTCATATCCGTTGTGTCGTCTCTACGGGTTGTTCTCCTGTTGTTGTTCATCAATTGCTTCTTTCGTTAATATTGATATGGTTTGGCGAAATAAGATTTCAAAGTCTTATTAATCGCTTGAGTTATTTCTATTTCGATTGCGGAGGACAGTTCATCATGAAAGGCATCATCCTCGCCGGCGGGTCCGGCACCCGCCTGTATCCGCTCACGCTCGTGACCTCCAAGCAGCTGCTGCCGGTCTACGACAAGCCCATGATCTACTACCCGCTGTCCACCCTCATGCTGGCGGGCATCCAGGACATCCTGATCATCTCCACCCCCACCGACACCCCGCGTTTTGAGGCCCTGCTGGGGGACGGCAGCCAGTACGGCCTGCACCTGCCCTACGCCGAGCAGCCCAGCCCGGACGGCCTAGCCCAGGCCTTCACCATCGGCGAGGACTTCATCGCCGGCGAGCCGTGCGCCCTCGTGCTCGGCGACAACATCTTCTACGGCAACGGCCTGTCGCGCCACCTGACGCGCGCCGTCCAGAACGCAGAGTCGGGCCGCGCCACGGTCTTCGGCTACCACGTGGACGACCCCGAGCGCTTCGGCGTCGTGGAGTTCGACGGCGAGGGCAGGGCCGTCTCCATCGAGGAGAAGCCCGAGCGCCCCAAGAGCTCCTACGCCGTCACCGGCCTGTACTTCTACCCGGGCGACGTGGCCGCCAAGGCCCATGAGGTCAGGCCCTCGGCCCGCGGCGAGCTCGAGATCACCACGCTCAACCAGATGTACCTGGAGGAGGGGACGCTGTCCGTGGTGACCCTGGGCCGCGGCTACGCGTGGCTCGACACCGGCACCATGGAGAGCCTGCACGAGGCCGCTGAGTTCGTCCGCGCCGTGGAGCACTCCCAGGACCTGCCCGTCTCGGTGCCCGAGGAGATCGCCTGGGAGAACGGCTGGATCACGACCGATGGGCTCGAGGAGGCCGCGAAGGCCTACGGCAAGTCGGTCTACGGCCGGCACCTCAAGAAGGTCGCCGCCGGCGAGATCGTCAACAGCCCTCGCGAGTACTAGCGCAAGCTTGTTTTCTTTTAGGGGTCACCGTTTATCTGGTGGCCCCTTTCGTTATGATTACGTTGACCATAAAGACAATATGATTGGGAGTGGATGTGTTAAGCGTCTACTTTGGCGATATGCCAGAAGCGATTTACAACACAGCGACATATTTCAAAAACTCTTACCGGTCTTCTTGGATTACGGATCCCTATGCAGTCTCGATAATTAAAGATGTCGATCGATCGGTTGTTGTCTCCGAAAACGTCATCGAAAGCCCTGTGCTTGGATCCATCTCCCCACTCCAGCTTTCTGGTGGCGTGAAAACGCTGCTGCTTATGAGATTTGATCGTAAGCATATTTTTAACGCTTCTACCTGTGGTGACAACTGTGCCAAGTGGATTCTCGACATGGCGAAAGACCGCAAGCTCGTTGTGAATCTCTATCATGTGATGGACTTTGGTCGCGAGGATTTTAAAATTAAAGTCGTGAATAGCGGCCGAATCGTTCACAACATGGCCGATTTGATTCACGAGTCGATTCCGTATCTGTAGGTGCTGCTTATGAACGGTTCGCATCTCGTTAAGATTTCCCGCCGCAGGGGAACCAAGTACACATTTACCATTAAACGGAACATTACTATTGTGCGTGGGGATAGTGGCACGGGTAAGACGACACTGTTTGACATGGTCGCAGACTACATGCGAACGGGCGAGCAGTCGGGTGTTTCCTTGCAATGCGATTGTCCCTGTGTCGCCCTGACCGATTATGATTGGCGAAACCAGCTTTCGTCCGTTCATGACTCGATTGTATTTGTCGATGAGGGCTTAAAAGAGATCCATTCTGATGAGTTTGCCCATCATGTGCTGTATTCCTCGAATTATTTCGTGCTGATCTCAAGGGCTGATTTCCCCAATCTTCCGTATAGCGTGGATGAGATTTACAAGATTAAGACGAGCGGAAAATACCATTCTTTCGTCCCTGTTTATCAAGATCGCGGGAATCATCGTTATGCTATTTCCCGGTCGGCGCCAAAACAGGACTTTTCTATCCTTCTATGCGAGGACAGTAAGTCTGGTTTCCAGTTCTTTAAACGGCATTTTGCTGACAGTGAGCTTACCTGTACTTCGGCCATGACGAACAGCGCGATTTTGGGCTGGTTGGATCAGCATCTCGACGATCGCGTGTTTGTTGTCGCGGACGGGGCGGCATTTGGGTGCTATGCGGACCGCGTCCTTAAGCTGCAAGACATGCACCGCGATACTGTTACGGTTTGTCTTCCCGAGTCGTTCGAATGGCTTCTGCTGAGCTCCGGCGTAATTTCAGGGCTAGATGCCAAAGCAGTTCTGCAAGAGCCGGAAGCGTTTGCAGACAGTGAGAAGTTTAAAAGCTGGGAGGACTTCTTCTATAAGTACTTACGCGATAAAACTGGGAATTCGGTCTTCCGGTACGACAAAGACTGCATTCCGGAGGCGTTTTGTAGGGGAAGTAATTCTGCGAAGGTTATGGCTCTTATCGCGTGCCGAAATGTCCGATAGTTTTGTTGAATAGTGTCGCGGCATCACTTCCTGCGGCATACTAAAGAAGCTGTACATGCTTCAGATTGGATTTTCATGTCTGAGATCTTCGAACCCAAGAACATCATCGTCACGGGCGGCTGCGGCTTCATCGGCAGCAACTTCGTGCACTACGTGGTCAACAACCACCCCGGGGTGCACGTGACCGTCCTGGACAAGCTGACCTACGCCGGCAACCCCGAGAACATCGCGGGGCTGCCGACGGACCGCGTGGAGCTCGTCGTCGGCGACATCTGCGACGCTGGGCTGCTCGATGAATTGGTCCCCGGCCACGACGCGATCGTCCACTACGCCGCCGAGAGCCACAACGACAACTCCATCGCCGACCCCGAGCCGTTCCTGCGCACCAACGTGGAGGGCACCTTCCGCCTGCTGGAGGCCGTCCGCAAGCACGGCGTCCGCTACCACCACGTCTCCACCGACGAGGTCTACGGCGACCTGGCGCTCGACGACCCGGCGAAGTTCACCGAGGAGACGCCGTATCACCCGTCCTCGCCGTACTCGAGCACCAAGGCCAGCTCCGACATGCTCGTGCGCGCGTGGACCCGCACCTACGGCCTCCGCACCACGATCTCCAACTGCTCCAACAACTACGGCCCCTACCAGCACGTGGAGAAGTTCATCCCCAGGCAGATCACGAACATCATCGACGGCGTCCGCCCCAAGCTCTACGGCCGCGGCGAGAACGTCCGCGACTGGATCCACACCGAGGACCACTCCTCGGCCGTCTGGGACATCCTCACCAAGGGCCGCATGGGGGAGACCTACCTCATCGGCGCCGACGGCGAGAGGAACAACATCACGGTCCTGCGCATGATCCTGGAGGCCATGGGGCGCGACCCCGAGGACTTCGACTGGGTCGCCGACCGCCCCGGCCACGACCGCCGCTACGCGATCGACAGCACGAAGCTGCGGACCGAGCTCGGCTGGAAGCCGACGCACACGGACTTCCAGAAGGGCCTGGAACAGACCATCAAGTGGTACACGGACAACCGCGACTGGTGGGAGCCCGCGAAGGCCGCCACCGAGGCCAAGTACAAGCAGCAGGGACAGTGATCGGGTATGGCGTTTGATTTCGAGAAGGAGCTGAAGGTCACGGAGACGAACATCCCGGGGCTTTTGGTGTTCGATCTGCCGGTTCATGGCGATAACCGCGGCTGGTTCAAGGAGAACTGGCAGCGTGCGAAGATGATGGGTCTGGGTCTGCCGGATTTCGGTCCGGTGCAGAACAACATCAGCTTCAACGCGACGAAGGGTGTGACGCGCGGCATCCATGCGGAGCCGTGGGACAAGTACATTTCGATCGCGGCGGGTGAGATCTTCGGCGCGTGGGTGGACCTGCGCCCGGGCGAGTCGTTCGGCCAGGTGTTCACAACGCGTCT
>ERZ1106919.858-NODE-858-length-22597-cov-4.186629_pt1 | contig 22597 bp, 17 predicted proteins | sample MGYA00403654_ERZ1106919 | MGnify/ENA primary metagenome ERZ1106919 (study PRJEB35170, sample SAMEA104062450) | human gut metagenome | biome: human gut; feature: human-associated habitat; material: faeces | place: Denmark | collected 2012-10-08 ... | reverse complement strand
ACTGGGCGACGGTTTTCGGCCAGTAGAGCCAGCTGCGGCTCCAGACGCCGGTGCGTTCGAGCGTTTTGTCCTGCACGCTGCCGATGAGGTAAATGCCCTTGGAAATATAGGAGTCCGTCTCCTCCCCGTAGCGCAGCGTGGATGGACGGAGCTTCACGTCCGCCGTGATCTCGTCGCCAGGATGCAGGTCGGCTGCGCCCGCATCGGAGACATAGAGCCGCGCCTTGCAGTCGGGCACATTCGGGCTCGTGAGCACGACGGTCAGACCATAGCTGCGCTCATAGGCAACGGGATACTCCGTCACGCGCGCCGTGACCGTCTGCACATCACCGGAGACGTTCTGCGCGGGTGTCAGGCGCATGGCCGTGGCCGCAGCGTACCACCCGAAGCCGATGGCCGCCGACAGCAGCGCCACCATGACCCGGCGGCGCGTTTGCCCCGGGAGCAGCAGCGTCACGAGTGCGAGCACGACCGCCGCAAGCGCACCGGGCAGCACCCAACGCACCGGCAGCAGAAAGTGCGCCAGAAAAATCGCAGCCGAAAATCCGCCTGCGCAGTATGCCAGCTTTCGCACGCCGTCTCCCTCTCTTTCTCTTGGGACATTATAAACAAAAACGGCAGCGGGAACAAGGCCCGCCGCCGAATTTTGTTGCCTTTACAGCAGCTTCTCTCCCATCGGCGCGCCGCCGAGGACGTGGAAGTGCAGGTGATGCACGGTCTGGCCGGCATCGTCACCGCAGTTGGAGATGACGCGGTAGCCGCCGGTCAGGCCCTCCTGCGCGGCGAGCTTCGCGATGACCTCAAAGCACTTGGCGACCACAGCGGAGTTTTCCGCCGTGATGGCCGCGACCGAGTCGATGTGCTGCTTCGGAATCACGAGAAAATGCACCGGCATCTGGGGATTGATGTCGCGAAAGGCATAGACATCGTCGTCATTGTACAGGCAGGTAGAGGGGATCTCCCCCGCCGCGATCTTACAAAACAGGCAATCGTTCATAATGGTAACCTCCTTACAGTCCCAGCTTGTCCGCCACAAAATCGTCCACAATGGCCAGCGCGTCGTCGATCTTCAGCACCTCGCTGCCGCCGCCCATGGCGGAGTCCGGCTTGCCGCCGCCCTTGCCGCCGGTGACCGCCGACACGGCGCGCACAAGATCGCCCGCGCGGATGCCCTTGGCCACGGCGTTCTTGCCGCAGACGGCCACGAACGTGACCTTGCTCTCCGTCGCCGTCGCGAGCACCGCGACCGTGTCCGGATCCTTATCGCGCAGGAAGTCGCCGAGCTTGCGCAGGTCACCGGCATCGAGGTCGGTGCGCGTCGTCGTGATGACCTTGATGCCGCCGATGTTCTTCGAGGCATAGAGGAAGCGGTCGACGTCGCTGTGCAGGATCTTCTCTTTCATACGCTCGACATTCTGGCGTGCCTCTTTGAGCTCCGCCGTAAAGCCCTTCGCCTTCGCAATGAGGTCGGCAGGCTTGGCGTGCAGCACCTCGGCCGCCGCGTACATACGGCGGTTGACGGCCTCCATCTCGCGCAGATAGGCCTTGCCGGTGATCGCCTCCACGCGGCGCACACCGGAAGCGACCGAGCTCTCGCCCGTGATGCGGAACGGGCCGATCTTTGCGGTGTTATCCACATGCGTGCCGCCGCAGAGCTCGATGGACTTGCCGCCCATGTTCACCACACGCACGACATCGCCGTACTTCTCGCTGAAGAGCGCCGTCGCGCCGCTGGCCTTGGCCTGCGCCATGGACATCTCGGACACGGTAACGTCCATACCGTCAAGGATCCAGTCGCCGACGATCTCATTGACCCGCTCCAGCTCCTCGGGCGTGATGGCCGAGAAATGCGTCAGGTCAAAGCGCAGACGATCCGGTTCGACGAGCGAGCCCGCCTGATGCACATGGTCGCCCAGCACCTCACGCAGCGCAGCCTGCAGCAGGTGCGTGGCCGAGTGCGCACGCATGATCGCCTTGCGGCGGTCGGTGTCGATGCGCGCCGTGACGGTCTGCTCGACCTGCAGATGGCCGGAGTGCATCACGCCGTGGTGCAGGAACTTGCCGGCCTTATCCTTCTGGACGTCCGTCACCTGGAAGAGCGCGCCGTCGGTCTCAATGACGCCGTGGTCGGCCACCTGGCCGCCCATTTCGGCATAAAACGGCGTGCAGTCGAGCACGAGCACGCCCTGCTTGCCCTCGTCGATCTCCGAGCAGACCTCCCCATCGCAGACGATAGCCAGGATTGTGCCCTGATCGACCGTGTGGTCATAGCCGGTGAATTTCGTCGGCGTCGTGTCCAGGCCGAGGTCCACACCGGCCCATGCCAGGTCGCCGAGTGCCTCGCGCGCCTTTCTCGCGCGCACGCGCTGCTGCTCCATCAGCTCCTGGAACGCATCCTCATCCACGGTCATGTCCTGCTCCTGCACCATCTCGCGGGTCAGGTCGATTGGGAAACCGTAGGTATCATAGAGCTTGAACGCATCCGCGCCGGAGAACACAAGCTCGCCCTTGGCCTGATGCTCGGCGAGCAGGTCGGAGAAGATGTGCATGCCAGCGTCGATGGTCTTGGCGAAGTTCTCCTCCTCGTTGCGGATGACGCGGGTGATATACGCCTGCTTCTCGCGCAGCTCGGGGTACTGGCACTCGTTTTCGTGCACGACCATGTCCACGACCTGATACAGGAACGGTTCGTTGACGCCGAGGAGCTTGCCGTGGCGCGCCGCGCGGCGCAGCAGACGGCGCAGCACGTAGCCGCGGCCCTCGTTCGACGGCAGGATACCGTCCGAGATCATCATGACGGAGGCGCGGATATGGTCGGTGATGACGCGCAGGGACACGTCCGTCTTATGGCTGTCGCCATAGTGCGCTCCGGTGATCTCGCTGACCTTGTGGGTGATGTTCATAACGGTGTCCACATCGAAGAGCGAATCCACGCCCTGGCAGACAACGGCCAGACGCTCGAGGCCCATGCCGGTGTCGATATTCTTCTGAATGAGGTCAGAGTAGTTGCCGTTGCCGTCATTGTCGAACTGGGAAAAGACGTTGTTCCAGACCTCCATATAGCGGTCGCAGTCGCAGCCGGGCGCACAGTCCGGCTTACCGCAGCCGTATTCCTCGCCGCGGTCAAAATAGATCTCCGAGCAGGGGCCGCACGGGCCGGAGCCGTGCTCCCAGAAGTTATCCTCCTTGCCGAGGCGGGTGATACGGCTCTCGGGGATACCGATCTCGTCGCGCCAGATGTTGAACGCCTCGTCGTCCTTCTCATACACGGACGGATACAACCGCTCGGGGTCGAGGCCGACCCAGTCCGAGCTCGTCAGAAACTCCCACGACCAAGCGATGGCTTCATGCTTGAAGTAGTCGCCGAAGGAGAAGTTGCCGAGCATCTCAAAATACGTGCCGTGGCGCGCGGTCTTGCCGATGTTTTCAATGTCGCCGGTGCGGATGCACTTCTGGCAGGTGCAGACACGGTGGCGCGGCGGCTCCTTGTCGCCCTTGAAGTAGGGCTTCATCGGCGCCATGCCGGAGTTGATGAGCAGCAGACTCGCGTCATCCTGCGGGATGAGCGAGAAGCTCGGCAGGCGCAGGTGCCCCTTCGTCTCGAAAAAGCGCAGGAACATCTCGCGCAGTTCATTCAGACCATATGGTTTCATAATCATCTATCCTCCAATTCAAATTCTCTTGCTTCACTCTTTTTGCAGCCGCTCGGAAAGGCTAGGCGCGTCCGCGCGGTAAAACTCCAGCTTGCCGCAGTGCCTGCAGGCATAAATATCGACCTCCAGCGCACCGGAAAAGAGGTTGGACAGGTGGCCGGTCAAAAAACCGTATTGCCCGAGCTGCAGGGACTCATGCCCCAGATGCTCCATCTCACTGTGACAACGCAGACAGTCCATAACACGTCTCCTTTCAAAAAAAGATGCCTCCACCCCATGGACAGGGGCGAAGGCATTCGAGCATTCACGGTACCACCCTGATTGCCGCTCACGCGGCGTCTCAAGTCGTCCTTAACGCGGACAGACGTCCCGGTCGTCCCAGGCCGCTCCGGAGCGGCCGCCATGCTGCCGGCCGAAGGGCTTCCACCGTCCCCTTCTCTCTGCTGACCGGGTGCTGCACAGCTTTTCTCCATCAAAGCGTTATGTTCTGGATTCTTTTATTTTACCACATTCGAGCCGGATGTCAACCGTTTCGGCGGGTAATTTCCGCCGCACAAGCGACAAAGGCGCTGCCTTGCACGGCAGCGGCATGGTAAAGCGCTGCATCGGGTGCGGCACGGTCTCAAGCGCCTCGCCGTCCCCGTCACGCAGGTCCTGCGCCGTAAAGGTCACAGGCGCATCGGTGTTCGTAATCAGCTCAAGCGTATCGCCGACGGCAAACTTGTTGCGCTGCGTCAGCACGGCGCGCCCATCGGGCGCAGTGCCCTCCACGACGGCGCAGACCTCCGCCCCGGCAAAGTAGGCGGAGTTTGCCGTATACTGCCCCGGCTGACCGAAATAGAACCCGGTGCTGTACGGGCGGTGGCTGATCTGAAGCACCTCGCGCTGCCAGACCGGGTCGAGCGGACGCCCGGCGATGGCATCATCGAGCGCGTGGCGGTAGGCATTCGTGACCGCGCCGACGTAATAGGCGCTCTTGGTGCGCCCCTCGATCTTCAGGCTCGTGATGCCGGCTGCCAGCAGCTCCGGCAGGTGGTCGATCATGCACATGTCGCGGGAATTGAAGATGTACGTCCCCCGTTCATCTTCCGTGATGTCGAACACCTGACCCGGGCGCTTGGACTCCGTGAGGCCGTACTTCCAGCGGCAGGGCTGGGCGCAGCGGCCGCGGTTGGCATCGCGCCCGGTGAGGTAGTTCGACAGCAGGCAGCGACCGGAAAACGACACGCACATCGCCCCGTGCACAAACGCCTCGAGCTCCAGCTCGGGTGGCGTGTGGGCGCGGATGGCGGCGATCTCGGCGAGCGACAGCTCACGCGCGAGCACAACCCGCTGCGCACCGAGATCATGCAGCGCCGCGGCAGCCGCCGAATTGACCACGCCGAACTGCGTGCTGACGTGCAGCGCGACGTGCGGCGCATAGCGCTTGGCAAGCGTAATAACGCCGAGATCGGCCGCGATGATCGCATCCACCCCCGCATCGTCGAGCAGCTCCAGATACGCCGGCAGCTGCACCATCTCGTCATCACGCGGCAATGTGTTGCACGTCACGTGCACGGCAGCGCCCTGCGCATGCGCAAGCTGCACGGCCGCACGGATACCGTCCGGCGTGAAATTTTCCGCCCCGGCGCGCATGCCGAACTGCGCTCCGGCCAGATACACTGCGTCTGCGCCGAAATGGAGCGCCATTTGCAGGCGCTCCAAATCTCCGGCAGGGCATAACAATTCCGGTTTGTTCATGAATCAACCCCGCTTATTGTGAATAACTCTGTTTGGCCACGAACGCCTGGAACTCGCCGTAGTTCGTGAAGAACTTGTGCGTGCCGGACTCGGCGTCGAGCGCGTAGTACAGCGCCTGCGTGCTCGCCGGCGAGAGCGTCGCCTTGATGGACGCAAGGCCGGGGTTCGCGATCGGCGTGGGCGGCAGGCCCTTGTTCTGATAGGTGTTGTACGGACTGTCGATCTTCGTGTCCTCCACGGTGAGCAGATCCTTGTGCTCCGGCAGGACATACATGATCGTCGAGTCGATCTGCAGTGGCATGCCCGCTTCGATGCGGTTATAGATGACGGCGGCGATCATGGCGCGCTCATCGTCGTTGGCCGCTTCCTTTTCGATCATGGATGCGACTGTGACGACCTCCTGCATGGTCATGCCGCGCTCGTCCGCCTTTTCGAGCATCTCGGCCGTGATGCGGTCGTGGAAGTTCTCCAGGAACTTATTGATGGCGCTCGATGCCTGCATGCCCTGATAGAACTCATACGTGTCCGGGAACAGGAAGCCCTCAAGGCGCTTGGCATCGCCCTGCATACTCTGGTCGATGAACGAGTAGTTATACGAATAATTGGCTGCCGCGTCCATAAGGTCGTCATACGAGCAGACGTTTTCATCCTCAAGCTTTTGGAAGATCTGCTCCATCGTATAGCCCTCTGGGATGGTGACCTTGGTCGTGACCATGGCGCCGGAACCAACCTGCATTTTCTTGACGAGCGCACGATAATCGTAGTTCGTGCTCAGTTCATACGTGCCGGGGTCAATCTTCGTTTTCGCGTGCGAGACACTGCAATAAAGCTGGAAGAGGCCTTTGTACTTGATGATGCCGGCATCCTTGAGCTGCTTCGCCACATAGCCTACGCTCACCTGATGGCCGGAGCGCTCCTTGGCGTTGCCCTCGGCATCCGTGTACGAAATGGTAACATCCTTGAACTCGGCCTTGTCGAGCGTGACCGTCGCCGTGACCGGCTCTTTGTTGAGCGCAAGCACGTCCGACGCCGCCATCCAGCCGACACAGGCGAGAATGATGCTGATGCTGACGACAAAGGCAAAATAGATCAGGCCGCCAAGACAGCCGCTGCGTCCGGCGCGGCGCGGCACTTCCGGTTCTGCCGGACGTACAGGGCGCTCGATGGGCTCTGCCTGCACCTCCGCCTCCGGTGCAGGGCGCGAGACCGGCCGCGGCCGCACGGCGTGCGTCTGCTGGCCCTCCGGGCGCGGACGGACCGGCCGCTGCGGCTGTTCGGCGTGCAGATCCCGAGACTGCTCCGGGCGGGGCTGGGCATGCGGCTGCGCGGGACGGGGACGGACAGGACGCTGCTGCCCCTCCGGCTGCACGGCGTGCGGATGTGCAGCCGCGCGCTGCTGGGCATCCGGACGCGCCGGATGAGCAGGCCGTTGTCCCTCCGGCTGCACCGGACGCGGCTGAGCCGGGCGCACGGGACGCTGCTGCCCCTCCGGCTGCACCGGACGCGGTTGGGCCGGATGCGTGGGACGCTGCCCACCCGGCTGCACCGGACGCGGCTGGGCCGGGCGTGCGGGACGCTGTCCCTCCGGCTGCACCGGACGCGGCTGGGCCGGGCGGCGGTGGGCAGGCTGTGCAGCTGCCGGACGCTGCTGGGCCGGACGCTGCGGACGGGACGAATCCCGCTCATCGCGGAACAGCTCATCAAAGTTCTTAAAGTGATCAGACATGGTTCGGTCTCCCTGTCAACATGGAATTCGTCCCTGCCGCCCGCTTGGCGGAGGAACCCCCCTGCCCCGAGGGGCATAAGATAAGGCGACGGACGGAAACGGCGCCGTTTCTCCGGCTACGCCGGAAAACATCGCGCCAGATCCATGCACCGCGCGGGGTCTGGCCACGCAAAAATCAGTTGCGCGGAGAAAGGGTTTTGGTTATGTGCTGCGGAAATAATAATAGCTGTCTCTGGATCATCCTCATTCTGATCCTGCTCTTCTGCTGCGGCGGCTGGGGCAACTGTGGCTGCGAGAACAACAATAACGGCTGCGGCTGCGGCTGCTAACGGGTCGGTATCGATCGGGGCTCCTCCGGGAGCCCCGGTTTTTCCTGTGGGCGCAAAACGCCGTCCTCGGTTATGACGGCGGAAACCGGCACATCGTTCCATTCGGCCGGCAGCGCGTCGAGCAGGAACGCCGCGCGGATCAGCCCCACGGTGCAGCAGTCCACACGCGCCAGAAAGCGGTCATAGTACCCGCCTCCGCGGCCAAGGCGCCGCCCCGCGCGGTCATATGCCAGCGCCGGGACGAGCACCAGGTCGCCGGGCTGCGGCAGCATAACCTGCGCGCTGCGCGGCGGTTCCGGAATGCCGTAGCGTCCGGGCACGAGCACACCGTCATAGCGCGCAAACTGCATCTTCCCATCCGGCTGTGTGACCGGGAGCGCGACCGTTTTGCCGCGGCGCCGCGCCTGCGCAAGGATGGCATGCGTGTCCACCTCGGGCACAACGCTGCAGTAGGCAAAGATCCGCTCCGCCGCCTGAAACGCCGGCAGCGAGAGCACCCGCTGCGTGATGCGCACATCGCACGCGGCGTTCTCCGCCGGGTCGCTCTGAGAAAGCCGGGCGCGCAGGTCCGCGCGCAGGGCAGCCTTTTCCCCGGAAATGCTCACAGCGCGCTGCGGATGATGGAGAAGATCTCCTCGTGCTTTTCTTCCAGCTCGCGCTCCGCGCCGTCTTTCATGAACGGCACGACTGTCCAGCCGTAATGCGCGGCAGCGAGGCGGCCAATACGCAGGCAGTTTTCCAGATAGGCCACGTCCTGCTCGTGAATATCGGCCTTGGTGTTGTGTTTTTCCTGCCGGTGCTGCATCCGCTTGAGCGAGGTCGGCAGGTCGACATCCAGATAGAGCACCAGATCCGGGCGCGGCAGGCCCATCTTGCCATACTCCAGATCGTACAGCCAGTCAAAGAAGGCCGGCAGCTCCGCCTCCGGGAGCTTGGAACCCTGATGGATGGCGTTTGAGGTCGTGTAGCGGTCCGAGAGGATCAGGCCGCCATTTTCATAGATCTCGCCCCAGTCGGTGCGGTAAGACGCATAGCGGTCGACCGCGAAGAACGTGGACGCGGCATACGCATTGACATCCGACGGGTGCGCGCCGAACGCGCCGTTGAGATACATGCGGATGAGCGCCGACGACTCCTGGTCGTAGCGCGGAAAGACGATGTGATGATAGGCCATGCCCATCTCGTCAAAACGAGCGCACAGGCGGCGGTACTGCGCGGATTTTCCGCTGCCGTCAATGCCCTCCAGTACAATCAGTTTACCCTTCGCCATGGTGTTTCTTCCCCCGGAGTTTGCAGCCGATGGCCGCAAACAGGAATTTCGGCAGCTTCATCATGCGGCCGATGCGCTTCGGCTCTTTGAGGAGCCGGTAAAACCACTCGAGCCCGAGCTTCTGGAAAAACTTCGGCGCACGCTTGACATTGCCGGCGAACACGTCCAGACTGCCGCCGAGGCCGGCCATGAGGCCGACGCGCAGGCGCGGTGCGTTGCGCTGCATCCAGAGCTCCTGCTTCGGCGCGCCGAGGCACACGAGCAGCAGATCCGGATGCGCGGCGTTGATTTTTTCCACCACGGGGTCATCATCCTGAAAATAGCCGTCGTTCGTCCCGGCGATGACGAGGCCGGGAAAGCGCGCGCGCATTTTCTCCGCCGCCGCATCCGCGACGCCGGGCTTGGCGCCCAGCAGGAACACGCTTTTGCCCTCCTGCCCCATCTGCGCCATCAGCGCCGAGGCAAAGTCGATACCCGGCAGCTTTGCGCGCAGCGGCGTGCCGAGAATTTTTGCGCCGTAGATCACGCCGATGCCGTCCGGCAGGACAAGGTCCGCCCCCTGCACGGCCTGCATGGCCGCAGGATCTTCGCGGCAGAGCATCACAATCTCCGGATTCGGCGTGACGACATAGGCCGCGCGCCGCTCCGCCATCAGGTCACGCGCACGCGCGACCGCTTCGTCCATCGTCAGGCTGTCAAACCCGACGCCCATTACGTCAATTCGCATGAAAACCTGCTTCCTCCGTTATACCTGGGCAAAGACTTCGCCGATCTTCTCATGGATGATGAGATTTGCCTGATCGTCATACGGCGTGGCGCTGCGGTTGATGAGCACCAGCTTGCTGCCCCGGTAGTAATTCAAAAGTCCGGCCGCGGGGTACACGGCCAGCGACGTGCCGCCGACGATGAGCACCTCCGCCTCGCGGATGTAATGGACTGCCCTGGACACGACATCGTCGTCCAGGCACTCCTCATAAAACACAATGTCCGGCCGGATGATGCCGCCGCAGTCACAGTGCGGCACACCGGTGCCGTGATTGACGCGCTCCGCCGGATACGGCCGGCCGCAGCGCATGCAGTAGCAGCGGTGGATGCTGCCATGCAGCTCGAGCACATTTTTGCTCCCGGCCGCCTGATGCAGGCCGTCGATATTCTGCGTGATGACCGCCTGGAGCTTGCCCTCGCGCTCCAGCTCCGCCAGGCGCAGGTGGGCGCGGTTGGGCCTGGCCCCGTCAACGACGAGCTTGTCACGGTGGAATTTGTAGTACTCCTCCGGATGCGCCATGAAGAAGGAGTGGCTCAGGATCGTCTCGGGCGGATAATCATATTTCTGGTTATACAGGCCATCCACACTGCGGAAATCCGGGATGCCGCTCTCGGTCGAGACGCCGGCACCGCCGAAAAACACGATCCGGTCGCTGCCGTCGATCCACTGTTTTAGCTGCTGAATGTTGTCCATGGACACTGCCTCCTGTTACACTGCCCCAAAAATGGGGGCAAATCTTATCATACAACGCTTCGCGCGCCCGGTCAACTTTGCGCAAGCAGAAAGCGCTCAATCGCCTCGGCCACACCGTCATGGTCACAGTCGGGCATGACGTACCGTGCCGCGTCCTTCACGTCCGCGATGGCGTTGCCCATCGCGAGCGGCAGACCGGCGTCCCGCAGGAGCGGGCGGTCGTTTTCCGAATCGCCGATGGCGATCGTGGCGCTGATGGGGATGTTCAGACAGCGGCACAGCGCCTGCAGACCGCTCCCCTTATCGACGCCGCTGGCGTTGACCTCCACGCCAGCGCTCTCGCACGGGACGACCCAGGCGTGCACATCCTGCACGCGCGCGAGAAACCTGGCGCGCTCAGCAGAATCAACGAAATAAAAGTCCAGCTTCTCCACCGGATAGGGCGCAGCGAGAAAGCGCTGCTCCATCGTCTCACAGGCCGTACAGTGGGATTTGAAATTGTCCACATAGGCATCCATGCCAAAGCGCTGCGGATCATCAAGCAGCTCCGGACGATAGAGTGCCTCGCCATTGGAGAAGATGATCGGGAAGCCGTCGAGCCCCTCGAACGCGCGGACAAGCTCCGCCGCGACATCTGCCGGGAGGTCCTGCGCCGAAATGATCCGATCCTGCGCGCAGTCAGCCACGGCAGCACCGCTGGACGTGATAGCATAGCGCATGGCCGGAAACTGCGCCATGTACGGCACGATCTGCCGGTAGCAGCGGCCGGTCGTCATGACGACGTGATACCCGCGCGCAAGCGCTGCCGTAACAGCGGCCTCCGTGCGCGGTGTGATCTCTTTTTGGGAATTGAGCAATGTGCCGTCCATATCGACGGCGATGAGCTGATATGCCATGGGACGTTCCTTTCTGCACAGTTTCACAGTGTATATTGTACCCGTTTCACACCGCCCTGTCAACCGGACATGCGGGACTTGAACCCACACGCCAAAGCCGCTATAATGGCGGCAGACCGATTTTTAAGGAGTTACCGCCATGTATGTTGACCAGAATTTATATCACGGCCGCCCAGCAAGCGGGCAGCGGCTGGACAAGGAGCTGCGCTGCTATGACCTGCTCGACCGGCTGGGCCTCACCTATGACCGGGCCGATCACGACGCTGCCGACACGATCGAGGCCTGCGCCGCCGTGGAGGACGTGCTCGGTGCCGGGATCTGCAAGAATCTCTTTCTCACGAACCGGCAGCAGACGGCATTTTACCTGCTGCTGATGCCGGGGCACAAGCCGTTTCGCACGAAGGATCTCTCGCACCAGATTGGCAGTGCGCGGCTGTCATTCGCAGCGCCGGAGCATATGCTCGAGCTGCTGGACATCACGCCCGGCTCCGTGAGCGTGCTGGGGCTGATGAATGACCATGACGGGCGTGTGCGCCTGCTCATCGACCGCGATCTGCTGAAGGATGCGTACCTCTGCTGCCACCCGTGCATCAACACATCCACACTCAAGCTGCGCATGGCGGACGCTATCGATGTACTCATCCCCGCCATGAAGCACGCACCAACGTATGTGGATCTGCCGGTATACGAACCGCAGGCCTGAAAAGGCAAAGAAAAATCCTGCATCCTCGGATGCAGGATTTTTTGGTTGCATTAGTAGTAACGCTTATTCTTGTTCTTGCGTGCAGCCTCCGACTTTTTGCGGCGACGAACGCTGGGGCTCTGGTAGTACTCCTTGCGGCGCAGATCAGACATGACGCCGGCCTTGGCACAGCTGCGCTTAAATCTCTTGAGCGCGTTGTCCAGAGACTCATTCTCCTTGACGTAGATTTCAGACATTTTATTCCCTCCCTCCAAATACGCCTTGCGGCGCTTCAAGGGCCATCATGCATGGCTTTAGCGTTAATATTATAATTGCAATGATCGCAGATGTCAAGATGAAGTTAGGCCTTCGGCTTCAAAATCAGGTTGACGAGTTTGTTCGGGACGTGGATGACCTTCACGATCTGCATACCTTCCATCTGGCGCTGGACCTTATCGAGCTGCAGCGCCGCTTCGACGACGGCCTGCTGGTCGCTGTCCTTGGCCACGGTGACGGTGCCTTTGAGCTTGCCGAGCACCTGCACAGCCATGGTGACGGTCGTTTCGACCGTCTTGGCCTCGTCATAGCTCGGCCAGTCGCACTGGCAGCACATCTTGCCGTACTTGGCGGCAAAGCCCAGCCGCTCCCAGAGCTCCTCGACGATATGCGGTGCAAACGGGCTGAGCAGGAGCAGCAGCTGCTCCATGTCGCCCTTCGTGCAGCCGTTGGCGGCAAACTCGTTAGCCATGGTCATCATGGACGCGATGGCAGTATTCATCTTCAGCTCGTCAATGTCCTCCGTGACCTTCTTGATGGTCTTATGGATGATCGCCTCATTCTTGTCCGAAATGGCCAGATCGTCCGTGCAGCTCTCGGCCAGGTTCCAGACGCGGTCGAGGAAGCGCTTCGAGCCCTTGACGGCCTCGTTGGACCAGGTGACAGCCTTCTCAAAGTCGCCGATGAACATGATGTGCAGACGCATGGTGTCCGCGCCGTACTGGTCGACAATGTCGTTGGGGTTGACAACGTTGCCGCGGGACTTGGACATCTTCTCGCCGCCCTCGCCGAGGATCATGCCGTGGCTTGTACGCTTCTGATACGGCTCCTTGGTCGGCACAACGCCAATATCATACAGGAACTTGTGCCAGAAACGGCTGTAGAGCAGGTGGAGCGTGGTGTGCTCCATGCCGCCGTTGTACCAGTCGACCGGGCTCCAGTACTCCAGCGCTTCCTTGGAAGCGAGTTCTTTATCATTGTGCGGATCCATATAACGCAGGAAGTACCAGCTCGAGCCGGCCCACTGCGGCATGGTATCGGTCTCGCGCTTGGCGGGGCCGCCGCACTGCGGACAGGTGGTGTTGACCCAGTCGGTCATCTTGCTCAGCGGACTCTCTCCGTCGTCGGTGGGCTCATAGCTGTCCACCTGCGGGAGCACGAGCGGAAGCTGATCCTCCGGCACCGGCACCCAGCCGCACTTCGGACAGTTGACGAGCGGGATCGGCTCACCCCAGTAACGCTGGCGGCTGAAGACCCAGTCGCGCAGCTTATAGTTGACCTTTTCCTTGCCAATGCCCTGCTCCACGACGTACTTCTTCATGGCGGGGATGGCTTCTTTGACGGTCATGCCGTTGAGGAAGCCGGAGTTGACCATGACGGCGCTGTCGTCCTTGGCGACGAAGGCTTCCTTCGTCACGTCGCCGCCGGCGACGACCTCGACGATCGGCAGGCCGAACTTCGTGGCAAACTCCCAGTCGCGCTGGTCGTGGCCCGGGACGCCCATGACGATGCCGGTGCCATAACCCATGAGGACGTAGTCCGAGACGAACATGGGCAGCGCCTTATGCGTCACGGGGTTCATGACCTCGATGCCCTCAAGACGGACGCCGGTCTTTTCCTTGTTGAGCTCGCCGCGCTCAAAATCGGACTTATGCGCAGCCTCTTCCTGATACGCGGCGACGGCGTCCCAGTTGGCGATGTGCGGCTGCCACTGCTTGAGAAGCGGGTGCTCCGGCGAGATGACCATGTACGTCGTGCCGAAGAGCGTATCAGCACGGGTGGTATAGACGGTGATGTCGTCACCGACGTTGGTCTTGAACGTGATCTCGGCACCGGTGGAGCGGCCGATCCAGTTGCGCTGCTGGGTCTTGACGCGCTCGATGTAATCCACATCGTCCAGATCGTCGATCAGGCGCTGGGCATACTTCGTGATGGCGAGCATCCACTGGCTCTTCTCCTTGCGCACGACCTCACTGCCGCAGCGCTCGCAGACGCCGTTGACAACCTCTTCGTTGGCGAGCACACACTTGCAGCTCGTGCACCAGTTGACAGGCATGGTGGTCTTATAGGCCAGACCATGCTTATACATCTGCAGGAAGATCCACTGCGTCCACTTGTAATAGCTCGGATCCGTCGTATCGACCGCGCGATCCCAGTCGAAGCTGTAGCCGAGCATCTTGAGCTGCTTGGTAAAGTTGGCGATGTTGTTTTTTGTCACAATGGCCGGGTGGATATGATTCTTGATGGCGTAGTTCTCAGTCGGCAGACCGAAAGCGTCAAAGCCGATCGGGAACAGAACGTTGTAGCCCTGCATCCGGCGCTTGCGGCAGATGATGTCCATCGCCGTAAACGGGCGCGGGTGGCCGACGTGCAGGCCCTGGCCGGAGGGATACGGGAACTCGATCAGGCCGTAAAACTTCGGCCGCGGGTCACCGGTAACGGCTGCAAAGGGCTTTTCTTCCTCCCAGCGCGCCTGCCATTTTTTCTCGATCGCCTGGAAATCGTACTTCATTGCATTCACTTCTCTCTGAAAAATCAAAAAATCATAAGTAGATTGCGGGGCGGCACGATCGTCGCCCCGGTTGGTTTTCTTTTGGTGCTCAGGCGCGCATGTCGGAGATGTCCACGACCTCTGCGTCACTCCAGAGACGCTCCAGATCATAAAACTTGCGTGCCTCGTCCTGGAACACGTGCACGATCACGCAGCCGTAGTCGAGCAGGACCCAGCTGCCGCTGCGGTGCCCCTCGCGGCGCAGGACCGGTTCGCCCACGTCGTCCGCCGCCGCTTCCACAGCGTCGGTCAGCGTCTTGACGTGCGTCGAGGAGCTGGCCGTGCAGATGACAAAATAGTCCGCCAGCGTCGTCAGTTCCCGGGTCTTGAGCAGCTGAATGTTCTCGCCCTTTTTTGCGTCCAGCGCCTTGACGATGACCGCAGCGAGCTCGTTAGCAGGCATCATAATGCTACATCCTTCCTTTTCGTTACCATTTGTTTGGGCCCTGGACGGTGCCGGAAGTGGCCACGACCTGCCCATTGGATTCATAGAGAATGTCCACATTCGCGGACGTGATCTCCGTTGTATACGGGTTGAGCCAGGTGTTGAGATACTCCAGCCACTCGTCCACGTGGATGAACACGTAGGACATGCCATTTTTCACGCCGTTGTAGTTGGCCGGAATCGTCTCAAACGAGATGGCGCTTTCATCGAGCTTCAAAAACTCCTTGACGTAGAACATCACGTTGCCTGCCGACAGGTTCGTGGTGACTTCCTTCTCATAGATGTCAACGAGTTTGTTGAGGTTGGGGATGTTGTGCAGCTTCAAAAACTGGCTCATCATGGCCTTGAGCATCTGGTGCTGCACGTCGATGCGGCCGATGTCGCCGTTGGCATACGTGTTGCGGAAGCGGAACACGCCCATGGTCTGATAGCCATTGAGGTGCTGATAGCCCTTCTGCACGTGGATGCTCAGGTTCTGACTGGGATCGTCATAGTCCATATCAACTGGGACGTCGAAGTCGATACCGCCCATGGCGTCAATGAGTTCGACGAACACCTCCACGTCAAAGAGCGCATAACTGTCGACCCGGTAGCCGAGAATCTGCTCCGCGCCGCCGATGAGCGCCTCCACGCCGTCCTTGCCGTTGTTCTCGGCCGCGGCGTAATACTGGTTCATCTTTTTGGGCCGGTAGGCCACATTCACAGCTGTGTCACGCGGGATGCTGACAAATTTCAGAGACTTGTTCTCCGTGTCGAGCATACCGACGAGCACCGTGTCCGTCAGGCCGGCCGCGCGGTCCTTGCCGGCGATAAGGAACGTGTAGCACCCCTTCTTGCGGCCGTCGGTGCTGACATCCACACCGTCGTCCGGATTGCCGTCGCTCAGGCCGCCGGTCAGACTCGGCGGGCTGACCCAGTGGTTCATCAGGATCGCAAACTCGCCGATGAGCAGCGCCAGCACCACGACCACGATGACCGTGATGCGCACTTTTTTCTTTTTCTTGCGCTTTGCCTGCGACTGCTGCGCCTGCACGCGGTGGTTCACCGCCGCAGATGCCTCTGAAAACGGGTCGTCCTGAAAGCCGCTGCCGTCGTCGTATCCATCGTCATAGCCACCGTCGTAACGGTCGTAACCCTGATCGTCATATCCGCCGTAATCACCCGGATAGCGATCGTCACTCTGTCGTCTTTTCATATTCTTTTTCCCTGCCCTGATACCAGTTTAATGCCTGCACCGTGTTCTCGTGCGGCGTGATGCCGCCGGCCTTCAGATCCTCCAGGCTCATCTTCAGCCCGAGCACCATGGCCGCATCCAGATCGGTGTAAGCGAGCCGCCGCAGCTCGTCCACGCCGTCAAAATCCCGCGACGGCTCAATGTAGTCAGCCATATACAGGACCTTTTCGAGCGTGGTCATATCGGGTTTTCCGGTCGTGTGCCAGCGGATGGCGTTTTCTATCTCAAGCGGCACGCCGAAACGGTCCTTGGCCACGGCAGCGCCGGTTTTGGCGTGCAGGAGCTTGGTGTTGGCCGTTTCGACCGTGTCGTTTATGATACCATATTTTTCAGACAATAGCAATTGGTCAGATAGCTCTAATTTTTTCGTGCAATCGTGCAAAATTCCGGCCTCTGCAGCAGCATCCGGGTCGCAGCCCCAGCGCTCGGCGAGCCGGCGCGCCTCGTGCTCGCAGCCCCAGACGTGGGAGATGCGCCGCGGCTTGAGCATGGGGTAAGCCTGCTCGCGCAGCCAGTTGAGATCGGGCTTTGCGCCGTAGAGCCGCTGCTGGATGATGTGTGCATACACATTAGGTGCAAGGTACTCGCTGCCCCGCCGCTGCGGCAGCAGCGCACGCACGGTCGTGCTTGTGACCGGGATCGGCTCGGCCGGCAGAGCGATAACGCGGGCGCCATACGCCTCGCGCAGGTAGGCGCTGAAGCGCTCCACTTCCGCGTGCTCATCGCCCGTGCGGGCGAGCGCGACGAGCGTCACCTGCTCAAGCAGATACCGAAAATCATGCCACTCCTCGAACGTCGTGAGCATATCCGTGCCGATGACGAGATACAGCTCCGCATCCGGATTGCACGCGCGCAGCTCGCGCACAGTGTCGGCCGTGTAGCTCTTGCCGGAGCGGTGCAGCTCCATGTCGGAGACCTCCACGCCCGGCTCGCCGGAGAAGGCCAGCATCGTCATGAGCAGGCGCTCCGCCGGCTCCGGGCTGCCCGCCGTCAACTCCTTGTGCGGCGGGATGCGGTCCGGGATGACAAGCGTCAGATCCGGCCGGATCGCCGCGCGCACCGCGCGCAGCGCGGCCGTATGTCCCAGATGTGGCGGGTTGAAGCTGCCGCCATAGATGCAGATCTTCATTTTTTCGCCTTTTTCACGAGCTCGATCTTCGGCTTCTGCTCATTACGCTTATAGAGCACGAACTTCGAGCCGATGACCTGCACGGGTTCGGCTCGGCAGACCTCGGCGAGCTGGTCGCACGCCTCGCGCGCGGTCAGGAGCGAGTTTTCGAGCACGCGGCCCTTGACGAGCTCACGTGCCTTGAGCGCGTCGCTCATCTGGGTGATGATGTTGTCCGTAATGCCGCCCTTGCCGATGTGGACAATGGTGTCCTCCGTCGCGGCGAGACCGCGCAGCTGGGCGCGCTGTTTACTTGTCAGCATAGTAGTTCCTCAATTCTTCTTTCAGGATTTTGAGCGCATTCCCGCGGTGGGAAATGGCGTTTTTCTCTTCCGGGCGCAGTTCCGCCATGGAGCAGGCATAGCCGTCCGGCTGGAACACGGGGTCGTAGCCGAAGCCGTTTTCCCCGCGCGGGGCGAACAGGATGCTGCCCTCGCAGGTGCCGCGTGCGCGCAGGACATCCCCGTTCGGGAACGTGCAGCAGATGCACGACACGAACCGGGCCGTGCGGTCGGTGCGGTCGCCGAGGTTATGGAGCAGGAGCGTATAGCGCGCAGCGTCCGAGTCCTCGTGCCGGCCGGTATAACGCGCCGAGTGCACGCCGGGCGCGCCGCCGAGCGCATCGACCATGAGGCCGGAATCGTCCGCGACGGCGGGCTGCCCCGTCGCGCGGGTGACGGCGATTGCCTTCAGATAGGCGTTTTCCTCGAAGGTCTCCCCCGTCTCGTCCACCTCGAAGTGGCAGCCGGCCGCGCTCTGCGGGATGATCTCGATGCCCATATCCGCAAAGATGGCGCGAAACTCCTCAAGCTTATGTGCGTTGTTGCTTGCAAGGATCATGACAGCAGCGCCTCCACAAATTCCGCGGGCTTGAACTCGAGCAGGTCGTCGATCTGCTCGCCGACGCCAACGTATTTCACCGGCAGCTGCAGGTCGTTTGCGATGGCAAAGACGATGCCGCCCTTGGCCGTGCCGTCGAGCTTCGTGAGCACGATGCCGGTGAGGTCGGCCGTGTCGAGAAACTGCTTGGCCTGGATGAGGCCGTTCTGGCCGGTCGTGGCATCGAGCACCATGAGCGTTTCAATATCGGCCTCCGGCAGCTCGCGGCGGATGACGCGGGTGATCTTATTGAGCTCGTTCATGAGGTTTGCCTTGTTGTGCAGGCGGCCGGCGGTATCGATGATGACGACGTCCGTGCCGCGGGCCTTCGCCGCCTGAATGGAGTCAAACACCACGGCGGCGGGGTCGGAGCCCTCTTCATGCTTGACGATGTCCACACCCGCACGCTGCGCCCAGACGGTGAGCTGGTCGGCCGCGGCGGCGCGGAACGTATCCGCCGCCGAGAGGAGCACACGGTTGCCCTCTTTCTTGAGCTGGGCGGCGAGCTTGCCGATCGTCGTCGTCTTGCCGACGCCGTTGACGCCGACGACGAGTACGACCGACGGCTGCGTCGTAAGCAGGAGCATGGTGTCCTGCACCTTGAGGATACGCGTGAGGATCTGCACAAACTCTTTTTTCACCTCGGCGCCGGTGCGCAGCTTCTTAAGCTCGATGGCTTTTCGCAGCTGCGCGATGGCCTTGGTCGTCGTTTCCACGCCGGTGTCGGCGAGGATGAGCGTTTCCTCAAGGTCCTCGAAAAAATCCTCGTCGCCCGGCTCATAGGCGGCAAAAATGCCGGTCAGCTGGGCGTCCATCTTCGTCTTGGTCTTGGTCAGACCCTGTTTGATCTTATCAAAAAATCCCATAGAACTATCTTCTCCGTTACGATATGGTTTTAGCCGCTTCATCCAGCGAAAGCTCAATGACGCGGGATACGCCTTTTTCCTGCATGGTCACGCCGAACAAATGGTCGGCCTCCTCCATGGTACCGCGGCGGTGCGTGATGACGAGAAACTGCGTGTTCTTGGCGAGGCGGCGCATATACTGCACATAGCGCGTGACGTTCGCCTCGTCGAGTGCAGCCTCGATCTCGTCCATGACGCAAAACGGCGTCGGCCGCACCTTCAAAATGGCAAAATATAACGCAATGGCCACGAACGCCTTCTCGCCGCCGGAGAGCAGCGAAATGGTTTTCAGGGCCTTACCGGGGGGCTGGGCCTTGATCTCGATGCCGCAGTCCAGAATGTGCTCTGGGTCCTCCAGTTCCAGCTTGGCCTGACCGCCGCCGAACAGCTCCACAAAGGTCTGCTCAAAGCTTTCGCTGAGCAATTTGAACTGCTGGCCGAAAATGTCAGTCATCTGGGAGGTGATCTCCCCGATGATGCCGGTCAGCTCGCCCTTGGCTTTTTCCACGTCGTTCCGCTGATCTGTCAGATACGTATACCGGCCATTGACCCGCTCAAACTCGTCGATGGCGCCTACGTTGATGGTGCCGAGGCCGTTGATCTCCCGCTTCAGCTCCGCTACCCGGCGGGACGCCTTGGGTACGCTTTCCAGCTCGATCCGCTGGGCCTGGGCATCGGAATGGTTCAGCTCGTAGGTCTCCCACAGCTTGTCCAAGATCTGCTTTTCCTCCATGGCGGAGGTGGTTAGCTTCGTTTCCAGTCTGCTGGCAGCCCGTTCCAGATTCAGGAGCGTTTCGTTCATCTCCTGACCGGCGCGGCTCTTGGCGGTGCGTTCCGCCTCTAGTGCGATCTTTTCCTGACTGATCCCCGCCAGCCGCTCCGAGATCACGGCGCTCTGTGCCTTCAGCTGTGCCTGTTCCGCTCTCCGCTGGCCGATCTCGGTCTGAGCCGCCTCAATCTGCCGCTGATACTGGGCCAAGGCCGCTTCCTTCTGGCTTCGGTCACCGGACAGCTCCGCTGCCAGCGTTCGCAGATCGGCGGCACGGCGCAGCGCCCCCTCCCGGTTGGCGTCGATGGCAGCCAGCTCCGCCTTGTGGGCGGCGATGGTCTCAGACAGCTGCCCGGATCGGGCCAGCAGCTCACTCTGCCCGGAGAGAATGGCCTCTGCCTGTACGCGGCAGCTTGCCGCCTCACCTTCCCGGTCCGCCACGGTCTGCTCCGCCGCCGCGTTTCGGGCCTCGTTTTCCTGAATACGGCCGTCGATGGCCTCGATCTCACCGGCGAGATTTTCCACGCTCTCCCGCAAATTGGAAAGCAGCATATCAAACTGATTCTTCACGCCCTGCAGCCGCAGGACCTCGTCCTCGGCGGCGCGGCGCTGGGTCTCGGCGGTGGTCAGCTCGTACTGAGCTGCGTCCAGCTCCCGGCGGGAGGCTTCCTCCGCAGCCTTGGCCTCCTCCAGCTTCCGGTGCATCTCCGATGCCCGGCCATTCAGCCGTTCCAGTTCCGCCGCACGGCTCAGCACACCGGTGCTGCGGCTGGTGGAGCCGCCGGTCATGGAGCCGCCCCGGTTGATGACCTGCCCGTCCAGCGTCACGATGCGGAAGCGGTTCTGGTACCGCCGGGCCATGGTGACGCCGCAGTCCAGATCCTCCACCACCACCGTGCGCCCCAGCAGGTTCTGGAACACGCCGTCGTAGCGCTTTTCATACTGCACCAGCTCCGAGGCAACGCCCACGAAGCCGTACTCCTCCTCGATGCGGCTCTCCCGCAGCTTCTCCCCCCGGACAGCGTCCAGAGGCAGGAAGGTGGCTCGTCCGCCGTCCCGCTGCTTCAGGTAGCCGATGGCGGACTTAGCATCGTTCTGCGTATCCACCACGATATTTTGCAGGGCGCCGCCCAAGGCGGTCTCGATGGCCACGGTGTATTGCTCCTGCGTGGTCATAAGGCTGGCCACCGGGCCGTGTACGCCCCGCAGGCCGCCCTTGTCCGCCGCCTGCATCACCAGCTTCACCGCACGGGAAAAGCCCTCATACTCCTTCTCCATCTCCGTCAGCAGGCGGATGCGATCCTCCATGGCCGCCGCCTGACGGCTCAGCTGCTCCCGCTGCTGGGCGCTTTCCTGCGCCCGGCGCTGTCGCCCGCCCATTTTCAGGCCGTGGCCCTGAATGACGTTCTCCGCCGCTGCGGCCTCCTCACGGGCCTCCTCCAGCGCCTTACGGTTCTCCGCTGCTGCGCTCTCCTCGGTTTGGCGGCGCTCCTGCAGCTGCTCCAGCTCACGGCCCACCTCCTCCAGTCGGGTGCGGGCCGCCTGAGACTGGGCCTCCAGCCCTGACAGCTGCACCCTTCCATCGGCGGCAGCCGCCGTGGCCAGCGTCTCTCTGGCCCGCAGGGCCTCCGCCTCGCGGACGGCGCTGCCGGCACGCTGAGTCATGGACTGCAGCTGCTGCATCCAGCCCTCCAGCTCGCCGGTCAGCTCCTGCGTCCGGCGGTCGATCTCCTCCGTGCGCCGGGTGAGAGCATCCATCTGCCCCTGCAGATCCTCCGTGCGGCTGCTGCTGTCGACCATCTCCTGCTCCAACCGGGTCATGGACTCCTGATTATGATCCACCCCCGTCTGCAGCACGGCGATGGCGGCGTCCTCCTCCCCGGCAGCCGTCTCCAGTCCGGACATCCGGCCCCGGAGGGCCTCGGCCTGCATATCGTTCTGCTGCACCTGCTCCACGCAGGTCTCTGCAGCGGCATACACCTCATCCAGCGCCGTCTGCGCCCGCTGCTTATCCTGACAGGCGGACTGGTGATCCGCCTCCAGCTTCCGGGCCTTGACCTTCAGGGTCTGAAGATTTTCCAGCCACACGCTGATCTCCAGCACCCGCAGCTCGTCCCGCAGCACCAGATACTTCTTCGCCGTCTCCGCCTGCTTCCGCAGGGGCTCCACCTGCAGCTCCAGCTCAGCGATCTTGTCGTTGATGCGGACCAGATTCTCCTCCGTCCGCTGGAGCTTGCGCTCCGACTCCTCCTTGCGGTGGCGGTACTTGCTGATGCCCGCCGCCTCCTCGAACACCTCACGGCGCTCACCGCTTTTGACGGACAGGATCTCGTCGATCTTGCCCTGTCCGATGATGGAGTAGCCCTCCCTGCCCATGCCGGTGTCCATAAACAGCTCGTTGACATCCTTGAGACGCACGGACTGGCGGTTGATGTAATATTCCGACTCCCCGCTGCGGTAGTAGCGGCGAGTGACGGCCACCTCCGCCTCGTCCCGGCCGGGGAAGATGTGCTCCGTGTTGTCGATGACCAGCGTCACCTGTGCAAAGCCCATCTGGCTGCGCTTCTCCGTGCCGCCGAAGATCACGTCCTCCATCTTGGCTCCCCGTAGCTGGC
>ERZ1106919.852-NODE-852-length-22708-cov-19.201165_pt1 | contig 22708 bp, 19 predicted proteins | sample MGYA00403654_ERZ1106919 | MGnify/ENA primary metagenome ERZ1106919 (study PRJEB35170, sample SAMEA104062450) | human gut metagenome | biome: human gut; feature: human-associated habitat; material: faeces | place: Denmark | collected 2012-10-08 ... | reverse complement strand
CGCAGATGCCGTGCCGCAGCTGCCGGAGCGGTGCTTAAGCCGCAAGGCGGGAATTATGCGGTATTGCCTTAACATTTGCGTTTGCAATCTATTCTGCTTACCCCAAAATTGCAAAGCTCTGTGCACCCAGCACCAGCTCATCGCCCTTCACTTCGGCTTTGCCGATCACATGCAGCACGCGGGTACCGTCTTCCAGCTTCAGGGGCAGTTCTGCTTCCTCGCGGGCGGGGTTCACCGCGCAGATCAGCTTGCCGCGCTCCCAGGCAAACGGGCGGTAGCTGCCCTTTGCCTTGGGGGCAAACCGCACATGGAACGGCGCATCGGAATCCAGATCCCGGTGGCTGTGGCGGAAGTTCAGCACCCCCTGCACGGTATGCCACAGGCTGTCAGGGTCTGCCTGCTGGGCAGCCACGGTGGGGGCGTCCGCGGCATCGTCCACCGGCAGGTACAGCTTGTCGGCTGCGGCGGTAGAAAATCCCTTGTTGGCGCTGTTATCCCACTGCATGGGGGTGCGGGAACCGGTGCGGAAATAGCCGCCCTCCTTGGTGGGCAGCGGCAGATAGCGCATGCCGATCTCATCGCCATAATACACAAACGGTGCGCCGGGCAGGGTAAACAGCATGGCGTAAGCAATTTTCAGCTCATCCGGGGTCAAACCGGCGGAGGGGCGGATGGTATCATGGTTGCAGGTAATCAAGCAGTACAGGCCGTCCTTGCGGGTCGCCTTGTAGCTGGGCAGCCAGTCATCCAGGAACTTGTCAATACCCGTGCCGGAATCCGCACAGAAATACGCCTTGCCGATGTTATGCGGGTCAGAATCTATTGCGCCATCATAATTGCGCATCAGCCAGCTGTAGCCATTGCCCTGCCATTCCAGCATAAAGTCCATATCAAAGCCGTTTTTCAGGGACTGGCGCGGCTGGTTCCATTCGCTCACCAGAGCGGCTTCGGGGTATTCCTTGTCCAGCATAGCGGCAATATCGCGCCAGATGGCACAGGTATACTTTTTGTGGTGGGTATCATTCTTGACCAGGCTGGATGCCATATCCACACGGAAACCATCGCAGCCCATATCCAGCCAAAAGCGCATCACATCCTTCACGGCTTCCACCGTTGCGCGCGGGCCGGGGGCGTCGGTGGGCATTTGCCACTTTTCGCGGCACTTGCCGTAACCATAGTTCAAAGCAGGCTGGCACTTGAAGAAGTTCAAAATATAAGTACCGTTGCGGTCGGTCTCGCCGCCAATGAACGGCATACCGTCACCGGCGCTAAAGCAGGAATCCGTCCAGATATAGCGGTCGGAATACTCATTCTTTTCCGGCTTGCTGCTCTCCTTAAACCATGCGTGTTCCTCGCTGGTATGGCCGGGCACCAGGTCCAGCAGCACATGGATGCCCTTGGCATGAGCTGCTTCAAACAGCGCTTTGGCATCCGCGTTGGTGCCATAGCGGGGGGCAATCAGCTTATAATCGCGCACATCATACCCGGCGTCCTTGAACGGGGAATCAAAGCAGGGGTTGATCCAGAGGGCGTTGCACCCCAGCTCTTTGATGTAATCCAGCTTTTCGATAATCCCCTTCAGATCGCCGATGCCATCCCCGTTGGTATCATAAAAGCTTTGGGGGTAAATTTCGTAAAAAACTGCGTCTTTCAGCCATTGTTTCAAAACAATCACTCCTATTATTTTCTGTCCCTCTGCGCGGAATCCGGCGCACCGTATGGTTCCCGCTGCACCGGGCAAAGTTCCATTTTTATCATACGGTTCCGCACGGCAGTTGTCAATCACCTTTCACAAAAACAGACGCAGATATTTTTGCTTTTCTGGTGCCGGTGCACAATTTCGTCCGCTTATGGTGCATTCTGCTGCGTAACGCTGCTGTTCAGCATCCGAGCAAATTCGCGCGCAGCTGCGTTGGGAACACGGCCGCCATCCTGCACCAGCACAACATGACGGGTGGGGATTTCCTCTTTCAACTGGATGGTAAACACATCCCCCGCGGCCAGGGCGTCCTTGGCAAAATTCTGCGGCACATACCCCAGCCCCAGTCCGCTTTTGACCAGCGGCACCACCTGGTCGGTGGTAGCGGCCTCAGTATCCGGCTGCAAAACAAGATTGTTGCTTAAGTAAAACTGGTTATAGAACGCATAGGTCATCGTCTCGCTGCCCAGGCAGATCAGAGGGTATTGCTGCAGTTCTTTCAGCGCCCAGCGGCGGCCCTGCAAAAATTCAAAGTCCCTGCCGGCAATCAGAATTTCCTGGAACGGCATCAGCAGGGTACGGCGCATCGTGGATTCCAACCGGGCCGGGGTGGTGATCACACAAAGATCCACCAGCCCGCGCCCCAGCGCACGGATGGCCTGCGGGGTGGAATGGTTGGCAATGCGCAGCCGCACGCCGGGGTAACGCCGGTGGAATTCCCGCAGCTTATCCAGCAAAAACACATTCAAAGCGGTCTCGCTGGCGCTAATTGTCAGCGCGCCGCTTTCCAGCGCGGTAATGCCCGCCAGCTCGCTTTCCCCCGCCTGCAGCTGCTCCTGGGCGATTTCCACGTGGGCAAACAGCACCTCGCCCTCCGGCGTCATCGTCACGCCGCGGGTGCTGCGCACCAGCAGCTTGCAGCCCAGCTGTTCCTCCAGCCGGTTCAGGGCGCGGGTCACATTGGGCTGGCTCATGCGCAGCACATTGGCCGCGCGGGTTATACTGTGATATTTGCAGACATAGTAAAATAAGCGGTAATATTCATAGTTTACATTCACAGTTTTTCCTCTTTTCCTGCGTTTTGCCATATCAAATGCAAATATTTTGCATGCGAAACATATATTTTACAAATGTGTTTTCCGACAGTATAATACAAACCGTTCCAGAAAACAAGGCATACCGGCAGGGTTCGTACATACTCCCCCCAGGGTGTACCTGAAACGTCGAAAATTTAGAAACGCGGCCGGATTCCGCGTTAAAAATCCTTGGAATCCACAAAGGATTCCTGCGGCTTTTTGCCTCGAATCCATCGCCATTTGCGAAATCTTCGTCATTTTCTTCGTTTTCAGCTACACCAGGTAAGCAAGCGACCCTGCCGGTATTGCCCAGGAAGGATGACACCATGCAGTATCAGGATATGACAAAAAAAGAAATGCAGCGGGAATACCACCGTCTGTGCCAGCGCTACCAGGAGTACGAACAGCAGGGCCTGCAGCTGGATCTTTCCCGCGGAAAACCTGCGCCGGAGCAGCTGGCACTTTCGCAGCGCATGCTGGGTGAACTGAACTCCCGCAGCGTGCTGGACAGTGAGGATGGCACCGACTGCCGCAATTACGGCGGGCTGGACGGCATTCCCGAAGCAAAAGCCCTGCTGGCCGGTATGATCGGCGCGCGGCCGGAGCAGGTCATGGTGGGCGGCAACAGCAGCCTGACCATGATGTTCGATATCCTCAGCCACGCCATGCTGGACGGCCTGCTGGGCGCAGAGCCGTGGGTGCAGGTCAAGGACCGCAAGTTCCTTTGCCCCGTGCCGGGTTATGACCGCCATTTTGCCATGACGGAGCATTTCGGCTTCCAGCTAATCCCCATCCCCATGCACAATGATGGCCCCGATATGGACATGATCGAAGACCTGGTCCAGCGGGATGCTTCCATCAAAGGCATCTGGTGCGTACCCAAGTATCAGAACCCCACCGGCATTGTGTTCAGCCCCATGGTGGTGGAGCGCTTTGCCCACCTGCAACCCGCAGCGCCGGATTTCCGCATTTTCTGGGATAACGCCTACTGCGTGCATGACCTTTACCCCAACGCCCCGGCCGTCCTGCCAGACATCCTGTCCGCCTGCGCCAATGCCGGGCACCCGGATATGGTGTATGAGTTCTGCTCCACCAGCAAGGTTTCCTTCCCCGGTGCAGGCATCAGCGGCGTGGCGGCAAGTTCCGCCAACCTGATCGATCTGCGCAAAGTGTGGAAGTTTGCCACCATCGGCCCCGATAAGCTCAACCAGCTGCGCCAGGCACGTTTTTTCCGCAATGAAAGCGGCATTGAAGCCCATATGGCACGCCATGCCCGCCTGCTGCGCCCCAAGTTCGAGCAGGTCATCTCCATTTTCCGCGAGGAACTGGACGGCAGTGGCATTGCCAGCTGGACGGAACCCCGCGGCGGCTACTTCCTTTCCTTCGATACCATGCCGGGCTGCGCGGCCCGCACGGTGGAGCTTTGCCGCCGGGCCGGTGTCAAATTCACCCCCGCCGGTTCCACCTGGCCCTATGGCCGCGACCCGCAGGACAGCAACATCCGTATTGCCCCCAGCTTTGCCAGCGCCGAGGAGATCGAACCTGCGGCCCGGCTGTTTACCATCTGCGTGCGGCTTGCCACACTGGAAAAGCTGGCGGCTACCCGCTTTGCATCCGAAACCGCCCTTGGCGCGGAGCGCATCGCCTGAATCTCCGCTCCTTGGCAGTTTTGCACAAACACCGTACCTTTCCCTCACCATCAAAACCGCATAAAACTGCAAGATTTGTTTGAAATCAAGAACTTTTCCGTATTTTTTGTCATTAAATTCGGCAATTAGCTCAATTTTCAGTGCGCTTTATTGTGCATCATACACAGTATTTTTAATCCGTCAGAATCACGGAATATCCAAAAGGCAGAATGTGCGGCAAGGGACTTACAAATGGCGGGGAATGGTGGTATTATGGCGGCATAAAGAACGCAGCAAGGAGGGTGCGGAAACGGAACATCGCCGTTTCCCCCTTTCTGTTTTTCTCCTTGGTGCGCTTTTTATCAGATAAATTCAAAACATAAAGCCAGCCCGGCGCACAAGCTGCCCCGCTGGCCAGAGGAGGCGGAATAATGAACGAACTGACCGCCGCCTTAAAAGAGGAGCTTAACGTTGATACGGCGTTTACCCTTCCCATTTTTGGCGGCATCGACATCCCGGAATCCATCGCGGTAAGCTGGGGCATCATGGCGTTTTTGGTGATCGTTTCGATTTTGCTCACACGCAATCTCAAGGTCAATCATATCAGCAAGCGCCAGGCCATCCTGGAAACCGCTGTGGTAACCATGGATAACTTCTTCAAAGATCTGCTGGGCGAAGCCGGCAAGCAGTATGTGCCGTACCTGATCACGGTTGCACTGTACATTGCCTGCTCCAACCTGATCGGCATCATTGGTCTTAAGCCCCCCACAAAGGACCTGAATGTTACCGCAGCACTGGCTATTATGAGCATTGTGCTGATCGAATATTCCGGCATCCATGCAAAGGGCGGCAAGCGATTTGTACACAGCCTGGCGGAACCCATTGCCCTGATGACCCCCATGAACATTCTGGAAATTGCCATCCGGCCCACCAGCCTGTGCATGCGTTTGTTCGGCAACGTTCTGGGCGCATTTGTCATCATGGAACTCATCAAACTGGTGGTTCCGGTTTTTGTCCCCGCAATTTTCAGCCTGTATTTTGATTTGTTTGACGGTCTGATCCAAACCTATGTGTTTGTCTTCCTGACCTCCCTGTTCATGAAAGAAACGATGGAATGACCTGCGTTTTCTTTCCCACTTCTACATTATTATAAAAAGGAGTAATTTATTATGGCAAGTTTGGTAGCTTTGGGCGCTGGCATCGCAGCACTGACCGGCATTGGCGCCGGCATCGGCATTGGCATTGCAACCGGTAAGGCAGCGGAGGCCATCAGCCGCCAGCCGGAAGCTGAAAGCAAGATCAGCAAGAACCTGCTGCTGGGCGCCGCCCTGGCAGAAGGCACCGCCATTTTCGGCTTCGTTGTTGCCCTGCTCATCATCCTGTTCCTGGGCTGATAACGGAGGCATAAACGATGCTGACACTGAATTTGAATATTCTGTGGACGGTCGTCAACATTCTGGTTCTGTTTGTTCTGCTGCGCAAGTTTTTGTACCGTCCCGTTATGAACGTGATTGAGCAGCGCCAGAAGCAGATCGATGATGCGATCGCCGATGCAGAAGGCAAAAAGAACGACGCACAGGCTGTTTTGGCACAGGCGCAGGATAAACTGCAGAATGTGGATACCGAAGCTGCCCAGCGCCGCGAAGCCTACGAAAAGCAGGCTGAAAAAGAGAAAGAACAGCTTTTGCAGGACGCCCAGCGCCAGGCAGATGCGATTGTGGCCGAAGGCAAAGCCGCTGCCGAAGCAGAGCATGCCCGCCGCCTGCGCGATGCCAATGCTGAAACTTCCGCCCTGGCCCGCGATATGTGTGAAAAGCTGCTGGCGCGCAACCTGACGCAGCAGGACGATGCACGCCTGCTGGATGACCTGCTGCAGAAAGCGGGGGACAGCAATGGCAAGTGAATTCAGCCGCGAGTTTTTCTCCGCCAACCGCATTGTAAAGGCCGACCTGCACTGCGCCCGCCAGCCGCGGGAACAGGACCTGGATAAGATCAAGGCCGAGCTGAAATCCCTGTACGATGCAACCGAAGTCCTGCTGGATGTCAGCGTGGATGAAAGCCTGCTTTCCGGCTATGTATTGCAGGTGGGCGACCGTGTGTTTGATAACTCCGGCCGCCATGCCCTGGACCAGATGACCGGCGACAAGCCCGACCTGGCCACCCTGAAAACCCGCGTGGAGGACTACAAGCCCGCCGCCAACACTGCCGAGGGAGGCACGGTTGTGTCCGCTGCCGACGGCATTGTTACCGTTGAAGGCATGGACCGCGCCGTGTACGGCGAGATCGTCACCTTTGAAAACGGTGCCAAGGGCATGGTGGAAAGTGTTGAGCCTTCCCACCTGGGCATTATGCTGTTTGATGGTGCCGAATCCGTCGGCGTGGGCACCCTGGTGACCCGTACCGGCAAGCGCGCCGGTATCCCCGTCGGCGAAGCTTTCCTGGGCCGCGTCATCAACCCGCTGGGCGAGCCCATCGACGGCAAGGGTGCCATCGAAGCCGTTGGTTACAACCCCATCGAGAAGCAGGCCCCCGGCATTCTGGAGCGCCAGAGCGTGGACACCCCGCTGCACACCGGCATTCTGTCCATCGACTCGATGTTCCCCATCGGCCGTGGCCAGCGTGAGTTGATCATCGGCGACCGCCAGACCGGCAAGACCTCCATCGCCACCGATACCATCCTGAACCAGAAAGATACCGGCGTGCTCTGCATCTACGTTGCCATCGGGCAGAAGGCTTCCTCCATTGCCCGCGTGGCCGAGGACCTGAAAAAGCATGGCGCTATGGGCTACACCACCATTGTGGCCGCCACCGCCAGCGACAGCGCCCCCCTGCAGTACATTGCCCCGTATGCCGGCACCGCACTGGCCGAATATTTTATGGCCCAGGGCAAGAGCGTGCTGATTGTCTATGACGACCTTTCCAAGCACGCCGTGGCATACCGTGCCATTTCCCTGCTGCTGCGCCGCTCCCCCGGCCGTGAGGCTTACCCCGGCGACGTTTTCTACCTGCATTCCCGTCTGCTGGAACGTTCCTGCCGTATGCGGGACGACCTGGGCGGCGGTTCCATCACCGCACTGCCCATTGTTGAAACCCAGGCAGGCGATGTTTCCGCCTACATTCCCACCAACGTTATTTCCATCACCGATGGCCAGATCTTCCTGGAGACCGCACTGTTCAACGCAGGCAACCGCCCGGCTGTCAACGTTGGCTTGTCGGTTTCCCGTGTCGGCGGCGCTGCCCAGACCAAGGCCATGAAAAAGGCCAACGCCAACCTGCGTATCGAGCTGGCCCAGTACAAGGATATGGAATCCTTCTCGCAGTTCAGCTCTGACCTGGACGCTGAGACCCGCCGCCAGCTGGAACACGGCAAGGCTTTGATGGAACTGCTGAAACAGCCGCTGTACCAGCCCAAATCCGACGCCGAGCAGGTCGTTTTGCTGACCCTCGCCGCCCACGGCGTGCTCGACGAGATCAAAACCGGCGAGCTGCGCCAGAAAACCTCCGCATTTGTGCGTCAGTTCCGTACGGACCCGTCCGGCGTGATGGACGAGATCCAGGCTTCCGGTAAGCTCAGCCCCGAACAGGTGCAGACCATCCTGAACGCCTGGAACGCATTTGCGGGAGGCGATGCCCATGCCATCCACTAAGCTGCTCAAGGAGCGTATTGAGAGCATTCAGGACACCATGAAGATCACCAATGCCATGTACCTGATCTCCTCCTCCAAGCTGCGCAAGGCACGCAAAAATTACCAGGCGGTTTCGCCTTACTTTGAGCGCATGCAGATGACGATGACCCGTGTGCTGCCCCACCTGCCGGAAGAACCGGTCCACCCGTTCTTCCACACCCGCAACCCGGAATCTCCGCGCCGCGCCTATCTGGTGCTGACGGCGGACAAAGGCATGGCCGGTGCGTACAACCAGAACCTGCTCAAGTTTCTGAAATCGCACTGCGGCGATGACCCCAAGGCCCGCTTTTATGTGGTGGGCCAGACCGGCTACCGCGCCCTGCTGCACAAGGACCCCCGCCTGGTGGAAGATTTTCTGTACAGCGGCCAGGCCCCCACATTGCAGCGTGCGCGTGACATCACGGCGGACATGATCGATACGTTCAAGGCGGATGAGGTGGATGAGGTTTACCTCATCTACACCAAGATCCAGAACGCCCTGACCGCTGAACCGGTCATGCTGCAGCTGCTGCCGCTGGAACGCTCCCACTTTGCGCCGCTGCCGCCCGCACTGGGCGATCCCCATGGCGAGGTTGAGCTGTTCCCCGATGCGTGGTCGGTGTTCAAGCAGATGGCCCCCATCTACATGCACGGCATGATCTTCGGTGCCATGACCGAGAGCTATTGCGCCGAGCAGAGCGCCCGCATGACCGCCATGGATTCCGCCACCAAGAGCGCCACCGATATGATTCACGCGCTCCAGCTGGAGTATAACCGCACCCGCCAGGGTGCAATCACCCAGGAGATCACCGAGATCATCGGCGGTGCTTCTGCTGTGCAAACCAGCGACTATTAAACTTTTTGCACTGTATCCCCTATCGGGATACAATATTCAAACATTTATCTACTTCTGAAATTAAGGAAGAGGCTATCGTATGACACAGGGAACAATTATTCGTGTAGCAGGCCCCGTGGTGGACGTTCAGTTCACCGAGGGCAAGCTGCCTGCCCTGCAGGAAGCGCTGACAGTGACCGCTGAGGGCACCGAGCGCACGATGGAAGTAACGCAGCATGTGAACGAAACCACCGTTCGCTGCATTATGCTTTCTGCCAGCGAGGGTCTTGGCAAGGGGATGACCGTGAACGCACTGGGCCACGGCCTGACTGCCCCGGTGGGCGAAGCCACCCTGGGCCGCATGTTTGACCCCCTGGGCCGCCCCATTGACGGCAAAGGCCCCATGGCCGCAGACGTCCCTACCTGGCCCATCCATCGCAAGGCCCCCGGCTTTGAGGACCAGAAACCTGCAACCGAAATTCTGGAAACCGGCATCAAGGTCATTGACCTGCTGGCACCGTATGCCAAGGGCGGCAAGATTGGCCTGTTTGGCGGCGCCGGTGTTGGCAAAACCGTGCTGATCCAGGAGCTGATCCACAACGTAGCCACCGAGCACGGCGGCTACTCCATCTTTACCGGCGTTGGCGAGCGCAGCCGTGAGGGCTGTGACCTTTGGGGCGAAATGAACGCTTCCGGCGTTCTGAACAAGACCGCCCTGATCTTCGGCCAGATGAACGAACCGCCGGGAGCCCGTATGCGCGTTGCCGAAACCGGCCTGACCATGGCAGAATACTTCCGCGAGGAAAGCCACAAGGACGTGCTGCTGTTTATTGACAACATCTTCCGTTTTGTGCAGGCCGGCTCCGAAGTTTCCGCCCTGATGGGCCGTATGCCCTCCGCCGTTGGTTACCAGCCCACGCTGGCCAACGAGCTGGGTGCCCTGCAGGAGCGTATCACTTCCACCCGTGATGGGTCCATCACCTCGGTTCAGGCCGTTTATGTGCCTGCCGACGACCTGACCGACCCCGCCCCGGCCACCACCTTTGCCCACCTGGATGCCACTACCGTTCTGTCCCGTAAGATCGTGGAACAAGGTATCTACCCCGCCGTGGATCCGCTGGATTCCACCAGCCGCATCCTGGAAGCAGACATTGTGGGCGAGGAACATTATCGCGTGGCCCGCAAGGTACAGGCTACCTTGCAGCGCTACCAGGAACTGCAGGACATTATCGCCATCCTTGGCATGGACGAACTGGACGACAACGATAAGCTGACCGTTGCCCGCGCCCGCAAAATCCAGAAATTCCTGTCCCAGCCGTTCTTCGTTGCCGAGAACTTTACCGGCCTGCCGGGCAAATATGTGCCCCTGGCCGAAACTGTCAAGGGCTTTGCCGCCATCGTGGACGGTCAGGTCGATGATCTGCCCGAATGGGCGTTCTTCAACGTGGGCACGCTGGACGATGCTCGCAAGAAGGCTGCCGAAAAGGGCGGTGTGGCCTGATGGAAAAGTTCATTCTGAACATCACGGCCAGCAGCGGCGAGTTTTTCCAGGGCGAGTGCGAAAGCCTGACCCTGCCCACCGCTGACGGCCAGTACGGCGTACAGGCCGGACACAGCCCGGTGCTGGTTGCCCTGGAAATGGGCATCATGCAGTTCACCGTGAACGGCGAAACCCGCAGCGTACTGGTGGGCGATGGCATTGCCGAAGTGACCCCCGCTTACGTTGTGCTGCTGGTCGACAGCGCCGAGCGCCCGGAGGATATCGATAAGAACCGTGCCGAAGCCGCCCGTATCCGCGCCGAGGAACGCTTGCAGCACAAGCAGAGCATGCACGAGTATTACCAGAGCAAGATTGCCCTGAACCGTGCCATGCAGCGCCTGCAGGCTACTGCAAAATACAACCGCTGATTACCTTCCAACAAAGTTGCCACCCGTTCTGTGCAGGGGATCCCTGCGCAGAGCGGGTGGCTTTGTTTTATCCTGTATCTGCTTTTCGTCTTAATTTGTCTTACTTGTTATAGTAATTTTATATCAAAATTAAGATTCAGTCTTTTTCTTGTTGACAAAGCAGCCCAAACTGTGTACAATCAGCAGTAAGGGAATGTCTTTCCCCCTCCCGGCCCATACTATGGTGTAGATACGCCATAACCATGTCCGGCAAACAGCAGCGGAACACGCTGCTTTACAGTCATAATTAAAGGAGGGAACTTTTTATGGTTACCAAAATCAGCAATAATGATCTTTCCCAGGCCAAAGCACAGGGCGTGGCCGTTCTGGATTTTTCTGCAACCTGGTGCGGTCCCTGCCAGATGCTTGCCCCGGTCCTGCATGAGCTTGCCGATGAAGTTGGCAGCAAAGCCGCATTTTACAGCATTGATGTGGACGAAAACCGCCAGCTTGCCACCGAATACGGCATTTCCAGCATCCCCTGCCTGGTCGTACTGAAAAACGGCCAGGAATCCGCCCGCAGTGTCGGTTTCCTGCCCAAGCAGGCTTTGCAGGATATGTTGGATCAGTATATTTGAGAGATACGCACGGCCTAAAAAGGCGCAGTTCCCCTTCAGCGCAGCGGGCGCACATTGTGCGCCCCTACGGGTGGGGGTGCACCATAAATATTGCCGCACATTATAAAATGCACTGTAGGGAACGGTCTTGACCGTTCTGAAAGCATGAGGAGAATACCATTCTTACTTTTGCTGCTACCTACAACACGATTTGGCTTCCCTTGAGGGAAGCTGTCCGCGCCGCGGACTGAAGGGTGGTTCCTTAAGCAGGGCCTAAATATTTACATTGTCCGCCACCCCGGCGGCCAGAGGGCTCTGTGTCCGCAGATGCATTTCGGAGGCCTCGCCCTACCGTGTAATTACCAACAAATGCTCAGTAAATTTTACGCCCGTCCGGGGCGTCGGAGACGCCGCCCCCTACAAGCGTTTATTGCTTCGTTGCAAATTTCCAATGCTCAACGTTGCAATGTTCCCGGCGGGGTCGGGTGACCCCGCCCTACCGGTTATTTTATGTCCGCAATGCATAATAAATTGCGCTGTAGGGAACGGTCTTGACCGTTCTGGCACCACAAAACATCTGCTCAAACCAACCTCGCCGCTCCCTTTCCCCACCTCCAATTCCTAATTCCACATTACCTCCTCACTCCTACTTCCAAAAAACGTCATGCTTTCTTCGGAAAGCATGGCGTTTTTCTTATTTCACTTTTTCCTCAATTGCGCAGGCATCATAGGGTTTCAGCTCCATGCTGCCCAAAACGTTTTTGCCGCTCAACAGGTCTGCACCGGATTCCACCTGCACCTTAACTGCGCTCTGGGTGGTGTTGATGTAGAAATGATAGCGCGCGTTCTCGCTTTCGCGGCAGTGGTATTCCACACCCTGCGGCAGGTCACGCAGGTGCACCTTGGCATCGGCCAAAGCTGCACGCAGCACAGCGGCGTTGCCGGCATCATCCAGGCGCGCACCGATGTAATAAGCGTGCCCCTTGCCGAACACATGGTGGGTCACAGCCGCATGGCCAGAATAGAAATCCTGTCCATACACAGCCACCACCTCGGTACCCTCGGCAGGCTGCAGCAGTTCGCAGTAATCCTTGATGCTGCTCTGCTGGCTGCTCTTGACCCAGATGGCACGGTTGCCCTCGCCGGGGTACAGGGTGTCCAGTTCGCTTGCGGTCACGCCAAACACTTCGCGCAGGCCGTCACCGGGGAACCCGCCCAGCCAACACAGGGTGCTTTCATCCACATAGCCCAGCAGATAGGTGGCCACAACGGTGCCGCCGTTTTCCACATATTCGCGGATCTTTTGTGCAAAACCAGGCTTGGTCATAAACAGCATGGGCAGCACCACCAGCTTATAGCGGTTCAGGTCTGCATCCACGCCCACAACGTCGGTTTCCACACCGCAGTGGTTCAGCTGGGCGTACAGCTGGCAGCAGGTTTCGCGCAGATTTTTCTGCTTGATCTGCATGCCCCAGGCGTCATCCAGCGCCCAGCGGTTGTCCCAGTCAAAGATCATGGCCGCGTCCGCTTTGGGCAGGCTGCCGCACACCGGGGTCAGGGCGGCCAGGGCTTCGTTGGTGGCGGTCACTTCGTTGAACACGCGGGTATCATCGCGGCCATCGTGGTCAACAACCGCGCCGTGGAACTGCTCAGAGCCGCCGCGGCCCTTGCGCCACTGGAAGTACTGCACGCCGTCCGCACCACAGGCCACTGTCTGGATAGCGCTCATCCGGTTCACGCCGGGGCGCTTGAGCTTATTATACTCGTGCCAGTTCACCAGGCTGGGGGTGCTTTCCATCAGCAGGAACGGCTTGTCCGGCTTGCAGCCGCGGATCAGCGCATGATCAAACGCCGTCATGCCCGCCGTCACGGTGGTGCTGCGGTCGGGGCGCCCCCAATGGGGATAACTGTCCCAGCAGACAAAATCCAGCTCTCTTTGCAGCTTGTGGTAGTCCAATCCGGGGAAGTACTCCATCAGGTTCGTGGTAATGGGCACATTGGGGGTCCGCTTGCGCAGGATCGCCGTTTCGCTGTATACATAGTCCATCATGTTCCAGGTGGTAAAGCGCCGCCAGTCCAGCTTCAGGCCGTTCAGGCTCTGCTCCCCGTTATCAAACGGCGGCTCCACTTCGTCAAAGCTGTCGTAGTGGTGGCTCCAGAAGCTAGTCCACCAGGCATGGTTCAGGGCATCAATGGTATGATACTTTTCTTTCAGCCAGCCGCGGAAGCGCTCTTGGCACAGCGGGCAGTAGCATTCGCCGCCCAGCTCATTGGAAATGTGCCACAAGATCAGGCCGGGGTGGTCGCCCACAGCGTCGATCAGGTGGTTCAGCAGCTCCTCTACCTTCTGGCGGTAGATGGGGCTGGTCAGGCAGTGGTTGTGGCGCATGCCCTGGTGGTCCCGCACACCGTTGGACTGCACGCGCAGCACTTCGGGGTATTTGCGTGCCAGCCAGTTGGGCTTTGCACCAGTGGGCGTTGCCAGCTCGGTATAAATGCCCTGGTCATACAGTCGATCCATGATCTCGCGCAGCCAAGTAAAGTTATATTCCCCCTCGCGCGGCTCATATGCTGCCCAGGCAAACACACCCAGCGTAACGCTGTTCATTCCGGCCTTTTTCATCATGCGGATGTCCGCTTCAAGAATATCCGGGCGGTCCAGCCATTGATCCGGGTTATAATCGCCGCCGCACAGCATCACAGGGGCTTTGGTGATAAAGTTCATAGTGGATTCCCTTTCCTCTACACTGTAAAGCATAAAACAAAAATTAGGAATCGGAAACCCGAAAGACGGAACTGGCGGTCTGCACCGAAATTCCTCATTCCTGATTTCCAATTCCTAAGGGGCAACACCGCACAATTCCCGCCTAGCGGCTTAAGCACCGCTCCGGCAGCTGCGGCACGGCATCTGCGTTGCCAAAATGCTCGATAATGTCGGGTTGCGGTACCCGCATCGTGCTTCGGGGGCAAAAGCCCCTCGCACTCTGCGACCGCTGCCCCTGCTTCGGTTCGCTGTTTCCGCCACTGGCGGCGCTCACCTTTGCAGCATCCAGTATTATCTGCGCTTTTGGCTTGGCATCTGCCGCACCTCGCTCGCCGTATCGGCACTTAGAATTATGCGGTATTGCCCTAATTATAGTAGATTCTGCAGCTATTGTGCCATGTGCCGTTGATGCAAAGGTTTAGCCCTTTGCTGCACCTGAGGTAATGCCCTCAACATAGAACTTCTGCATGATGACAAACAGGATGGAGATGGGGATAGCCACCAAAACACCGCCTGCGCAGAAACGGGAGAAGTAGCTGTTGACCAAAGCCTTTTGCAGCATGTTGTACAGGCCGATTGCCACCGTCCAGTCCGACGAAACGCCGGAGTTCAGGATCATCTTTGCCACAACAAAGTCGGTCCACGGCGTCAGGAAGGAGCTGATAATGGTGTACACCAGGATCGGGCGGGACATCGGGATGACGATCTGGAAGAAGATGCGCGCTTCCGAAGCGCCGTCCAGCTTGGCGGCCTCACGCAGTGCCACAGGCACCGTATCAAAAAAGCCCTTACAGATCAGGTAGCCCAGGCCGGAAGAGCCCGCGTATACCATGATCAGACCGGCGTAAGAGTTGGTCAGGTTCATGTACTTCAAAACAAAGTACACAGCGATCATGGCCAGAACGCCGGGGAACAGGTTGACGGTAACGGACAAGTTCTGCAGCAGCTTGCGGCCCTTGAAGCGGCAGCAGCTTATGGCGTAAGCCACCATCAACACAAAGCAGGTGGAGATCACACAGTTAAAGCATGCCACAACCAGGGTGTTCATGAACCAGCGCGGGAACTGTGCAACAGAGTCCGGCTGTGTCATAATGCTGACGTAGTTCCACATGGTAAAGCTTTCCGGCACAAAGCGGGTAAAGTTGATGCCCTTATCGGTGGAGAACGAGGTCAGCAGCAGCCAGGCGATGGGTACCAGCCAGATAAAAGCCAGCAGCGCCAGCACCAGATGGCGGATGACGGAGAAGATGCCTTTTTTCACTTTGCCCTGCTTGAGCTGCTTTTGCGCAGCGGCAGAGGGTACAGCAGTGGTACTCAAGAGAACGTCGCCTCCTTCTTATTGATAAAGTGGAAGCATACAACCGTAAACACGGCGCACACAATGAACACCATAATGCCCAGCACGGCAGCCATCTTGTAGTTGTAGTAATCCTGCGTCAAGCGGAACAGCCAGGTAACCAGCAGGTCAATTTCCTTTGCGTTGGACTGTGCAAGGGCCTGATTCTGGGTTACAAACACACCCTGCGTGAGCAGGTAAATGACGTTGAAGTTGTTGACGTTCTTGACGAAATCCGTTACCAGAGAGGGACCCTGCACGCTGAGCAGGTAGGGCAGCTTGATGCGGAAGAACATCTGCACCGGGTTGGCGCCGTCAATGCGGGCGGCCTCGATCATGTCAGCGGGAATGTTCATCAGCACGCCGGTAGCAATCAGCATCTGGTACGGCACGCCGATCCAGATATTGATCATGATGATGGTGAACATGGCCCAGCCCGGCTGGGTCAGGAACGGAATGTAAGAAAGTCCCTTATCCAGCAGGCCGATGTTATGCAGGAAGTCGGTAACGCCTGCATTGGCCATCATGGTATTGAAAATACCGTTGTTGGAGAAGAAGTTGCGCACCAGCAGCAGCGTAACGAACTGCGGCACCGCAATGGTCACCATGAACAGGGTACGCCAGAACTTGGGGAACTTGGTCTTTTTGTCGTTGATGAACATTGCCATCAAAATGCCGCCAAAGAAGTTGGTAAAGGTGGCAAAGAATGCCCAAACCAACGTCCAGGTTAAAACCTTGGCAAAGGAATAACTAAACGTGGAGGTCATTCCGCCGCCGCCAAACAGGGTAAAGAAGTTGTTCAGCCCAACCCAGGTAAACAGTTCATTGGGCGGCATGTGCTGCTGGTCATAGTTGGTGAACGCAACGGCGATCAGGATGAACAGCGGCACAATGGTGAACACCACAACGCCCAGAACCGGCAGGGTGAGCAGGGTCACATAGAACTTTTCGTTCAGGTAAACGTTGATGTCCTGCACAAAGTTGTTGGTCTTTTTGCCAGCTTCACGGATCTTCTGCAGCTGATAGTTGGAAGATACCACCATCATGGCCGCTGCAATCAGGGCCGCGATCACGATAAAGGCGATCATGCTCATCAGCAGGATTTCAAACGAGTTATCGTAATCGTTTACAACGTTTTTCATCGTGGCAACATCGAACACCATCTCCATTTTTACGGTGCCAAGGGTGCCGAACTTTGCCAGGTTGGGTACGCCAAAGAACGCCAGGAAATACAGCGCAAAGCCCTGTACAAATGTGACCAGAAGCGCCTTCATCAGCTGGCCGTGGCCAATGTAGCCCAGACCCCATACAAAGAAGGATAGTTTGGTAAAGATATCGCCGTGCACAAAGTCATGACCAAATTTCTGCAAAAAATTGGGTTCCTTTGGTTCCGTGTGCAGGGCCGCAGCAGCGGATTTTGCCACAGGAATCTCTCCTTTCCAACGCGGTTACGCCAAACGGCCCACACGCGCCCGGCAACCGTTCCGGACCGTTTGTGGGCCGTTGTTTTAGTGTATCAATGCAGCTTTTTTCGTTTTAACAATTACTGGGTAACCGGTGCGGTGATGCCGGCAACAGCATCTTCAATCAGGGTCTGGGGATCCTTGCCATCGGGGTTGCCGTTGACACAGATCTGGCCGAGGGTTTCAGCAGAAGCCCAGTAGTTGCCGCCGACGCGCTGCAGGTTAGCGTACTCAGACTGAGCAACAACAGCGGTCAGAGCCGGAGAAGAAGCGGCTGCCAAAGCGTTGGTGTTGGAGGGGCCCTGTGCACGCTGCTGGAAGCGGAGGGTCTCGTTCTCTTCGTTGGTAACGTAATCAGCCAGCAGCATGGCAGCACCAACGTTAGCGCTGTGGGGGTTGACGCCGATCAGTTTGAAGCCGGAGAAGGAAGCCATCTGGACCTGCTCGCCGTTCAGGGTGTAGGTAGGCAGCTTGCAGGCAGCGTAATTATCGCCCCAAACTTCAGCAGCGTCGTTTGCACGCCAGGTGCCGTTAACGCCGGCAACCAGGGTGCCGTCCTTCAGCTTGCCGGTGAACTCTTCATCCTTCAGGGCGAGGAAGCCGGGGTTCTTGCAGATATCGATGACAGCCCGGGTAACGTCAGCGCCCGGAGCTTCGTTCCAGTTGCAGACGGTGCTCACGCCGTCATCAGCCAGGCTCAGGTTCAGGCCAGCGCCAGCATAGAAGCTGTACAGGTACCAGCCGTTAGCAACGTCCATCGAGACTTTCTTGCCTGCGGCGGCTGCCTTCTCCATCATCGTGTCAAGGCTCTTGACGTCATCCTCGGTGAAGAAGGACTTATCATAGAACATGAAGTAGCCGTTATCAGCGGTCAGGGGGTAAGCATACAGCTTGCCGTTCAGGGTTGCAGCGTCAACAGAAGCTGCAGTGTTGCGGCTCTTGATATCGTCAGCGTTCAGCTGAACTTCCTGCAGGGCGCCTGCCTGAACCAGCTCGTTCAGCTGGTCATCAGCAAATGCGTAAACGTCAGCAGCGGCGGTGGGGTCGGTCAGGACGGTATCCTTAGCCTCCTTTTCGGACTGAGCGCCCAGGTTGATGGTGATCTTGCCGCCGTAATTGCCGTATTCTTTGATAAAGTTATCAGCGATGGTGCGCAGCAGTTCCTGGTCTTCCTCGGCGCCCCACATGGTCAGGGTAACGTCATTGGCGAAAGCAGCGGCTGCAGCCTGCTGCAGAACGTCACCATCGTCAGCTGCGGTGCTGTCGGTGGAGGCGGCTTCGCTGGAAGCTGCAGTGCTGGTGGACTCTGCAGCGGAAGAGGCAGTTGCGGTGCTGCCGCATGCTGCCAGGGACAGTGCCATCAAGGCAGCTGTTGCAAGTGCGAGTTGCTTTTTCATAATCATTCTCCTTCATCTGCTATATCACAAGCTTTTCAAGGTTGCGCATCATCGTTGCGCAACTTTGTTTCACAACTTAAGAATACACGATTCTATTTTCAGTGTCAACGTTCATAACTAACATGTTTTACCATGTTTTCTTGTGCATTTTTCACAGCCTGTTACACTTTTGTAACAATGTCGAATTTTGTATGCGCAATGTTGCGCAACTTTAGTACAGGCTTTTTAACAACAATCAGCCTTTCCCGGTGCACACGCTGTGCGCGCAGAAAAGGCTGTATCAATCATCGTATTTTACAATATTGGTAATATTATCTATTTTGTGGACTCGCGCAAAATCACCTGATATCCCTGCATCTGGCGCAATGCGATTTGCTTGCCCGCCAAAATATCCAGCAGCATCCGGCATGCCGTGGCGCCCAGGCGCTCGCCGTCAAACTGAGCGGCCGAAATCTGCGGGGTTGAGCTGGTCAGCAGCTCACTATCATAAAAGCTGGCCAGTTTCACCTGTTCCGGTACCTTGATGTGCCGGGCGCGCAGCTCCTGCAGCACCGCGGCCGCCATGCTGTCGTCCGCGCAGAGCAGACATTCGGGCTTTTGCTCCAGCGCACCTTCCAATGCATCGATCCGCTGTTCGCTGGTTTCAATGCCGGTCCAAATCAATTTCTGATCCACCTGCACCCCACAGTCGGAAAATCCGCGCAGGTAGCCGCGCAGCCGGTCCTCATTGACGGTATAGTTGGTGCAGCCGCCCATATAGGCAATGCGGCGCATGCCCAGCTGCAGCAGCAGGCGGGTCATCTCGGCGGTCGCTCCTACCTGGTCGTTATCCACCTGGGGCACCTTATCGTCATCCACGCGGCCAATGGCCACAAAAGGCACGTTGTGGCGCTGCAAAGTCTGCACACATTCATCGTGCAGCATCGTACGGGACAAAATCACGCCATCCACCTTGTGGGATTCCAGCTGGCGTTCCAGCTGGCCAACATCGGTTTCTCCCGCATAGCACAGCAGCAGGTCATACCCGCGCTGGGCCGCCATGTTCCACACACCGCCCATGCACTTGCGCAGGAACGGCAAGTCCAGCCGCATAAAATGCTTGGGGATCACCAGCGCAAGGTTGTTGGTTGGGCCCTGCTGCGCAGTGCGCAGCGGCGCAGCTGCATCCTGGCGGCCCTTGCCGATATAATCGAACACACGCGCGCGGGTAGCCTCGCTCACGCGGCCCTTGCCGGATATTGCGCGGGATACCGTTGTTTTTGATATATTCAATGCCTCCGCCACTTCCGCGATGGTCACTTCATCACGCTTACCTGCCATTCAGCACCCTCCTTTTCCCATGTTGCGCATGCGTTGCGCACCAATAACAGCATATGTGTTTGTTGTACATTTGTCAATCTGCAAACAGCACAAAAAAAGCCTGCCAGATTTGGCAGGCTTGCCGCGCAGTACAGCCGTTCCAAGCATAGGCGGATGGCCGCTGCCCGGAATCTCTCCCGAAATTTTTCGTGTATTAAAAATTCTGTTGGGAGCATAGGTGCGCACATTGTGTGCCCGCCGCCTCGACATAGCAACGCACATTTATGTCATACACATGGCAAATCTCCGTGGGCGAACGCTGTTCGCCCTTACGGAGCATCTTTGTTTTCCTGACGTTTTCGATAGGTGTTGTGCTGTTTAGGCAATACCGCATAATTCTAAGTGCCGATACGGCGAGCGAGGTGCGGCAGATGCCAAGCCAAAAGCGCAGATAATACTGGATGTCTTATCGAGCATTTTGGCAACGCAGATGCCGTGCCGCAGCTGCCGGAGCGGTGCTTAAGCCGCAAGGCGGGAATTATGCGGTATTGCCCTTATTTTTTCTGCGGTTCGCCGTTGGCAATGTCGCGCACAACCTCACCCGCAATGATCAACCCCGCGGCGGCGGGCACAAAGGCGTTGCTGCCGGGAACCTGGCGGCGCTGGGTACATTTGTGGGCCGTGTCGGGCGGGCAGATGCAATGGGTGCCGCAGCTGATGGTCATATCATCAATGGGGGTCAGTGCAGGCTCTTTGGAGTATACCACCTTCAGGTGCTTGACCCCGCGCTTGCGCAGCTCGGCGCGCATTACGCGGGCCAGCGGGCAGACGGAGGTATCATAAATATCCGCAACTTCCAGGGCGGAAGCATCCAGCTTGTTGCCCGCGCCCATGCAGCTGATGATGGGTGTGCCCGTTGCCTGCGCCTGCATGACCAGTTCCAGCTTGCCCTTTACCGTGTCGATGGCATCGACCACATAGTCGTACTGGCTGAAATCGAACTGGTCGGCGGTGTCTGGCATGTAGAACGTCTTGTAGGTGTTCACCACGGCGTCCGGGTTGATATCATGGATGCGCTCTTCCGCCACATCCACCTTGTATTTGCCCACCGTTTTGCGGGTGGCCAGGATCTGGCGGTTCAGGTTGGTCAGGCAGACCTTGTCGTCATCAATCAGGTCCAGCGTGCCAATGCCGCTGCGTGCCAGTGCTTCCACCGTATAGCCTCCAACACCGCCAACGCCAAACACGGCCACACGGGCGTTGTACAGACGCTCCATTGCCTCCTTGCCAAACAACAACTGCGTTCTTGAAAACTGATTCAGCATACTGCCTGCTCCCCCACGGTTTTGTAAATTAACAAACAAATGGGCGGGTTCGCGCCCGCCCAACCTATCAAATCGGTAGTCTTTTCAAATTATAAAGCGCAGCATACAAAAAGTCAAGGGGAAGCCCTGCGCAGCGCTTCCCCCTGACATATGTTTTGCATTTTACAGCTCGCTGCCATTTGTGGCGATCACATGGGCGTACCACGCAGCGGAATCCTTGGGGATGCGTTCCATGGTGCGGTAGTCCACATAAATCAGCCCAAAGCGCTTGCTGTAGCCTTCGGCCCACTCATAGTTATCCATGATCGACCAGTAGGTATAACCGATCAGCGGGTAGCCCTCCTGCAAGGCGCGGCGGGCGGCCAGCAGGTGGCGGTGCACATAATCAATGCGCTGCGGGTCGTGCACTTTACCGTCCAGCATCACAAAATCTGTGTTGGCCATGCCGTTCTCGGTAATCAGGATGGGCCGGCCATACCGCTGGTTCAAAAAGCGGATGGCCCAATAAATGCAGTCCGGCGTGATGGGCCATTCCATCGCGGTGCGCGGGCTGCCCTGCCAGGTGTTGACGGTATACTCGCTGCCCGGCTGCTGGGCCGCGCAGGCATTGTAGACGTTAAAGCCCAGGTAATCCAGCGGCTGGTGCAGCAGCTCCAGTTCCTGCGGGGTGAACACATCCGCCCCCAGGGCTTTGGCCATCGGCTCCGGCACCCTGCCCAGCAGAACGGGGTCGCACCACCAGCTGATGGAATAGCAACCTTCCACCTCCATCGTCCGGCGGTAAGCTTCGGCGATGGCGGCTTCGCTTTCGTCCCCGCAGGGCGAAAACACCGGTCCGGTGGGAGCATACCCCACCTTAGGCGGCAGCTTTGCATACTGGCGGATGGTCTGTACCGCTTTGGCATGGGCCAAAAGTACATGGCGGGTCACGGGGCGCAGGCTGGCCGGTTCATCAAGGAACGGCGCATGCCGCCCCTGCAGATGGCCGATGCCCACAAAGCACTGCGGCTCGTTCAGGGTCATCCAATACTGTACCTGGTCAGACAGGGCTTCCACCACAATTTTGGTATATGCCGCAAACCAATCCGGGATCTGCGGGTTCTTCCATCCGCCCTGCAAATACAGCGCATACGGCAAATCCCAATGGTACAGCGTTACCATCGGCTCAATGCCCGCGGCTTTCAGCTCCCGCACAAGGCTTTGATAGAACTCAATGCCTTTCTGGTTGATTTTTTCCGTGCCATCGGGCAGGATGCGGGACCAGCTGACCGAGAAGCGGTAGCTTTTCAGCCCCATCTTTTTCATCAGGGCCACATCTTCACGGTAGCGGTGGTAGTGGTCGCACGCCTGCAGAGGGCCCTCGTTATATTTGGTGTGGCCGGGGTACAGCACATCCCAGATGCTCGGCCCGCGGCCATCCTCATTCCAGGCGCCTTCCACCTGTGCCGCTGCCGATGCCGCACCCCACAAAAAGTCTTTCGGGAATTCCATTTTGTCACCTCTGCTGCTGACATATTTTATCAATCTATTTTGTGTATCCTAGGGTGTATCTGAAAAAGTAAAAGCATCAAGAAGTCAAAAATTCATAGAAAAATCAGAAATCGCGAAAACCGCATTAGAAATTGTATTTAGGGCAATACCGCATAATTCTAAGTGCCGATACGGCGAGCGAGGCGCGGCAGATGCTAAGCCAAAAGCGCAGATAATACTGGATGTC
>ERZ1106919.836-NODE-836-length-22887-cov-3.449676_pt1 | contig 22887 bp, 10 predicted proteins | sample MGYA00403654_ERZ1106919 | MGnify/ENA primary metagenome ERZ1106919 (study PRJEB35170, sample SAMEA104062450) | human gut metagenome | biome: human gut; feature: human-associated habitat; material: faeces | place: Denmark | collected 2012-10-08 ... | reverse complement strand
CCACGCAGCCTGACTGATTCGAGCTTCTTTGGCACCACAACCCCAATGGCTGACGTTATGCCGGCTACCTAACCCTGCATTCGGTCCGATATGGTAAGCATCCACTTCGGCTGTATGACGGGTCATTGCTTCTGCCATACGCCAGATATCTTCACGACCTGTACGCAAAAAGTTATACCACAACCACATATTAGAAGCAAGTTCCGTATTATCCCAGGCAAATCCGCCGATGTCATAACGCCACGTATGACGGACGGGGTCATAAGCATGCATTACATCTCCATAATTCCAGAATCCATACCACTTGTTCTGCTCTATGGCCGTACTATAAAAATTGATATATGCATCCAAGCGATCTTCTACCCGGGAACGGAAAGAAGTACTCCGATCCGGAAGACTCCATACACCAAAAGCCTGCTGCGCATGAAGATAATCCGGCGTAGGCAACAATATCCCGAGCTCAGAAAGCGATTTAGCAGTATCGGCAAAAGCCTTTTTTCCAACATAACCTCCTTGTGGAATAAGTGTCAGCGTAGTAGTACGGGCGATACCATAGGGAGTACTCATTCCGTCCTGAACATCTTCGTAACTGGCATTTAAATCATGAGCTACATTATCGTAGTGACGTAAGTCCATCGGTTCTCCTTCAGGGCTCCATAACCATGCAGTGATTGTTGCAGACGAAGTTTTAGCACCCGATATTTCTATAGAAGAAGGATAAGACTGCCAAAAATCATGCAGGCAAAGTCCTAAACCACCCGTAATATCACCGACAAAAGCATATCCTTCACTACGGGTTCCCGAAAAAGTTCCTATCCAGGGATTATTCTCATTGGCACGTTTACGGATAGAGAATGCATCTGCAGAGAGCTGAGACAGACGATAGTCGTTCCATGAAGCCCAGTTATCTATTAAGTCACGATTCTTCTTGTCAAAAGTCTCATACGGTGGAATACGTCTGCCTTCCATCTGTTGCTGTTGAAGAGAAAGCTCATCATCCGTGTCAAGTGTCAGTTTGCGCCGTCCCACCAGCGGTTGCACCGGTTCACTCCAAACACCTCCATCAGCACAGGAGAAAGCAATATGCCGGTTATAAAGTTCTTCCCGCATAGGGGCTTCCAAACGAATACCCAAAGCACGAATAAAATCCTTATTTTGATCTCCGTCGTACACAAAACTATGTACTATCTTGATTTGCTCGCTTCCGGCATAAAAGTAAAGACGGACTACAAACGGAAGCCACTCCCGTCCGGCATCACTTCTGTGAATACCCTCCAGTTTGACAAGCGCCCGTACATTACCGGTACGTTCTACTGTAGCCGATTTTAATCTTCCGGTATAGTTGGTAAAAGCTATTTGTGAGGTATTCTCCAAGATCGGTTCACTTTGAGTATTACAGACAAGGCGTGCATTTTCTCCTACTTTCACTCCTTTATGAAATATACTATCTATCAGAAATTCTCCCTGACGAGGGATGCAGGCGGAAATAAGACCTGTCTCAATACGAATATTCTGTGGCGTTTCAACAATCGCGATTGATGATTTACCGCTACCATCATCGCCAATCTTTGCATTAGCTCTTCCTTTTGATCTTTTCCCGACCTTTTTGAGTAATAGTTTATCAGTATTTCCCGGAATAACTCCGGCTATCCCATTCCATTTCACAGAGCCATCGGGCCAGTAAGCCAATACCCAAGTATCTATCGGAAAAGTCTCACCTCTATCAGTAATCAACTGCAAAGTATTTTCCGGATATAATTCCCCTTCACTGAAAGGAACACCCAAACTTACCGTTCTATCTTGCTGAGGAGTATCACCAATCCAGTGCAATGGAATTTCTGAGATTTCCTGTGGAGAACATTCATAATGAAAATTAGCGATACGAGTCCGGGATAAGGTGGTGCGAAAACCGAACCAGCCCTCTGTCAGGGGGTCGGCATCGCGGAAATCCACCAGTCGCACTCCATTTATATAATAACTAACCCTATTATTTTCATTCGTTATCTTGATATGATACCACTTGTTAGCTTCCAGCAAATGGTCCGCATCCGTATATTCTTTTAAGATTGCAGGACGGGCTTTTGCATTTGTAATAGCCGCCTCATTGCCGTCATAACGGCGAAAACGTGTAGTAGAATTATGATTTCCACCATATCCCATATAGTAGAGTTGCAAAGAGTAACAGTTTAGAAAAATCCCACTACGCCATTTCTCACGTTTCCATATATTATCGGGATACTGAGGGTCCGAAGCCATCCAAAAACAATTCAAGTCACTCAAACGATCGCCCTCAACCTCAACAACCACACATGCGTCATACTCAATGGTTACTTTACCACTCATCTTCTCTTTCCTCCAAAGAGTAAGCCCTTTAGGAGAAAGAATTTCAACCGTATCCCCTAAAAAAGTTACTTTATAATCCGGAGATTCAGATTCTACTTTCCAGTATTTATGAAACTGGCGGGCGTTGAGTCCGGAAGTTTTATTGTTTTGTGCGTTCAATGCCAAAGTAATGAGCAAGAACAAAAGAACAGATATGTTTTTCATGTGACAAATTTAGTATAAGGAGTTCCATTATAAGGAACGTTATCACTGGTTTCACATCACAAAATTAGAAAATACCACCCGAATGATAAATAGAATATCATTCATTTAAATGGATATTTGTTCAATAAACGGTCTTCTTCCAGCAAACAGCGATATCATTGATTGTATTGAAAGTGCCCAATATAACAAAATCGACCTGATAGCCAAGCTTTACTTGATATCAGATCGATTTATTTATCTTCAGTGTATATCTATTTCTGAAACACAAGCTCACCCATACGGTCTGCCGTACTAAAAACAATAGAGCAAAGGCCATCTTTTATTTGCAACACTTCCATTCCAGCCAGTTGCACGATCTCCGGTTCAGCTCCTGTTTTACTACTCAAGATCTCTAACGTGGCATTCGCCTTTACACCAACGGACAAATCACCATCGCAGGATAAAACATATTGCCTTCCTTCCAATACGTTGGTAATAGCAACACTATTGGTATCGATGAACAAGCTCCAATTATTGGCTTTATTCAATTCAATCATGTTTCCCCATACAAAACGCTGATTATCGGTGCTCAGCACACTCGATACCACTACTACATCAAGTGATACACTGTGCCCTTCCAAGTCGGTTACAGTCAAGACCACTTTACCGTATTTCACTCCTTGAATGTATATTAAATTTTCACGATACTTGGCGGTAGCATAGCCTTCTTCAGAAAAAGAAAACTGATATCCACCGTTTCCGCCTTCAATCTTTAGTATGCCTTCACTTCCTTCTTTGATTTGAATGGCTGTACGATCAAGTTTCAGTTCAACAACCGTATCTTCGTCTTTACAAGACGAAAAGAGACTGAGCTGAGATAATATCAAGACAAAAGATATTATATAAATATTAATAAACTGTTTCATATTATTCTAAGTTTATCTGTTTTATCTTTTAAATTTAAACGCAATGGATTTTGTAACGTTTCCGTTTGCATCTTCAATGACTGCTTTCACTTCAAGCACACCACTAAAGTCTGACAAGTCTATTGAGTTCTTATCAAACTCCACCGTTTCTTCACCGTCTACAATCACATACATCTTCGTGAACAATGCCGCTTCGGGGCCCACTACACTGGCTTTACTGCCAACTACAACAATTGTCGGCTTTTTCAACCAGCCAAAATCAAGATCAGTAGGTTCACCTGTAGCAAAGCATCCCATTCCCCAAAAACGTAATTCCGCATCAGTAGTCAGTTTTCCAAAATTAACATCAGGCAGATCTCCATTGGGCTTACGATCTCTCATCAATTCCGCTTCTTCCAGACTGATAAAGTCAGCTTCCACCACTTCCTCACTACCATCAAAAGAGTTGTTGGATACTTCACTCTTCGCCCTGTTCACTGTTACGATATGCTTACTTCCCGATCTTGAAACAAAGGACAGGTTGTTCTTAATAATATGATCATATCCGCTCACATCAGTCGGAGGAAGTGCCAAAGGCAACTCACGGTTTGTCATATTATAGTTTTCTCCACTATTGACAGCCGTATTGCTCTCGAATATGATTCCGCCCAGATGATGATTGGCATAAAAACCTCTCAATCTATTGTAATAAGCCAAACTATTGCGTACTTCATGTTGAGGTATTATGTCAGGTGTAGCTGGAAGGTTATCGGCAGACATTCCGTAACCACCGGCTTTAAAACCGGTACCGTCACCAGCCGCTTCTTTTGTGCCGGGCTTGTATCCGTTTAAGAACGACCAGCAATTGATTATCTTCACTGCCTCAAAACAATTGATGAGGTCGAAACCATCATCGCTATTATACCAGGCACGACATCCTTCGAACACATTTCCCGTACCTTTACCTTCACCGGCAGAAGATGAGTTGATGTGACCGCCGAAACCATCGACATTACCACCTTTGCCTCCTTCTGAAACCGAATCATAATTGTTGTAAGCATCACAGTTTAAGATGTGATTATTGCTTCCGCCAAGCAAGTAGAAACCGATTGCCATACCGTCATGCGTTCTCAAATCTTCAAACTTGTTATTATTGGCTCCTTTAACAATACGGAAACATTCTGATTGCGTATGGTCGGTAATAGTGACTTGTGTGCCAATAACATCGAATCCTTTAAGATAAAGATTAGAACCGCTTACATAAAACACCGTAATACGCTGATCTTTCGGTTTTACTTGCGAAAGATCGAAGACAGGTCTCCCCTGTCTATTCGGATTGACCAGATAAGAAATAGGCTTGCCTGCCTCACCACTTTTATTCAAGTGGAACACACAATGATAAAGTCCGCTATTAGTAGTAGTCATCGGTAGTTGGTCGGCAGGAACCACATAAGTTCCCGGATTGATATAAACCACATCTCCCGCAGCTACCACTTCCTGCACTTTTACTAAAGTTGCAAAAGGTTTATCTGACGTTCCCGGATTAGAATCACTTCCCTCGGGGTCCATATAATATGTCTTTTGTGCACTCATGGGGACTGATAATATCAGTCCCAAAAGTAAATAAGCTATTTTTGTTATATCCTTCATAATTTTCTTTTTTTGATTGAAAAACATGCTATTAATGAGAAGAAGACTTACCTTGCAAGTCCCAAGGTACGAAGTAAGCACCACCCATAATCTTGGCCTTTACTTCCGCTTGTTTAGCCAGATCGGATTCATATTTCTGCCCGACAAAATCTGCTATGAATGAATAGTCATTCCAACGCTTTGCCACACGAATCATAAGCGGATAAGTCTTTCCTTCACAAGGAAACTCCAAGAAGGCTTCTTTCACCAATTCAATATCATTATGCTTTTTGATCTTGTCTTCATCACTCAAACCTTCCAATCTTTGTTCAGCTATAATCTCCTCTTTGATGTCTTCCGGAGTCTGCCACATATCGCGCTTGCCCAGTCCTAAGATACCGCGAACACCATTATCAGCATACGTGCGGCGGAATCCCGCATAAAGTGTTGTCCACAATCCCCAGTTGCAATTCAGTCCTTGCCATTGTTCGCCCAATACTACACCGGCTCCGTAGAAGGGGTCGACACCTGTATTCATCAACACGGATGCCGGCTCAAAACGTCCCATATTATTCAGTGCTTCAATCGCCATAAAATAAAGATCAGAAGTGTGATAAATCATTATATATGTATCGTCATGAGCAACAGTATGTCCGCTCTTTCTAAAGCCACGGTATTTGCGTATCGCATATTCCACATCCTTTTCGATTTCCTGAATAGCTCTGAAACGCGCATCGGATGTTTTAATTGCCGTTGCATCAGCAGACGGATTGAAAGTAGTATCTTCAAAACGTTTTGATCCTGGCACGGAAGCACGCATCATATAGCTTCCGCTACGGTCGAAATGATTCAATAACGAATTCTGTTGATTATATTTATAATCATACATAATAACAGATTCGGTTGCTGTCAGCATCGGCATCTCGGAGTCATATTGCTGACCGTAATTACTCCCGTAACTTCCCGAACGCATATACTTGATATTAGCAACATTTCCCTGATACTCAGCCAAAGCAAAGGTCCTGCTCATTTCTCCAAGAATTGTTGTAGCCGCCTTCTGATAATCTCCTTTCCAAAGTGCGATTTCTGCTTGCAGTACAAAATATCCGGGAACCATCATATTCCATCTTTTATATTCATCGTTTGTAGAAGTAGCCCCGTTAGCAGGATCAAGCCACTCATTCCATGACATATTGTATGTACCGTTTATTCCATCAAAGCCAGTATTCAACAGTTTGTCGCATTCATCGACAAGCTCACTCAAGTTCTTAGGAGTCCGGCTGACGATATCTTTCATACTTTGCATCGGATCATCGAACCATATAGCTTGTCCATATATCTTTGCCAACATGAGATAAGTCCATGTTTTCAACCTCACCGTGCTACTAATCAGACCTCTATAATCATCGTCATCTACGGTAGTGACATGTGTATCTCGGTATTCTTTTGCTTTCTGCAAATAATCATTGCAAGCAATGATTACATCATAATACTTGGCAGGGTCGGCATATGTGTTACCGCTCAAATCATCATCATAATTATAAATGCTGTAAAGGTCAGCCGGTGTATTTTCGGTAGGTTCCAACAGTTCGCCACGCATATCGGTCAGATAAATAGCTTTGTCTCCAATAGCTTGTATCTTTGTGATAATACCCAGAAAACCGGAATAAAGCTCGCTGCCTTCCTTGATATATCTATCACCATTCAAGGTCGTATCATTATTCGGCTCGAAGAAGTCACTACACGAAGCGAACATCATCGCCAGTACCCCCATAAGTATTATTTCTATCTTAAACTTTTTCATTTTCATTAGAATTTTAAATTAACGCCCATTTTCACTGTTTTGGGTTGCATTAGCTTTGCATTATCAAAACCTTGCATATTCTCAGCATAAGAATAAGAGAATTCTGGGTCCATTCCCAGATAATCTGTAAAGGTCAACAGGTTCTCGCCCGTCACATATATTGTTCCCGAACGGAAGAAATTCCAAAGTGTTTTAGAGAAAGTGTAGCTGAGTGTCACGTTCTTAATTCTCAGGTAAGAAGCATCTTCCATCCAGCGAGAAGAGAAATAGCTGTTGCCCACAGGATCTTTCCATGTTGCCTTCGGCATATCGGTCTTCTGTCCTTCCACTGTCCAACGGTTTACGGCTGCAATACTCTGGTTGTTAGTAGTAGACATAGCCTCCAGTTGTTGTCTGACAGCATTGTATGCGATGTTGTCTTTTGAATATGAGAACTCTGCAGAAAGTGCGAATCCTTTGTATTTCAGTTGTGTATAGAAACCTCCAAAATAAGAGGGAGCAGCACTGCCAAGAAGAACACGGTCTTTATCGTCGATGCGGTTATCGCCATTCTGATCTACAAAACGTACATCTCCGGCATTATAACGACGTCCGGTACGGTTGCTGAGATTTGCAGCGTCAGCTTCAGCTTGTGTGGAGTATACTCCATTTGCCTGATAACCGTAGAATTGGTAAGGAGCTTCTCCGACACGGTTGACCATCTGCACACCATTATCGTAACTCAACACGATTTGTTCCTCACCACCTAATGACTTGATCTTATCTCTGGAGCGAGAGATGTTTCCACCTACGATCCATTCGAAATCACGGGTACGAACCAATGAGGCCTGCACTGCCAACTCTATACCTGTATTCTCTAACTTACCTACATTCGCATAATAAGGAACCGATCCATAAACAGATGAAAGAGGCATAGCAGATATCATATCGCTGATTTGATTATTGTAATAATCAAAAGTTAGGTTCAAACGATTGTTCAGTACAGACAAGTCCAGTCCGAGATTCAAAGAAGCATTCTTCTCCGGTTTCAATGATACGTTCGGGATATTAGAACGAACGATGGTTGACAACTGCATGTAAGGTACTGTGGAATAATAGTATCCACCCATCTGTGAAGAAAAGCGTGAGTTACCTGTCAGTCCGTATTCGACACGTACATTCAGCTTATTGAGCCATGTAACATCGAGAAGTGGTTTCCATCCTTTGCCCAGCAAGGTTACTCCTACTGACGGATATGTATAGAAACGGGCAACATCCGTACCGGTAGAAGAAGCTGCATCAACGGCTATATTCACAGATGCCTGTACCATATTATTGTAAGTATAGTTGGCATGTCCGTAGAAGTTTGTCCAGTTCCAGCTATTGATATAACCCAAGAAACGTCTTCCGTCAGTCGTGCTACCCAATGTCTGGTAGAAGTCATTACCGGTGTTGCGTCCTTCTCCTGCATCATATTCGTTTTTAGTAGTCATCAACTGCCATCCGGCTATTGCATTCAACTGGTGAACATAATTAAACGTTTTCTTATAACTGGCATTCAAGTTGGCAAAGAAGTTGGTCGTTACAGCTACTCCGTCGCTTACCGCATTATTCCGCACACCGTATTTATCACTTAGCGGTACTATAGTAGCTTCACTTGCTCCAGGGATAAAGAGATGTTCGTTATCGTAATTATAATACAAACCTACTGTTCCAGTTAGTGTCAGTTCTCGAAAAGGATTGTATGCGATACCGGCTTTCATATTCAGATCATATTGGCGATTACGAGAATCCAACGTATTAATGATAGCTAAAGGATTGCTGACGCTGTAATCTCGGCTCTTGCTCCGTCCGTAGAAATGAGATGCGTAAGTTTTCAGTGTATTTCCCTCGCGGTCTTTTTCGTATGGACTTAGGAAAGGAGATCTTGCGTAAGCTGCCAATATAGGATTCGTCGTAATATCCATACCCTGCGTCTGATAATGTCCGTTCATATAAGCTAAACCTACCGTTGCAAAAATATTCAGTTGTTTATTGACCAATACATTAGCATTCAGTAATGTATGAAAACGTTCCATACTTGTATTATCCATCAGACCATTCTCGCGATAATACCCTAACGACAGGTCGTATTTAGCAATATTGTCACCACCTTCTACTCTGAAAAGATGATCGGTGGACGCTGTGTTCTTGTAAATCAAATCCTGCCAGTCTGTATTATTGTTATACAAATAGTTGTAACGTGGATCGTTAGGATTCTGCATGAAGGGGAAATTTGTATAGAAGTTCTGCGGATCCTTAGAAATAGTCATACCCATATCTGCCAGATACTGCTTGTAATCATCCAGTCCCATCACCGGCATCCGCTTATCGTTCCAGTTGATTCCGTATGATCCATAGTAACTCACCCTAGTCTCCAAGTCATTAGATGCGGTACCGTCTGTTTCAATCAAGATTACACCATTGGAGCCCATTGAACCATACATAGCTGCTTCCGCACCTTTCAATACAGTGATATTCTGTATATCCTGCAAATGATAGAACTGAAAGATATCACGGGTAAAGCCGCCAATCAGTTCCGAAGGTGTTTTATCAGGCATATGAGGTACTCCGTTTATCACAATCAAAGGAGCGTTATCACCAGTCAATGTGCGGATACCGCGCAAGTTATAATAACTGCCTTCTCCCGGCATACCACTACTGCGTTTCATTTGCAACCCAGCAATTTGTCCTGTCAATGCACGATCGATCTTTGTCGTACCCAACATAAAATCTTTTTTTGTGATATTGGTAGCTGCTGTATAATCTTCCAGCTGCATTTCCCCTTCCCGACGGAAGGGAAGAACCATCGTTTCATTGTATTTATATTGATTTTCCGGAATCAATGTAATTACAATATTCGGTCTTTCTTTTACAAGCTGCTTCACTGAGAAATACCCCGGAGCCCATACGGAAATTTCCTTGGCCTTTGAAAGATCTTTCACTTCAAACTGGAATGTACCTTCTTTGTTTGTAGTAACATTCATCGTGTCTAACACTGTGACAATGGCACCTTCTACCGGTTGATTCGTCGCTGACAAAATCTTACCAGTCAATTTCTGGCCTCCTTGTCCCCATGTATTTGCCACTCCACATACGAGTAGCACAGAAATATTAAGTATTTTTTTTATCTTTTTCATATCCTGTTTATCAAGGTTAATACAAATCTACTGTTGGGCGGAAACACCATGTAGTCGGCTCCATTTCACCTCTTGCCCCTTTCGTAAATTCAATCGTAACTTCAAGTTCTTCGGTTTTATCAAATATGACAACTCCAAGATCCGTAGAACCATCACGGTCATACCTGCTATCTCTATAAAGCTCACTATATCCACCACCGCCACGGTCATGATTAGAGCCTTTCATTGTAGAAGATGGAATAGGACCACTTTCACATTTGGGAATCTTCTTCCCATTCAAGTAGAATGTTGCATTCACTTGCGAACGAGAACCATTAAATCCCATATAGAAATTATATGACCCTGCAGGTATTTTGTAAGGCACTGCAGTATAACCGGTAGTCGAAGCTTTGTCTTCTACTAATCGATAGCATTTGAATTTAAAAATACCAGGTTGATCAGTGTCAACGACCCACAGCATCATAGATCTACAGTAAATAGCCGGCAGCCATGGCTTTGGCTGATTTGCACCCACATATTGTTTCACACGATTCATTTGTACATTCTCACCAATATCTTTCAGATAAGTACTGATGTAATTATATCCGGGATAATAGTACTTTTTATCTTCATCCGTCAATTGGTCAAACGTTTCAAAACGTTCCTTGATTCTCCAAATCAATATCTTGTTGGTCGGTATTTTCAGTGAAGTTATCTTATAAGCAACACCGTTACTCAACTCTACCGGATTATCAAGATCTACCTTATTTACTGTTGTACGCCATTGTTGATCAAAAACAGAATAAAAGTCCTGCGTTGAGGCCGGATCACTCTCGTTATAAATAAAGTCTTGTTTTACATACTTTTTTACGAAAAAAGCAGTCTGGAATATCCAGTTGTTCAGAATAGAATCTTCACGTTCCATATTCCACGATTTCAACTTCTCTTTCGCTTCTCTCAGTGCATTCTCTATCAAGTCATTAGAAGGTACCAGCAATGTAGCAGTAATGTTCTCTGAATAAAGGTCTAACTTCTTATCTGCAAAATACTGACTCTTTTCTGTGAATACAGAGTCATATACCGTATTTCCTGTCTTATCAATTCCTATAGGTGTACTTGCGGCTTTATCAAATACTCTTTGCGTACGGCTCAACACCATTTCTTTAAAAACAGAGTAATCTTCGTCCGGCAAATCCTTCAAATACTCTATCAATGCTTTAGGAGTATTAATATAATTTTCCAAGTCATAAATGTAGGCATTATTAGTTTTAATCACCTTCTTCACTTTCGAACCATTGAAATAAATTCCCGGTTCCATACCATCCATCGGTTCATTGTAGATTCTTACGGTCACATACTTGCCGTTCCACATCAACAGGCGTTGTCCGTCTTCCAGATTACTGGGGGAAAGAAGAGCATCTGTTATATGTGCTTCCGCCTTAAATATTTCTTCAGCGGTTGCCTGTCCTTCACTGCCTTCGGCTTTAGTAGTTACCGATTGATCGGTATTGGCAATAGATTCATTACCTACCACCATGATGGTGTACATCAGGTTTTTCTCCTGCCATGTTCTAATCACACCTGTCTTGTCGAACAGTGCATACATGTTACTATAATCCTGAGCTGTCTTCAGGAAATCAGCTGCCGGCTCATCTACAGCTTCAATCTCTGTATTTTCAATCACCGTATCCCACTTGGAATAGTGCGAATCCCAAGTATCCGTACAGGCACAGAGTCCAATTGAAACCAAAGCGGATGCTATGATATATCTAATTTTCTTCATGGTTATTATTCTATTACAGGTTCAAACAATATATAATCAAAATACATACGGAATTTATTGTGCGAACTGGCTGCGGGATCTACCACAACTACGTTCAATGTATGAGAAGTCGTCGTTGTAAATTCAAACAATGTTTCTACTCCACTCAGGTCCGATGTCAACGGTGTATTGAAACAATCTTGCACATCCCCTGTCTTTCCATCATAAATACGTTTGTTATCGCCACCTTTAAGTCGTTTCGAATCTAATCTGAAATTGGTCAAACCGGCTTGGCTGCCCTCTTCTCTCGCACCGATAAACTTCATTGACGGATCGTATGCATAGTATAAAGTGATTCTATATTTTCCGGCTAAAATAGGTGGAATAGTCAGGTCCAATGTACCGTTGTAGCCGATATTAACTACCAAGGCATCGTTGTTCATCAACTTAGTCCAGTTGCCTGAAGTGCTGGCTCCCTTTGTGCAATACGACAGATAACTCCAGTCGCTTGCCAACGTGCCACCAGGTCCCATTTCGATCTTATAGGACGAAACTTGCGGAACAATTTCTTGTCGGCCAATGAACTTGGTGAGTGCTGTATACGTATCCGCGTCATCTCGCGAAACTTGCTGATAAAGCTGCCCTTTTCCCTTTGCCGCAATGTAAGAAGACACTTCGGGGTAATCGCAGAAATCGAAGATTACAGGTATCGGCTCAAATTCGGTTTTCACGGGCAGATATCCGTCAATCGGTTGGATATATCCGTTCTTCACGATCTCGTCAGCTTGTTCCTCAATAAACTTAACGCCGTCGTTCAGTCCGCTTTCGGAAATCAGGATCAAATCGTTTGTAGCTTTGGTGTTCAGCATCTTTCTATATTCCCACGTTTCTCTGTCGAAAGGTTTGGGAAATGTACGAAGAGATTCAAGGGTGCGTTCACCGTCCATAATATGATAGGCCATAAACCGGTTCAGTTCGTTATTGGGAAGCTCGTAATCGTTGGTCAAAGCCCCCACCTTAGCAGTCAAATCACTAAAACTGTTGATTCCTTCCTTAGCAAATATAGCATCGGATACGGCAAATACGGTGAAGTATTTCCGCAGTTCAACTCTCATTCCTAACGGACCTTCGAGTACAGAATTGACTACACTTAACGAATCGCTCCATGTTGTTTTCTCCAGCGCTTCACAGAAAATTTTATAATTCCCTTTCTCTACAAGTTTTGCGTAGATAGTTTCTACGGCAGGACTCAATACATCATCGAGTACATATACACGACCATTGGCTGTACGAATAGCTAACTCGCTGACATGAGCTTCCTTATTAATATAGATAGATTTATCACCACCTTCACTACCAAAAGAAACTTTCAACGCATCTCCCGAGAGTGTTCTACCCGGCAGTTCACCGCTTTTTACAAAATCCTCCCTGTCAATAGAGTCGTTAATAACATGATATGTAGCAAGAGTACGGGCATATTCATATCCCAAATCTTCGATAGAAGTGACTCCCTTCTTTTCGTAAAAGCGAAGAACTGCATCATTAGTAGGTGCCAATACTGTGAAAGCATCCTCTGCGCGGTTCACAGCATTGAACAAATCTCCATATTTCAAAACTTTCACCCATTCGGAGAAATCGTCCGGACGACTCTGGAGATAGGTTGCAGCAGGTTGTACATCATATACCTTAAATACCGTATCCTTGTACGGATCATCACAGGAATAACAAGTGATGCACAAAATCATTAAGCAAAATCTTACAATATTCTTCATAGTATATATTAATTTGCAGTTACATCATAATAAGGATTCTGTATTAACATCGGGTTAGTGTCAATCTCACCCTGATTAATAGGCAAATACCATGCATCGGTATTCTTCAGAACCGAACGTATCCAACTGGCACTCACCGTAGAGTTATTCTCAATGATCATATTGATAAACTGATCTTTATATTTAAAATTCTGCGATCTGCCGAAGCGTAAAAGGTCATACCAGCGTTTGCCTTCCGCAGCAAATTCAAGATCACGCTCCTGCAACAAGTATCCAAGCATATTTTCTTGTGATACGGCATTCGTCTGAACACTTAGCGTGGTAACGTTGGCACGGGTACGTATCTTATTGATAAGTTCTAAAGCCTGTGCAAAATTCGCTTCTCCACCTTTCCAGATCAATGCTTCAGCTTTCATCAACAATACATCTGCCATGCGGTAGAGTATCCAGTTGGCATCTTTATAAGAACGTGTTGTAGACAATCCGTCCTTACCGCCGATTCTGAACTTGAAGGGAAGATAACCTTCCGTATTGGAGTTACCAATAACAGTTCCCGAAGAAAGAATAAATGTATTGCCATAACCACGAACGGTATTGGAAGTCACCCATGTATCGGTTTGTTCATCAAACAAACGTTTACACATTGCATTCGAGAACTGAAGAGCGGCGACAGTAGATTGTGTCCAAGGGTAAATATTCGATGGAGATGGATATGTACTCGCTGTAGCATCATCATCAGGAGATTGATTGCGCGACTGATCAAAATTCAGTTCAAATATAGAACCGTTGCTGTTGCCCGGGAAGAAGATGCTGTACCATTGTTCCGGGTCTTCTACAAATGCCGGACGGAAAGGGGAGGTCGAATTAATCAGCATATCGGCATATCTCACACAGCCATCATAATCTTCGCTCCACAAACACACGTCTGCCATCAATGCATACAATGCCCACACAGTGACACGTCCTTTACTCATGCCGGTCCAGTCTTCATCGTCATACATTTCTTTAGCGGCTCCTGTAGAAAGTGCATCCTCAATGTCCAGTTTGATCTGCGCAATAATCGCTTCTTCCGAAGATTTGGGCACATCGACCGCATATTCGTCCGTCATGTAGGGTTCCACAATCAGGGGAACTTCTTTAAAGTTGCGCACTAGCGTAAAATATGTCCAAGCCCGCATAAAGTAGGCTTCAGCCATGTTTGAGTTCATTACTGATTCATGATAGGTCTCATCCTGCCTCTTTACTTCCGGTGCATATTTAATAATGGAGTTCGCCACATTCAGTATGGAATAGAAACTCGCCCATTTACATTCGTTTGATGAAGAGGTCAACTGGAAATTCTGTAATTCCTGTTTTGACTTACCCGAATATGCATAAATGGATGCCCCGCGAAGTTCGCCCCAATAAATTAACGTAGGAACTGTCAGACGCATATTGTGGTATCCTTGTGCAAGCACCTCTTCCACCTGTTCCTTTGTTTTCCAGTATTCCGGAGATACCTGTTCGTTCTTCGGCAACACGTCCAGCCAATCATTACAACTGGAAGTCAGTAAAGTTGTTCCGGCTATTACTATGTATATTAATAATTTCTTCATGTTGATATCGTATTAGAAACTTAAGTTAAAACCAAAAGTATATCGTCTGGATACAGGCGTCGTTGCACCATCAATTGCAAGATCTGTCGGTCTTGACGGAAGGTTTACTTCCGGGTCCTGACCAGTATAAGAAGACCAGGTAAACAGATTGTATCCTGTAACGAAACATGTCAGTGAAGTGATACCCATCTTGTTGCAAATGCTTTTTGGGAATGCATAATTCAGTGTCAACTGTTTCAGACGAAGGAAGGAAGTATCTTCCACAAAACGGTCAGAACCTAAAAAGTTGAATCCTTCGCCATACAATGCACGCGGTATATCTGTAATATCACCTTCGTTTTTCCATCTTCTCAACACAGCCGTACTCTGATTGGCATTACCGTTCATAGACTCATTATTCATACGGGCCGTATTCACGACTGACTGTCCGAAACGTCCGTGGAAGAAGGTGTTGACAGAGAATTGTTTGTACTTAATAGTCAATCCGGCACCACCGGTCAATGTCGGGTTGGCATTTCCCAGATAGACGATATCATACTGGTTAATCACACCGTCATGATTGATGTCTTCATACATCGCATCTCCCGGTTGACAGGTTGCTGTCAAGTTCTTCATCACGATTGGTCTACCTTTGGCATCATTCATTACTTTTCCTTCCGCATCACGTGCGTATGTGGCATCCGTGTTCTGATATACTCCCTTGTAACGGTATCCATAGAACGAACCGATAGGACGTCCAACCTCTGCACGGGCAGCGTATTCTCCATTCTTTGGCGAGTAATTCTCCTGTACCATATTGGCAGGCAGTTCAGTAATCTTATTCTCATTACGGCTAAAGTTCACATAACCGTTGATGCGCCAGTCTTTGTTCTCAAATAAAACAACATCTGTACGGAACTCCCAACCTTTGTTCTCCATTTTACCCGAATTGAAATAACTAATCGATCCGAAACTAGTCGTTGAAGGTAGTTTGTAGTTCTTTTGCAACAAGTCTTCCACCGTCTTATAATAATAATCGAATGTAAATCTCAAACGACCTTTTAATACAGAAGCATCCAAACCATAGTTATATTCGGTAGAAGTCTCCCATTTCAAATTATCCAACTGCATACGAGCTTGCTTGGTGGCCGACATATTCATATAGTCTGTTCCCTTCACATAAGCACCCAGATAAACAGAAGCACCGCTGGGAGCACGTCCACTCTGTCCGATACTGAAACGGAATTTCGCTTCGTCCAACCATTTATCTCTTGCCGTTTTCATAAAAGGCTCATTCTGGAAGTTCCATGCAAGACCCACAGCAGGGAAGTAACCCATTCTTTCATTACGTCCCATAGCAGAGTTACCTTCGGCATTGAGAGATCCGTGTACCACATAACGATCAAACAAAGTATAGTTCAATACTCCTACAAAAGAGACATTACGTGTTTCCGATTCGCTTGAATTCATGTCGCTGATAGTAGTTCCCACTACCGGATCGGAAAGATCAGAAGAGGCATTACCATATACTTCGCTATTATAGCCTGAATTGACATACTGACCAGTACGAACTAATACATTCGCAATGATATTATGTTTGTTATTCCAGTTCTTGATATACATCAACTTGTTCTCTGTCTGTAAAGCCAACTGGTCGGAATAAGCGTCTGCACTCTGATTAGCATATTTGTTAACTTGTTCTACTCCTGTCACTACTTGTGGGAGGAAACGACGTGTTTTAATGGCACGCATATTGATAGAAGCCCAACCTTTATAAAAGAATCCCGGCATTATCTCATAATCGGCACGGAATGTAATCTTACCTTCGCGCTGTACAGTTCTGTTGATAGCTTCATGTGCCATGGCAACAGGATTATAGTTACTCTTTCCATTAAAGGATCCTTCAAAATTCGGATCATGATAAGTAAAGTATTCATCGGTCAATGCACCTGTCAGGTCGTTTACTGTAAAAGGTGATTTGTTCGGCATTTTACTCAATGCCTCCGAACGGATAGTATTAACCCAGTTCGCATCCGTATTGGTCTGTGAATAAGAAAAATCTGCACCGAACTTTAACTTATTAGAAAACTGATAGTTAATGACCATTGAAGTATTCAAACGGTTCATAGACGTACCGATAGTAGTACCGATATCACTCATATATCCTAACGAAAAACGATAAGTCGCTTTTTCACCACCACCGTTCATTGAAAAACTGTTATCAGAAACCAATGCCTTTTGGCGTACATAATCCAACCAATTGGTATTTTGGTTATATTCATCATAGTATCTCCAGTCCGGATTGTCACCGATTGCCGGTGCATCAGATAACATATTCAGATATTTATTTCCCGGATTATTCAGACCGATGTATTTGGCAGAATTCCAGATAGATTCCTGCATAAGAGAAGTATATTCCTTACCGTTCAGCATCGGAATAGTACTCGGATCCTCCTTCATCGTCCATTTAGAGGAGAATGAAAAACGAGTTTTACCAACCGTACCTTGTTTTGTCTTAATAACCAATACACCGTTAGCACCCTGAGTACCCCAAATAGCAGTAGCCGACGCATCTTTCAATACTTCAACTGAGGCTATATCATTAGGTGAGATATTTAAAAGGGCACCTAAGTCTTCTTCCGTAGCTGTGCTAAAATTGAAGTCATCACTGATTTCTGTCGGATAAGGCACACCATCGATAACAATCAACGGATCAGAAGATGCATTCAACGTACTTGTACCACGGATTCTGATAGCACTACGGCTACCGGGGTCTCCTCCCAAAACAATATCCACACCACCCAACTGTCCTTGTAGAGCTTCCTCTATGGATACAACAGGCGCAGCAGCAATCAGCTTTTCCATATCGACTTTCTGAGTAGCCGAAACCATTTCTTTGTCCGAAATACCCAAATCATTTCTATTTAACCTACGGGCTGAAACGACAACTTCATCCACAGCCATCGATTCTGACTCCAAAGTCACATTCAAAAGAGTTTGCCCCGTATACTTTATACGCTTTGTTTTCATTCCGATGTAGGAATAAACAATCGTCAGATCTTTCTCTCCTCCAGGGACTTTCACATTATACTGCCCGTTCAGGTTTGTGATACCACCACCCAACGAACGGTTCTGGTTGTTTACTAGATTGACATTTACACCAACCAGTGGCTCGGCAGTTTTTCCAAACAATTCGGTAACCGTACCGGATATAACCTTCTGTACCTGCCCTGCCATTTCTATAGAACAGGACAGAAAAATGGCTACCAATGTATAAAAGACTTTATTTGTCTGATTCATGATTAATTAGATATTCAGTTAATTAAAAACAGCGTCTATCAGGTGGAAAGCACCGTCCATAAAAGCAAATGGGAAATTCTCGTATGATACTACCTTACACGCATTTCCATACCGACCGGTGGTTTGATTCTGCAACTGCAAGGTAATAGAAGCACCATTATCAGTATACTTCACAGGAATATTATTGCTGTTACGATACTCTCCCGATAACCAATCGGGTGATCCAAGATACGGACAGCCTGATGCAACCGGAGCATTGGTAGGCGTAAAGAAATAATTAAGTAAATATTCTCCCAACAAGCGTTTGTTTGTAACCTCACCTTGAAGAGTGGGCGAAGGTAAACTCAAATCAATCGTACCTTTCACTCCCGGAATCCGGTCATTATCCAAAGCCTCTTTCAAAGCTTCATTAGTCGGAATGAACCCGATAAGACGCCCTGCCAATCGATAATCCCAAGCAAGTACACCGTCTATGGTAGCAAATATTTCAGCCTGTCTCATTAAATAGGCAAACACGAAATTGGGATATTTCGTTTCCCCGATAGAGGTTAACATCGTCTTCAGGCTTGTATATTCCAATCCATCCAACTTTCCGAATACACCGAAATCACTTTCATATTCATATACTTTTCCGTTTGTCCACACACCGCCACCATCGTTGGTCACCTCTTTCACTTCAGTAAAAAGCGTAGGAATCACCGTTTGCGGATCTTGCCCTAACACACTATTAAACACGTAGTTCGTTGTCATCTTTCCGTCTTTTATAAACCAGAATGTTCCGCCATCCTGAGTAGCATGAACTGCCCAAGGAGCGTTAAAATTAACTTCACCTACTACGGTTCCGCCACTAACGATTCTTTTCAGATCTGATGATGATACAGCCACATCGCCATCTTCTCCGGAAGTTGCCAATGTATTGCCTACTCCATCAGACATCAGACGCATATCACTGATTTCATATCCGCTATTTTTAGTGATCAACATCGTATAGTTGGTTGCAGTGGTAGTATATGCAGCCATCTGATTACTCTGATAGATAGCATACAACGAAAGCAGATAATCTCTTTTAAGGAAAGACGGTCCCATTACAGTGCTGAATATTTCAGGCATCGGGAAATTACTCAATCCGTAGAAGCTGCCGTTCACGCAGATGCTCTTATCTTTCACATCGCTCAACTGGAAATCATAGTGTGAACCCAAAGAGTTGGTTATTCCGCTTATTTCGTCTGGGAATACAATAGATCCACCATATACTGATTGATAAAGTAATATTTTGGTAATCAACGGGTCCAAATCGGTCAAAGAAGAATATCCTCCAGCTTTCCAATATTTATTAAAGAAAGTATTTAATGCCTGATTGGACGGAGCAAAGATACTATAGGATATAGAAGCCAATTCCGGATAAAGACGGAAATTGGAAGTCGGCCATTCCAAAGCAATATTGGGAAGTCCGTTTGACGCATGTTCATGAAGGAAGAGACTATCTACTCCTACTGCATTTCCATAATCGGCAGACAAGTCCTTATCATAGGTATAAGTACTGTATTGGCTATAGAAGTCGAGGAAATCGGAATAATCTGATTTCTTCTTCAAAACATCATAAATAGTTTCCAATGGTTCCAATACTCTGTCTACATTATATATATAGCCATTGTTTGTTATGATTTGGTATTCTTTAACGCTTGCATTCGACACATTGAACCCGTTATCTCCCGTCCATGTAGAGTTAGGATAGAAAAATTCATAATTCTTCTTTGCATCTATGCCTTTAGATGCAAAGATGTGGTGAGAGAATACAGGTAAAAACCGCTCCAGGTGATAGACGGTTACTGTGTTTTTTGTTGCCGGATCCACTTCCTTCGTAGTAGGGCTGGTACTGTGTGTGCGAAATTTGTAATACATACCCGGTTGCAATACACCCAGTTCATCATCTTCATCGTCGTCTTTGCTTGTTGCACTGTCCTCGGGCCGGAAGTTCTCGAGATCGGTTTTACTATAAGAATAGTAGATTAAGTGATAACCAATCAATTTCTTCAGATCATCTGTCGGTATGTCCTTGACTGAAACATAACCGTGTTCCTCCAGATAAGTGGTAAACGCATCATTGTCCGGAGCCATGACAGTTGCGACACTCTTACCATCAAGAATAGGCCTGAAACCTGATAGCTCTGCTGCTTCCAAAAACATGGAGAACTTACCTCCATATTCATTAGAAAGAACTTCCCAAGCTGTACCTTTCAGCCATGCCGGTTTTTCATAGTGTTCATCCATCTTGTCTTCACAGGACAGGAAAAAGGAAGAGAGGAACAATAGTAGCAGCAAATGCCGCTTTCGAATCATTGCATTTCTCATAATACTAAAAATTATATTAAGTTATAATTAAAAATCTGCTAAAAAGGGAGATTGATATCGTGAATAGCATAAAAGACTTACATTTGATATTAGCAACTGCATAGATTTGCAGGCATTCATATAAATTTCGTGGTTTTTCATAATTATATCAAAACGTTAAGTTAAACAAAAGTTAGATTAATGACTTTGAGCAAAATATTTGTGTATAAGCGTATTATGAAAAATGTAAGATTGCCTGTGGACAATTAATAAGCAACTAAAAAGATAAGAAGTAGTTATTCTGAAATCAAATCGATATGCCTTACTGCAGCATAAATTTATAATAATTGGTTCAATATTTCCCTGAATACTTTATCTGCGTGTTCTTGCATTATTTTTATATAATTAAAAATGGGACGATTACTTTTCATACTATGTCCTATACAGTATTCTATTTTCTCGATTTGTATTCCCAAATTATATCCATGTTGTGCAAATGTTTTTCGAGCAGAATAATAAGTGACCTTCTTGCTTATACCAGATATTTCCGCCACCTTATTTATATTACGGAAAATTAAACTATATATCTGTTTATAGGATAAATATTTTCCAATCTAAGTTTACCTTCCTTCGACAGGTATCTGTTAATAATCTCTTTTGCCTCAGGTTGCAAAGAGAACACGATTTCATTTGCCCCTTTTTTTCTGTTACGAGTTTTATGACGTATATATCTTATATAATCTTTATCTTTAAAGTTGTATTCCAGTAAATCTTTCAGGTTAATCCCACCTAAATAGTAAGTAAGCATAAAAATATCTCTGGTTATGTTCAAAGATGATTTCAGGAATTTCGCATCTCTAATACTTTTTAATTCATCTATTGACAAATCAAGTTCCCGCACATTACTTGTCGGCATCTTAAAGAGGACAAAAGGATGAATGGAGTAAGATACATAATTCATCTTACCGGCATAATTTACTATCACCTTTATTAAAGTCAGATATATTCTGATAGTTGTATCTGCCAGATTCTCCTCGTGAAGAACTTTGGCAAATCCTTGGATATGTATAGGTGTCAATTGAATTAAAGGAAAATCCCCTTTCATATATTTGACTAATCTTTCGGAAGCTATCTTATAAAGTTTATAAGATTTCTCCCGCTCTTCTCCTTTCATGAAATTCATGTATTCTTTTGCAACAGCTTGAAAGGTTATACCTTTTTTCTTTTGTTCATAAGTAATTATATGTATAAGTTCGGTACATGAAATTGCTGGTAAATAGCTGATCGATGTAACAATTTCTTCATACTCATTGATTAGTTTCCGAAGACAGGCATTCATATTCGCTGCATTCTCATGCCTTACTACTCGACCATTTTTTAGTTGATTGGCAGAATCCAAAGTAAATTGGGTAGATATATATCTGGTTTGAGAATGATGTGCTACGGCTATCCTTATTCGATGTCTGCCATTTGATAATTTTTTAGTTGGAACAACTACAATTGAAAAATTCGCCATATCATTTTTAGGTTTATAAATTACTATTTTCCATACAATAAAATAGAAACAAAAAGGTTCATAGTCATTAGGTACTAATCGAAAATCGCTCCTACAGCATGGAATATCGTGCAAAAGACGGTATTTTCCATGCATTTGTACGATTCTGCATTGCTATATCTTGATTAAGTCGTTATGTTTGCAACACTTTTTCACAGGTAGAGTGTGAAAAATTACTTTTAAAAAGAGAATCTAACTTTTGTTTAACTCTATAATAAATATGCTATGTAAATATATTAATATCATACAATATATTATACTACTAAACCTCTATAAAGTACTACGTTACAGGAATATCCATATAAAAAGAAACAAAGAGTCTTCATTAGAGGATAAAAAGATAAATCAACAATAAAGGATCTATAAACCAATATTTATAACTTAATAATTAAAGTATGAAAAGCAACAAAAAAGGTAATCACCTGTATGCCTATAAGGATACTATCCGACGGCTATTTCTTCTCACTTTGTTCTCCTTTTTAATAGTAGAATCCTATGCCCAAAACAAAACGATTTCGGGTACGGTTACAGATTTTACCGGAGAACCGGTTATTGGTGCCAGTGTGTTGGTTAATGGTACTACTAATGGTAC